>Ga0105239_10002180_pt1 | contig 25166 bp, 18 predicted proteins | sample KBSC44metaG_FD_92761 | JGI IMG/M metagenome (GOLD analysis project Ga0105239, IMG submission 92761) | Corn rhizosphere microbial communities from Kellogg Biological Station, Michigan, USA - KBS C4-4 metaG | ecosystem: Host-associated > Plants > Roots > Rhizosphere > Soil | place: Michigan, USA...
CGCGCTGTGGGGCCCGGCGCACGGCGGCGCGAACGAGGCGGTGCTGAGGATGCTCGGCGAGATCGGCAAGCCCGAGCTCGTGGGCAAGGCCGTCGACCGCGCGAAGGACAAGAACTCCGGCTTCCGCCTGATGGGTTTCGGCCATCGCGTCTACAAGAACTTCGACCCGCGCGCGACGATCATCCGCGAGATGTGCCACAAGGTGCTGCAGGACCTCAACGTCAGCGATCCGCTGCTCGACGTCGCGATGGAGCTCGAGCAGGCCGCGCTGAAGGACTCCTACTTCGTCGAGCGCAAGCTGTATCCGAACGTGGATTTCTATTCGGGCATCATCTACAAGGCGCTGAAGATCCCGACCGAGATGTTCACCGTGATGTTCGCGATCGCGCGTACCGCCGGCTGGGTCGCGCACTGGCTCGAGCAGCACAACGATGCGGAGACGAAGATCGGCCGCCCGCGCCAGATCTACACGGGCGCAGCGCAGCGCGACTTCGTCGCGATCGCCAAACGCTGAGGGAAGCGGGACTTCGGATACGCGCCGGCGAAGATGCCGGTGATCGACGCACCCAGGTAGAGCCGGCGCGCCGGCTCAGTCGCCTGCGGCGTCTTCCAGCAATGAATCGAGCGCGGCAGCCGTCGCGCGCTGCATCGGCTTGTCGCTGATGCGGTCGAGCGGGGCCTGGCGCAACAGATCGTACGGCAGCACCGTCAGGTCGATCGGCGTGTCGCCTGCATTGAAGCGCAGGGCAGGGTATTCGCGCAGCGTCGTGCGATCGATGCGCATGCGCCGCGATTGCTCCTCGTAGGCGACGCGGCGTTCCTGCAACTGGACGAGCACCGCATCCGGCTGATCCGTGTACAGGTGCAGGCAGACCGCGGAGTGCTCGTCGGCGGTACCGTCGAGCACCGCGCCGACCAGGCGCGGTTCGTGCGCCGCGAAGAAGCGCATCGCTTCACGCGCGGCTTCGCGCAGTCGGCGCAGCGCGCGCGGCTGGTCCTCGGCATGGAACAGGCGCTGATGCTCGCGCAGGGCGTCCTCGATCTCGCTGTTCTTCGGCAGGCTGCTCTCGTCGAAGATGCCGAGGCGCGCGGCGGCCTTCTCCTTCGCCTGGCGATAGTCGCGCAGGCCCCCTTCGCTCATGAGGCGCGCCGCCTCGATCGCGATACGACGCCGCGCCTCGTGGCTGCGCGAGATGCCGTGCCCGGCCATCAGAACACGTCGTAGGCTTCGTGCTGCTCGCTGTTCTCGTCGACCGGCGGTGGCTGCGAAGCGAGACGCGTCGCATCCTCGGTCTTCATCACCTCGAGGATCGCGCCGGGGTCGCCGGCCGCCGCGAGCAGGCCGCTGGCCGCGTCGATGCGCACGCGCGCGATGCCGGGCGGCATGTCGAACGGCTGTTCCGGCACGTCCTTGAGTGCGACGCGCATGAAGTCGATCCAGATCGGCAACGCGGCCTTGGCGCCGAATTCGCCCTTGCCGAGCGAGCCGAAATCGTCGAGTCCGACCCAGCAGCTCGCGACCAGCTTCGCGTTGAAACCGGAGAACCAGGCATCGCGATGGTCGTTGGTCGAGCCGGTCTTGCCCGCGAGATCGTTGCGTTTGAGCACCATCGCGGCGGAACCGGTGCCGCGCCTGACCACGTCGCGCATCATCGAGGTCACGAGGTAGGCATTGCGTGCGTCGATCGCGCGCGGTGCGTCGTGCGTGCCGCCCGTGCTTGCGCCGACGCTGCCCGCATGCGCGTCGCCGAGCGGGTTGAGCGAAGCGCCCTTGTCGCCCGCCGCGGGCGCGCCCGCTTCTTCGGCCACCGCGTGCTCGGTGCAATGACTGCAGACGACTGCGGGGTCGGCGTGGTAGACGGGCTTTCCGTCGCGGTCGTCGATCTCGCTGATCAGATACGGGTCGATCAGGTATCCGCCATTGGCGAATACCGAATAACCACGCGCCATCGCGATCGGAGCGACCGCGGCGGTGCCGAGCGCCATCGAGAGGTTCTCGGGAATCTGGTCGGGAGTCAGGCCGAAGCGGGTGATGTATTCGCGCGCATAGCGCACGCCGATCGCATCGAGCAGGCGCACCGACACCAGGTTCACCGACTTCACCAGTGCTTCGCGCAGGCGGATCGGTCCCTGGAACGTGTCGTCGTCGTTCTTCGGCGTCCACACCCCGTCCGGCTTGGACGGGTCGGGGAACTGCACCGGCGCGTCGTTGAGCACCGAGGCCGGCGTGAAGCCATGCTCGAACGCCGCCGAATACAGGAACGGCTTGAAACCCGAGCCCGGTTGGCGCGCACTCTGCGTCGCGCGATTGAACTTGCTGCGCTGGAAGCTGAAGCCGCCGACGAGACTGAGCACGGCACCGTCCTGCGGATCCAGCGCGACCAGTGCGGCCTCGGCGCCCGGCAGCTGTGACAGCTTCCAGTTGCCATCGTCGCCGCGCGCAACGCGCACGACGTCGCCGCGCTTGAGCACGTCGGCGACCGACTTCGGCGCGGCGCCGCGCCGATCCTCGTCGATATGCGGCCTCGCCCAGGCGACCGCGGCGAGGTCGAGCGTGGTGTTCTGGCCGTCGGCGAGATACAGCGTCGCCGATTCCCGGTCGCTCGCGGTCACCAGCGCGGGCATCAGCCCGCCGATCGTGTGGTAGTCGTCGAGCAGTTCGCCCCAGGCCTGCGGGCCGCTGTCCGCCGCAGGTTCGACATGCGCCTCGGCGCCGCGATAGCCATGGCGCTGGTCGTAGCTGATCAGGCCATTGCGCAATGCGCTGTTGGCGGCTTCCTGCAGGGTCGCGTCGAGCGTCGTGCGCACGCGATAGCCGTCGGTGAGCGCATTGTTGCCGAGGTGCTCGATCGCCTCGAGGCGCACGAGTTCGGCGAAGTACGGCGCGTCGACTTCGACTGGCGCTTCGTGCGGCTGCGCGCTGTCCGGCTCGTTCATCGCGAGGTCGTAGTCGGCCTTGCCGATGAAGTGGTTGTCGAGCATGCGCCCGAGCACGTAGCCGCGCCGCTCGCGTGCACGCTGCGGCCGACTGAGCGGATTGCCGGTGGAGGGAAACTTCGGGATCGACGCGAGCATCGCGCACTCGGCCAGGCTGAGCTGGTCGAGGGACTTGCCGTAGTAGAACTCCGCGGCGGCGGTCACGCCGTAGGAGCGATGGCCGAAGAAACTCTTGTTGAGGTACAGCGCGAGGATCTCGTCCTTGCTGAGTGCGTTCTCGATGCGGAACGCGAGGAAGATCTCCGACAGCTTGCGCGTGTAGCTGACTTCCGAACTCAGGAAGAACATGCGCGCGACCTGTTGCGTGATCGTGCTGCCGCCCGCGACATGCTTGCTGCCGGTGGTGACGGTGAGCCACACCGCGCGCAGGATGCCGCCGAGATCGATGCCGCGATGGCTGTAGAAATCCGCATCCTCGGCGGCGAGGAACGCCTGCTTGAGGCGTTCGGGAACGTTCTCGATGCGTACCGGCGTGCGCTTCGTCTCGCCGAACGTCGCGATCAGCTTGCCGTCGGCGGATTCGATGCGCAGCGGCACCTGCAGGCGCACGTCCTTGAGCGTCTCGACCGAGGGAAGGCCGGGTGCGATGAGCCAATAGGCGGTGGCGAGCGCGAGTCCGCCGAGGAGGACGCCGGCCAGCGCGAGGTACAGCGCATAGCGCAGCAAGCGGAGAAAGATCGTCATGCGGCAGGACTTGTGATGCCAGTCAAAGTATGTGCGGTAAGTGTCGGAGTATAGAGCGTATGCTGTTTCGCCGGACAGGCGTCCGGACGGGTCCAACTGGGGAAATCATCGATAAGCCACTGTCCTGCCTGAATTTTGACACAGGACTGGACAGCTGTTGAAAAACCGTTAATCATCGTATTTAATGTAACGGCGCATCTTTCGCTCGTAAGGGCGCGTGGGAAGGGGAAAAAGTGTGGGCCTGTTCACACCTAAAGCGCCGCCGCTGATCGGCGTCGACATCAGCTCCACCGCAGTCAAGCTGCTTCAGCTGGCGCAGGTCGGTGGCCGTTATCGCGTGGAGCACTACGCGGTCGAGCCGCTGCCGCCCAATGCGGTCGTCGAGAAGAACATCGTCGAGGTCGAGGCGGTGGGCGAAGCGATTCGCCGCGCCTTCAACCGTTCCGGCGCTCGCACCAAGTTCGCTGCGGCCGCGGTTGCCGGCTCGGCGGTGATCACCAAGGTGATCCCGATGCCGGGCGACCTGTCCGACGAGGACATGGAAGCGCAGATCCAGGTCGAGGCGAACCAGTACATCCCGTATCCGATCGAGGAAGTCAGTCTCGACTTCGAAGTGCTCGGTCCGATCAAGGACAACCCGGACATGGTCAACGTCCTGCTCGCTGCCTCGCGCACCGAGAACGTCGACCTGCGCATCGCGGCGCTCGATCTCGGTGGCCTCGGCGCCAAGGTCATGGACGTCGAGGCGTTCGCGATGGAGAACGCGTTCAAGCTGATCTCGGACCAGTTGTCGGTGCCGAAGGACGCGGTGGTCGCGGTCGTCGACGTCGGCGCGACGATGACCACCCTCATCGTGCTCAAGAACCAGCGCACGATCTATTCGCGCGAGCAGGTGTTCGGCGGCAAGCAACTCACCGACGAGGTGATGCGCCGCTACGGACTCAGCTACGAAGAGGCCGGCCTCGCCAAGCGCCAGGGCGGCCTGCCCGAGTCCTACGAAACCGAAGTACTCGAGCCGTTCAAGGAAGCAATGGTCCAGCAGATCAGCCGCCTGCTGCAGTTCTTCTTCGCCGGCAGCGAGTACAGCCGCGTCGACCAGGTCGTGCTCGCCGGCGGTTGCGCATCGATTTCCGGAATCGCCGACATGGTCGAGGAGCATCTCGGCGTGCCGTGCATCGTCGCCAATCCGCTCGCCGACATGTCGCTCTCCGGTCGCGTCCAGGCGCAAACGCTCGCCCAGGATGCGCCCGCGCTGATGATTGCCTGCGGGCTCGCGCTCAGGAGCTTCGACTGATGGCCAACATCAACCTCCTGCCGTGGCGCGCCGAGCGGCGCAAGCTGCGCGAACGCGAGTTCTACATGATGCTGATGGCCGCGGCAGCGGGCGCGCTGGCCGCGTTCCTGCTCGCGATGTTCTGGATGAGCCACCTGATCAGCGCGCAGGAAGACGACAACGCCTTCCTGCAGCGAGAGATCACGGCGCTCGACAAGAAGATCGAGGAGATCAAGGAACTCGACAAGCGCCGATCGCAGCTGCTGACCCGCAAGGAGATCATCGAGCAACTGCAATCGAACCGCTCGCAGATGGTCCACCTGTTCGACGAGATGGTGAAGACGATTCCGGATGGCGCCCGCCTCGATACCATGAAGCAGGCCGGCGACACCCTGACGCTCCAGGGTGGAGCGGAGTCGAATTCGCGCGTCGCCACCTACATGCGCAATATCGACAACTCCCCGTGGATGGGTCGCTCGGACCTCAGCAAGATCGAGAACAGGGCCGGCGCCAAGGACACCGACAAGAAGCTGCCCTACCAGTTCTCGTTGGAGGTCAAGCTGCGCAAGCCCGACGAAGCGAAGAAGGGCGAGCAAGACAAGGAAGTGCCGACAGGAGCTGCTGCAGGCCCCGCTACCGGCAAGCCAGCCGCTGATGCGCCTGCGGGTACGCCGCCGGTCGCGGCGTCCAGCAATGCACCCGGCAAGACACCCGCACCGGCAACGACGGGGGAGAAGAAATGAGCTTCCTCGACGATCTTCGCAACCTCGATCGCAACAACATCGGCGGCTGGTCCAAGGGCGTCAAGTTCTTCTTCGCCACGCTCATCGTCGCCGTGATCCTTTTCCTCGGCTGGTACTTCGAGATCAGCAAGCAGCAGGAAGACCTCAAGCGTGCGCAGGATAAGGAGGTCGTGCTCAGGAAGGAGTTCTCCGACAAGCAGGGCAAGGTCGTCAATCTCGAGGCCTACCGCAAGCAGCTGGCGGACATGGAGGAGATGTTGCAGACCATGCTGCGACAGCTGCCGAGCCGCACGGAGATGCCGGATCTGCTGAACAACATCACGCAGGCTGCGCTCAGTGCCGGCATCGAGACGCAGTTGTTCCAGCCCGGGGGCGAGGTGATGAAGGACTTCTACGCCGAGAAGCCGATCGCGCTGAAGATGTTGGGCACCTATCACCAGTTCGGCACCTTCATCAGCAATGTCGCCTCGTTGCCGCGCGTCGTGATCCTGACGATGCACGACGTGTCCTTGAAGCCCGCTGGCGCCCAGTCGACCGCTACGGCGAAAAACGCCCCGGCTGGGCAGTTGCTGCTCGAGGGCACCGTGAAGACGTACCGGTATCTGGACGACGACGAGCAGGCGGCGGCCGCGGCAGCGGCGAATGCCAAGGCGGGGAAGGTCGCCAAACCGAAACCGGCAGCAAAACCCAAGGCGGGAGGGGAATGAGATGAGCAGGATGATCGCATTCCCGCTGCGCCCGATCGTCGCCGTCATGGTGGCGATCCTCGCGGGTTGCAGCCAGGGTGAGTCGCCCCAGCAGTGGGTCGCTCGCGAGAAAGCCAAGAAGGGAGCGCCGCTCGCGCCGCTACCCGTCATCAAGACCTTCGAGGTCTTCCTGTACAAGGATCAGGATCTGCGCGATCCGTTCGGATTGAGCCTCGAGGAGCAGAGCGAGGCGAACAATACCGGGCCGCACCCGGACCAGAACCGGCCACGCGAGGCGCTCGAAGCGTTTCCGCTGGACGGCCTGAAGATGTCCGGAACACTGGGCTCCGCCAAGAACACCGAGGGTCTCCTTCGCGACCCCGATGGCGTCGTCCACCGCGTCCACGTCGGCAACTACATCGGCCAGAACTACGGTCGCATCATCGGTATCGACGAGGACCACATCGATCTCGTCGAACTGGTCACGAACGGTGCCGGCGGCTGGATGGAACGGCAGGCAAAGATTTCCCTCGGCGATACCAAGCAATGACCGATTCATTGGGGACGAAGCTCATGACCACGACATTCGCTGCAACCTCGGAGCGCAGGTCCGCCTTCCGCGCGGTGCGGTCTCGCCTGCTTGGAATCCTGGCCCTGGTAGGCCTCGTGATCGGTGCGAGCGCGCATGCCGAGAGCGTGCTCGAGGACATCGCGTACACGGCCCTGCCCGGCGGCAAGGTCGAGGTCACGCTGAAGTTCACCGGCCCGGCCATCGCGCCACAGGTGTTCTCGACCGAGAATCCGCCGAGCATTGCGCTCGATTTCGCCGACACGCGCAATGCCTTCGCCAAGCGGCGCCTGGATATCGGCGCAGGTGCGGCCTCTGCGGTTTCCGCGATCGAAGCAGCCGGTCGCACGCGCGTCGTCGTCGACCTGTTCCGCATGGCCGGCTACGACACGCGGGTCAACGGCAACAATGTCGTGCTCTCGATCAACAACGGCATCGTCGGATCATCGACCGTCGCGGCATCCGCCGCGAAATCGGATCCGACCAAGGCGGTCGGCGGCAGTCATGACGTCGAGCTCTCGAATGTCGATTTCCGCCGCGGCAAGAATGGCGAAGGCCGCGTGGTCGTGAGCTTCAACGGTCCGGGCGCATCGGCAAACCTGCGCCGCGAAGGCAGCAACATCGTTCTCGACCTGCTCAACGTGAAACTGGCGCCGAGCCAGGCGCAGCACCTCGACGTGCTCGATTTCGCCACGCCGGTGCAGTCGATCGACACGCGCGTCCGCGGCGGCGGCGTGCACATGGAGATCGTGGCCAAGCAGCCGTTCGAGCAGCTCGCCTACCAGAGCGGCAACGAATACGTGGTCGAGGTCGCGCCGAAGAAGGAAGACAAGCTCAAGGGCAAGAACGCCGAGCCGGAATACAGCGGCAGCCGTGTCACGTTCAACTTCCAGGATATCCCGACCCGCTCGGTGCTGCAGCTGATCGCCGACGTGTCTGATCTCAACATCGTGGTTTCGGATAGCGTGCAGGGCAACGTGACGTTGCGCCTCATCAATGTGCCCTGGGACCAGGCGCTCGATATCGTGCTGCAGGCGAAGGGGCTGGACAAGCGCCGCCGTGGCAATGTCATCTGGGTCGCGCCACAGAAGGAAATTGCCGATCGTGAAGAAGCGATCGCCGATGCGCGCCTGAAGATGGAAGACAAGGACGCGCTCATCACCGATTACATCCCGGTCAGCTACGGCAAGGCGAAGGACATCGCGGCCCTGCTCACCAAGGACACGCAGACCAATGCGGCATCGGGTGGCAGCACGGGCGGCGGAGGCGCGGCCCAGCGCGGATTCCTTTCCTCGCGCGGCAGCGTCACGTTCGATGATCGCACCAACACCCTGCTCGTCAGCGACATCCCGTCGAAGATCCAGGAAATCCGTCAGCTGATCGCCGTGCTCGACCGCCCGGTACAGCAGGTGCTGATCGAGTCGCGCATCGTGATCGCGACGGACAGTTTCGCGCGCGAACTCGGCGTCAAGTTCGGCGTCAGCGGCGCGCGAAGGGACAGCAACGGCAACGTCGTCGCCAGTTCCGGAAACTCGCTCGGTGCCGACTACATGATCGACCAGGCATTCGCGGGTCGCCTTTCTCCGGGCGGCTCACCCTACGCGATCTTCCCGCCCGGCCTCGATGGCGGGCGCGTCACCCAGCAGGGCAACGTCCTCAACAATCGCTACAACGTGAACATGCCGGTCACGAACCCGGCGGGTAGCCTCGGGCTGGCGATTCTCGGCGCCGACTACCTGCTCGACCTCGAACTGTCGGCTGCGCAGACCGAAGGCCGCGGTGAAGTGATTTCCAGCCCGCGCGTGATCACGGCGAACCAGCAGGAAGCCGACATCAAGCAGGGCCAGGAAATCGGTTACGTCACGGTGCAGGCAAGCGCGGGCGGCGGTCTCGGCACCCCGACCGTCAATTTCAAGGACGTCGTGCTCGAGCTCAAGGTGACGCCGACCATCACCGCGGACGATCGCGTCGTGCTCAACCTCAATGTCAAGAAGGACAATGTCGCCGGATTCGTCGACAGCCCGGGCGGTGGCCAGGTGCCGACCATCGACAAGCGCGAGATCAGTACCGAAGTGCTGGTCGACAATGGCCAGACGGTCGTGCTCGGCGGTGTCTACGAGGTCAGCAAGTCGGAGACAGTGAAGAAGGTGCCGATGCTCGGCGACATCCCGGTGCTCGGCAACCTGTTCAAGAACAGAGGACGCCAGGACAACAAGGCGGAGCTCCTGATCTTCGTCACGCCACGCATCCTGAGCGACAATCTGAAATAAGTGCGGTCGCTGTAACGATTTCCGCGCATGATTTCGCGGATCATGCGGCCGCAACCGAATTCGCAGGACTGGAGATAGCACATGAAATTTTTCGGCAAGACCCTGGGGCTGGTGCTCGCCAGCCTCGCGCTGGCCAGCTGTGGTGGTGGTGGCGGTGACGGCGGTACCTTCATACCGCAGAGCGGCACGATCACGCTCGTTGCGGGAACGACCACGCTGCCGACGAATACCGGCAACTACAATGCGCTCGACGCGGGTCCGAACCAGACCGAAGTCACGGTCACGATGCGCAATGCCGACGGCACGCTGATGGTCGGCAAGGATGTGCAGCTCAGCATCTCTCCGGTCAATATCGCCGCGATGTCGTTCCTGATCAGCACCGACAACCCGGACGGGAACACGCTCTGGGGCGCGTTCACGATCAAGGGCACGAATGGCGTCGGGACGTTCTGGGTCAATGGCGGGCTCGTTGCCGGCACGTCCACGCTGACCGCTTCCGCGATCGACACCAACACAAGCCGCACGATCAGCACCTCATTGACGTTCCACGTCGTGACCGGCGTCGGCAACAACCCCGCTTCGGTCGAACTCGTGCCGACGCCGGCGGGCGTCTACCTGCCGAGTTCGGGCGGCAACAACACGTCGCAGATCCGTGCAGTCGTCCGTGACGCCGGCAACCAGTTCGTGCCGAATCCGGGCAACGCCGACAATATCCAGTACGAAATCGTCGGTGACGCGGGCAATGCGACGCTCACGGTCGCCGGACACCAACCGGGTCGCGTCGTCACGACGCAGACCGCGAACGGCCAGGCGACCGCCTCGTTCCAGGCCGCGGATGGCACGCCGCAAGGTCCGATCCAGATCCGTGCAACGGTCGATCGCGCCGACAACAACGTCAGCAACGGGATCCAGGACCCGGTGACGTTCACGACCTCGGTCGTCGTTTCCGACGGCAAGCTCGACAGCCTCGTGCTGACCTCGCCGTTGTTCGCGCCGAGCCTGCCGGGCATCACGATCAACACCGTGTCCGGCAACGTCGATACCACGGACGTCAGCGCCATTCCTCCCGATCCCGATGCGACCCTGAGCCTCGTCGTGTCGGCCGAAGCCAATGACCGCCAGGGCAATGCGGTAATCCCGGGTACGCCGATCCACTTCGGACTGGTCGACTGGCCGGTCGGTGAGCCGGGCAGCGTCGACGACAACCGGTTCCTGATTTCCGGACTCGATGGCAACCCGCAGGAAGGCGGCGGCACGTTCACCGCGCCGACCGGACACTTCACGACGGCGGGCGGTGGCGCCGGTCCTGGCGATGCCTTGATCGTGTTCGGCCAGGCCGTCCAGGGCAATGTCGATCTCGAAAGCGCGGTCACCGTGCAGCACATCAACAGCGCGACCAGCGCCTCGGTCCTGCCGGTGTTCAACCAGAACAACACGACCGGCCACAGCGTCGATTCGGGCCCGGTATTGCCGTACCTGTTCGGTCGCGCCCGCTTCGGCAACATCACCGCCGCCTCGACCACGAATGCCGATGGCGTCGCGCATGCGAGCCTGACCTATACCGTGAACACGGTTGGCAACGCGGTCGCGGTGTGGGCACAGGGCGACGGTGTCGATCGTGTCAGCGGCGCGCCGCGTCGCGTCACCGACGCCGGTACGATGGCCTATCCGGGCGTTGCTCCGGCCACGATCATCGCGTTCCCGAATCCTCTCGTGGGCGATGCGACGACTTCGGTGACGGTATGCGTCGCCGACGCGCTCGGTATTCCGCTGCGCGGCGTGCAGATCGGGTTTGCGTTCAGCCTGCCCACGGGTACAGGTTCCATCGACGGCAGCGCAGGTGGTGGCGTGATGGCCGACCTGACCGATACGACGGGTTGCACGACCGGCACGGTCGTGACGTCCGGTCTGCCTGTGACGGGAGCGGGTGGCGACAGCGGCAGCGTTTCGTTCACGGGAGCCGGTGCGACGAGCGATCCGGTCACGTTCGTGGTTTCGATCGCCGCTCTGCAGGCCAACCCGAATGGGATCCCGGTCAACTGCCAGGGCACCTATACCGCGAGCGTTCAGATCAAGGCGATCAGTGCGGGCGGCTCGCCCCTTTCAGGCGCCGTGATCAATGCGACGTGCTCCGGCACGGGGCTCACCGTGGACCCCGCGAGTGCGACGACCAACGGCAGCGGCACCGCGACGTTCGCGATCACGGCGACCGATTACGCGGATCCGCCACAGAACGGCACGTGCACGTTCTCGTCCGACGACGGGAAGAGCGTGACGGTACGCGTGTTCGGCTCCGCGACGAGCCCGGCGCCGGTTTGCAATTGATCCCCGCCGGCAACGTGTAAAGAACGAAGGGCCGCAGCAATGCGGCCCTTCTTTTTGATGTCCAGGGATGGACGGAATACCTGAATTGCAGGAGCAAATTCAGGTATGTCCAGGGATGGACGGAATACCTGCCCGCAGGTGCTCCCGGCATCTGCGGACACTTCCCGCCTCCACAGGAGACTGCATTGCCGCTGCTGGCGATGTACGATCCGGGAACGGCCACGTGTCTGCGGCGCATCAGCGGCATCCAGGGGGGATCGCGCATTGCAGCCCTATAGCGAGTTGTTCAAGGCCGGCGAACTGGTGTTCGCCGAGGGTGATGCGCCGACCGGTGCGTACCTGATCGAATCCGGAAGGATCGAGATCAGCACGACCCAGCTCGGCGAGCCGCGCGTGCTCGGTGTACTGAGTGCGGGCATGCTGCTCGGCGAGATGGCCGTGCTCGACGACTCGACGCGCACGGCGACCGCGCGCGCGTTGACCGATTGCCGCCTGATCCTCATCGGCAAGGACCAGTTCGCCGAACGCCTTGCTGCTGCCGATCCGGTCGTGCGGGCGTTGCTGATGAGCCAGCTGACGCGCTATCGCTCGGCCCTCGCGACATTGACCGGCGATACGAGCGAGACGGGCGTCGTCGCACCGATCCAGCCTGAAGAGGCGTTCGCGCTCGACAAGATCCGGCTCGAAAGCGAATTGCGCGCGGCGCTCGAGCGCAAGGAGCTCGAACTGCGCCTGCAGCCGATCGAGGAGATCGTCAGCGGACGCATCGCAGGCTATGAAGCGCTCGTGCGCTGGCAGCATCCGGAACGCGGCGCGGTTTCACCGGCCGAGTTCATCCGGCTCGCCGAGGAGACCTCGCTGATCCTGCCGATCGGCGACTACGTGCTCGAGCGCGTCTGCGACATGCTCGTCGACCTGCGCAAACGTGGATTCAAGCCGCTGCCATTCATCGCCGCGAACCTCTCGGGCCGGCAGATCGACGATCCGACCCTGGTCGAGCGCATCCTCGACCTGCTGCGCGCGCGCGACCTGCCGCCTGACCGGCTCAAGCTCGAAGTCACCGAAAGCCTGGTCATGGACCACGCGCGCATCGGCGACCTGCTCGCGCGCTGCCACGCGGTCGGCATGCCGGTCGCGCTCGACGACTTCGGCACCGGCTATTCCAACCTCGGGCCGCTGCTGACCTTGAACTTCGACCAGATCAAGCTCGACGCGAGCTTCATCCGTGCGCTCGATCGGCCGCGCGGGGTCGCGATGGTCGGGGTGATCGTCGGCATGGCGCACGCGCTCGGCTGCGACCTCGTCGCCGAAGGCGTGGAGACACGCGAACAACGCGAGATCCTGCACAAGCTCGGCTGTCGCTACGCGCAGGGCTGGCTGGTCGGCAAGCCGCTTTCCCTCGAGGATGTCCTCGGCTGGCATTGATCCAGCCCGCGATGCCGTGCGGCTCGCGTCCGCGCGCATGGTCCGGCAATCGTCCGCGAGGGGATTCGTAAGGGATCGCGAAACCAATTGCGCGGCGGGCTGTCCGAGGAGACGCCACTCCGTGCGATCATCGGATTTTCCCCATACAGCTCATGGACATGCCAGAACCGACCACGGCCTCCGCCGCTTTCACCGCGCTGCGCGACGAGCTGCGGACCTGCATCATCGGCCAGGAGGGCCTGATCGACCGCCTGCTGATCGCCCTGCTCGCCGACGGCCACCTGCTGGTCGAGGGCGCCCCGGGCCTCGCCAAGACCACCGCGATCAAGGAACTCGCCGTGCGCATCGAGGCGGATTTCCATCGCGTGCAGTTCACTCCGGACCTGCTGCCGGCCGACCTGACCGGCACCGAAATCTACCGACCGCAGACGACCAGCTTCGAATTCCAGCGCGGCCCGATCTTCCACAACCTGATCCTCGCCGACGAGGTCAATCGCGCGCCCGCGAAGGTGCAGTCCGCGCTGCTCGAAGCGATGGGCGAACGCCAGGTCACGGTCGGGCGCGATACCTACGCGCTGCCGGCATTGTTCCTCGTGATGGCGACGCAGAACCCGATCGAGCAGGAAGGCACCTATCCGCTGCCCGAGGCGCAACTCGATCGTTTCCTCCTGCATGTGCGCGTCGGTTACCCGAACGCCGCTGCCGAAGCCGCCATCCTGCAGCTCGCACGCGAACGCGCGCGTGAAGCGCTGGCGACGCCGCCCGCGACGAGCCGCCGGCTCAGCCAGCAACAGGTCTTCGAGGCGCGTCGCGAAGTGCTCGCGTTGCATCTCGCGCCACAACTGGAAACTTACATCGTGCAGCTCGTGCTGGCGACGCGAGAACCGTTGCCCTACGGCGCCGAGCTCGCCCGCTACGTCGCCTACGGCGCGAGCCCGCGCGGCACCATCGCGCTCGATCGCTGCGCACGCGCGCACGCCTGGTTGTGCGGGCGCGATTACGTGACGCCGGAAGACGTGCATGCGATTGCCGCCGACGTCCTGCGCCATCGCGTGCTGCTCAGCTACGAGGCGGAAGCGGAAGGCGTCAGTTCCGATCGCGTCGTTGCCATGCTGCTCGAGCGCGTGCCGCTGCCGTGAGGCGCGAGGACTGAGGAGGGACGAGGGCTGCGAAGCAGTCGGCGACCGGTCCCGCACGCACGGTATTCCACATCCTGGTTTTCGGTTTTTCACAGACGTCCCCGCGCCCAGTCCACAGCCCTCAAAGAATGCCCGCTACTCCGCCCTCCAGCACCGGCACGCGCGTCGCGCTCGATGAACTGATCGCGCTCGGCGCCCTTGCGCACGGCGCCAGCATCGCGCGAAACCGGCGCAGTCCCGCGCTGCGCAGCGGTACCAGCAGCTCGCGCTGGCGCGGGCGCGGCGTCGACTTCCGCGAATCGCGCATCTACCAGGCGGGCGACGAGATCCGCCACATGGACTGGCGCGTCACCGCGCGCAGCGGCAAACCGCACACCAAGTTGTTCGAGGAAGAACGCGAGCAGGGATTGCTGCTCGCACTGGACCTGAACCCCGGCATGCGTTTCGGTACGCGCGTGCGCTTCAAGAGCGTGCAGGCCGCGCGCGCAGCGGCGCTGCTCGCGTGGATGGCCGCTGCTGCCGGTGATCGCGTCGGTGCGCTCGGTTTCGGCGGCGGCATCAGTGGCGAGGTGAAGCCCGGCGGCGGCCGCCGCGGGGTACTGCAGGTGCTGCGTGCGTTGCGTGACTGGGATGCGAGCGCGGACGCGGCCATGCAGGAACCGCTGTCGCGTGCGCTCGCGCGCGTGCGACGCCTGCTGCGTCCCGGCATGCGCCTGGTGCTGCTCAGCGACGGCTTCAGCGCCGATGCGGAGTCGGCATTGCCATTGCCGCAGCTCGCGGGACGCCACGAGATCACGATCGTGCTGTTGCGCGACGCGCTCGAACTCGCGCCGCCGCCACCCGGGCGCTACGCACTGCATCTGGGCAGCGCGCGACGCGTCCTCGATTTTTCCGACGCGCGCGTGCGCGGCAGCTGGAGCGAGCGCTTTTCCGCATCGCGCGCGCACCTGCTCGATCAATCGCGCAAGCTCGGCCTGCGCACGATCGAGCTCGACGCACATGCCGACCTGCGTCGCGCGCTCGCACCGCTGCTCGCGCGCAGCCGCCATTCATCGGTCGTCGCATGAATCCGGCGAGCGGTCCCGAACTGCGTGACATCCACCTGCCACCGACGCCGGGTTGGTGGCCGCCGGCACCCGGCTGGTGGCTGCTTGCACTCTTCGCACTGCTCGCGCTTGCGTTCGGCGTGCGCTGGCTGTTGCGCCGAGAACGACGGCGGCGTTGGCGGCGAAGCGTAAGCGCGGAGCTCGAACGCATCGTCGCGGCGCACGCGGCCTCCGCTGATTCGCGGCGTCTCGCCACCGACCTGTCGCAGCTGTTGCGTCGCGCAAGTCTGCTGCTCGATGCGCACGCGGCCGCATTGCACGGCGAAGCCTGGCTCGACTTCCTCGATGCGCGATTGCCCGCGGGCGTCGGCACGTTCCGCGCCGGCGTCGGCAGCGCACTCGTCGACGCGCCGTTTCGCCGACCGGGCGATGCGGCTGCCGGCGTCGATGCAGCGACCCTGATCGCGCTCGTGCGTCGATGGTTCGCGCATGCGCTGCGGGAGGCGCCGGCACGTGCTTGAGCTCGCCTGGCCCTGGATGTTCGCGCTGTTGCCGCTGCCGCTGCTGGCGGCGCTGCTGCTGCCGCGCGCACGCGGCCTGTTCGGCAGTGCGCTGCATCTGCCGCACCTGGGAATGCAGCTGCCGCAGCAGGCCGACACGTCGGCGGTACCGAACGCGCGGCGCCTGCTCGCGCTGCTCGGCTGGTGCCTGCTGGTCGCCGCGGCCGCGCGGCCGCAATGGCTCGGCCCGCCCGAAGACATCGCGCGCTCCGGGCGCGACCTACTGCTCGCGGTCGACACCTCCGGCAGCATGAGCATCGAGGACATGCAGCTCGGCGGCGGGGCGGTGCCGCGTTTCTCGGCGATCCAGGCGATCGCGAGCGACTTCATCGAGCGCCGCAAGGGCGATCGCGTCGGCCTCATCCTGTTCGGCACGCGCGCCTACCTGCTGGTGCCGTTGACGTTCGACCTGAAGACGGTCGCCAAACAGCTCGTCGATTCGACCATCGGCCTCGCGGGCCGCGAGACCGCGATCGGCGATGCGGTCGGACTCGCGGTCAAGCGCTTGCGCGACCGGCCGCAGGAACAACGCGTGCTGGTGCTGCTGACCGACGGCGTGAACACGTCCGGCGAACTGGACCCGGCCAAGGCGACCGATCTCGCCAGCGCGAATCACGTGAAGATCTACACGATCGGCATCGGCGCGGAGCGCATGCGCGTCGACAGCCTGTTCGGCAGCCGCACCGTCAATCCCTCCGCCGACCTCGACGAGGCGATGCTGACCTCGATGGCGAGCAAGACCGGCGGCCGCTACTTCCGCGCGCGCGACAGCGCGGAGCTCGCCGGCATCTATCGGGCGATCGACACGCTCGAGCCCGCCGCCGACACCAAGCAGAGCCTGCGCCCGATCGACGAGTGGTACTGGATCCCGCTCGCCGCGGCGCTCGTCGCGGCCGCCCTCGCGTTCGCGCTGCCGACATGGCGCATGCGCCGCAGGCTCGTGCCATGAGCGCGTTCGCCGACTTCCATTTCCTGCGACCGGCAGCCTTGCTGCTGTTGTTCGCGCTGCCGGCGTGCTGGTATGCGTGGCGACACGGGCGCAGCGACGCGGGTGCGTGGCGCGCGGCGGTCGACGCGCACCTGCTGCCGCATCTGATCGAGCGCATCGACGGCGGCAGCGGTCGCGGCGGGCTCGCGCTCGCGGCAATCCTGTGGGCGCTCGCCTGCCTCGCGCTCGCGGGCCCGGCGTGGGAGCGCGAACCGATGCCGCTGTACCGCAACCAGGCCGCGCGCGTGCTCGCCCTCGAGCTCGCGCCGAGCATGCTCGCGCAGGACGTCAAGCCGAGCCGACTCGAGCGCGCGCGCTACAAGATCGACGACATCCTCGCGCGCAGTCGCGACTACCAGACCGCGCTGCTCGGTTACGCCGGCGACGCGTTCGTCGCGGCGCCGCTGACCGACGACGTCGAGACGGTCAAGAACCTGGTCGAAGCGCTCGATCCCTCGACGATGCCGGTCCCCGGCAATGCGACCGCGCGCGCAATCGAATCCGCGGTGGCCCTGATCGAACAGGCAGGCCTGCACCATGGCGAGATCATCCTGCTCGCCGACGGCGCGAGCCACGACGCCGCCAGTGCCGCGCGCAAGGCGCATGCGCGCGGCTTCGAGGTGTCGGTACTCGGCCTCGGCACCGATGCGGGCGCGCCGGTCGCACTCGCGCAGGGCGACTTCCTCAAGGACGAGGCCGGCAACCTGCTGGTGTCGCGCATCGACGAACCTGCGCTGCGCGCGCTCGCCGCCGCGGGTGGCGGACGCTACGCGCCGCTCAGCGCGGATACCGGCGACATCGATGCGCTGCTGTCCGCGCAGGCCGACATCGCCTCGCGCGATGCGCGCGAGAACGGCGGCGATGCCGACAGCGCACGCTGGAAGGATCGCGGTCCATGGCTGCTGCTCGCATTGCTGCCGCTCGCGCTGGCCGGGTTCCGGCGCGGCTGGTTGATGGTGCTCGTGCTCACGGCGATGCTCCCGCGCGTCGATGCACGCGCCGCATCGCTGGCGGATCTATGGCAACGTCCGGATCAGCAGGCAGCTGCCGCACTTGCAGCAGGCGATGCGAAGACCGCTGCCGAAGTCGCGCCGACCGCCGAATGGCGCGGCAGTGCCGCCTATCGTGCCGGCGATTTCACCGCGGCCGAGTCCGCGTATGCGGGCGCGAACGGCGCGGACGGTGCCTACAATCGCGGCAACGCACTCGCCAAGCTCGGTCGCTACGAAGAGGCGATCGCCGCCTACGACGAAGCCTTGCAAAGCGCGCCGGGCATGGACGATGCGCAGGCGAACCGCAAGGCGGTCGAGGATTTCCTCAAGCAGCGCAAGCAGCAGGACCCGCAGAACCAGCAAGGCCAGCAGAATCCGCAGCAGGACGGAAAGCAGCAAGGGCAGCCGAAGGACGATGCCGGATCGAAGGATGGCGCCGACAAGGATCAACAGCAGCAGAAGCAGACCAAGGACGGCGAGAACGGGCAGGGCGGGCAGCAGGATGCGCAGGACGGCGCGTCGAAGGATGCGACGTCGCCCGACAAGGACGACGCCAGGCCCGATGGCAAGGACGGTTCGCGCAAGGGCGGCGCTGCGGATTCGACCGCGAACGGCAGCGATGGCAAGCCCTCGGACAAACCCGACGCCGCACAGCAACAGGCGCTGAAACAGCAGCTCGATCACGCGCTCGCGGACAAGGACAAGGCCGGCGAGCGCAAGGGCGAACCGGTCGCTGCCGCGAACGCGCAGGAGGACGATGCGACGCGCGAGAAACGCCAGGCGCTGGAACATTGGCTCGAGCGCGTGCCGGATGATCCGGGCGGGCTCTTGCGTCGCAAGTTCCAGCTCGAATACCAGCGCCGCCAGCAACGTGGAGGAGACGGCGGATGACGCCTCACGGCTCGAAATTGCGCAACTGGATCGTCGTGGTCGCCCTGTGCGCGTACGCGCTCGCGTTCGCCGACGACAAGGCGGGCGTGCGCGCATGGCTCGATCGCGACAGCATGCATGTCGGCGAGACCGTGACGCTGAATGTCGAGGCGGACGGCAGCGCGAGCGGACAGCCGGATTTCTCCGCGCTGGCGCAGGACTTCAACATGCTCGGCACGCAGTCGAGCCAGCAGGTCAGCATCGTCAACGGCGCGCGCAGCGCGAAGACGCTGTGGGCGGTCGGCCTCGAACCGAAGCACGAGGGTTCGATCACGATTGCGCCGATCGTGATCGGCCAGGCGCAGACCGCGCCGGTCCGCCTGAGCGTGCTGCCGGCGGTGAGCGCCGCGCAGCAGGCCGGTGGCGACCTGTTCCTCGAGGCGAGCGCACAGCCGCTCGATCCGTACGTGCAGCAGCAGGTGCGCTATACGGTGAAGTTGTACTACGCATTCGACCTCACCGACGGCAACCTCGGCGAGCCGAAGGCGGATGGCCTCGCCGCCCAGCGCATCGGCCAGGACAAGCAGTACATTGCGACCGTCGGCGCGCGCCGCTACCACGTGCTCGAACGCCACTACGCGCTGACGCCCGAACGCAGCGGCGCGATCGAGATCCCCGCACTGGCGTTCCGCGGCACCGTACTCGATGCGAGCGACCCCGCGGCGTTCTTCGGGCGTGGACGCAGCGTCAATGCGCGCTCGGACGCGCTGCACCTCGAGGTCAGGCCGAAGCCGGCGGCGTGGACGCAGGCGACCTGGTTGCCGGCGGCGTCGCTGACGCTGCAGGACCAGGGCGACCTGCCGACCGAAGTACATGTCGGCGAGCCGATCACGCGTACGATCCGCCTGCAGGCGCAGGGTCTTGGCTACGAGCAGCTGCCCGAGCTGCAGCTGAGTGCACCGCAAGGCGCCGAGATCTATCCGGACAAGGCCGACACGCGCACGCGCGACGATGGCGAATGGCTGTACGGCGAACGCGTGCGCAAGTTCGCGTTCGTACCCGATCGCGCGGGCACGCTCGACGTGCCCGGACTGCGCATGAGCTGGTGGGACACCGAGCACGATCGGCTTGCAACCGCGGAGCTGCCGGCGCGCACGATCACGGTGCTGCCGGCGCTCGGCGCCAGTGCGCCTGCGGTGCCGGGCGCCGGCAAGATCGCCGCATCGCAGCCATCGAATGCGAATGGATCGACGGATGCGACCTCCGCGTTCGGCAACACCACGAGCGTCGGTCTCTGGAAAATGACCGCCGCGCTCGGTTTCGTGCTGTGGTTCGCGACCCTGCTGGCGTGGTGGTGGTCGCGGCGCGCGTTCGCTGCGATGCCTGCGCTGCCGGCGCGTTCCGCTGCGCCGACGTCGACGGCGCAGCGCGCGACGTTCCTGCGCGCCTGTTCGCTCGGCGATCTCGCCGGTGCCGAGCGTGCGCTGGTCGCATGGGCGCGCAACGAGCGGCCCGACGTGCGCAACCTCGGCGAGCTCGCGACGCGCCTTTCCGATGAGGCGCAATGCTCGTCGACCTCGTCGTTGCAGCGCGCGCGCTATGCCGGCGAAGCGGGTGAAGGCATCGCCACGCGCCTGCAGCAGGCATTCCGCGGCGGCATCGCGTGGAAGGACGTGCCAGCGGCTGCGCGCTCCGCAGCGGGGCCGTTGCCCGCCCTGTATCCCGGGCGTGACTGAGGCGGCCGGCGTGGCGCGCGTTCGCCGCGTTGCGTCGATCCTGCTGCTCGCTGCAGCGAGCGTCCACGCGAACGGCTTGCCATGGGAGGTCTGGGAATCCCCCGCGCGGATCGCCGGACTCGATCCGCGCGATCGCGTGCTCGAGCGATCCAGCCATTGCCTCGACGGCTGCCGCTATGACCGCAGCAACGCCGGCAGCGAAAGCGCGACGAGCAATCCGTATCCGCTGCGCTGGCTGTACCGCGATGGCGACGAGGTCGTACTGCTCGACGAACGGGGGCCCGGCGCGTTGACGAGGCTGTGGCTGACCAGCGGCTTCGGCACTTCGACCTGCATCGACCCTTCGCTGCGCATCCGCGTGCATGTCGACGGTGCGGCGATACCGGTGCTCGACCTTCCGCTCGCCACGCTGTTCGACGGCTCGACGCCGCCGTTCACGCCGCCGCTGGTCGCCGACCGGCTGCAGTCGAGCGGTGGCTACGTCAGCCGCGTGCCGATCGCATATGCGCAATCGTTGCGTGTCGCCCTCGTCGGTGCGGACAACGGCGGCACCAATCCATGCACCGGCACGCCGCAGCGCCTGCTCTGGTTCCAGTTGCAGCACCACCAGCTCGCACCAGGCACGCCAGTGACGGCTTTCGTCGCCGGCCACGACGAACCGGGCTGGCGCAGCTTCCTCGCGCATGCGGGCGACGATCCGTGGAACGGCATGCTTTCCGAGCAATCCGCAACGACGACGCTGATGCCCGCTACGACGCTCGCGCTGGCATCGCGCACGGGCGAAGGATGGCTGCGCGGCATCCGCCTGCACCTGCCGCGCTCGGCCTATGACGCGGTGAGCCTGCGCGTGCGCATCGATGGCGTCGTCGCGATCGACCTGCCACTTGCCGATTTTTTCGCAACGCCGGTCGACGCGCAGACACCGGCGCGCGGCGTGCTGGTCGGAGAGGACGCGTCCGGTTGGCTGTATGCATGGTTCCCGATGCCGTTCCTTGCCGCGGCCGACGTCGAACTGTCCGGCGCTGCAACGCTGCCCGGGCCGATCAGTGTCGACAGCGCACTCAGCTTCGACAGCGCATCGGTTCCTGCAACGACCGGTCGCTTCGATGCACGCGGCGTCGACGCCTGCAGCGCGGCCGCCGCGCTCGCGCTCGATGCCGCGAATGGCGCCGGCAGGATCGTCGGCATCGCCGCGCGCTACCACGCGGACGGCATCGTCACGCGCGGCTATCTCGAGGGTGACGAGCGCGCCGGCGTCGATGGCGCGATTTCCCCGGCGTGGTACGGCAGCGGCGTCGAGGACCTGTTCGACGGCGGCTTCTATTTCGACCAGGGGGCCTATGCAGGACCGCTTGCCGGAGCGACCAGGGTTGATGTCGATGGAGCCGGTGCGACGAGTGCGTATCGCCTCATGCTCACCGACCCGCTCACCTATGCGAGTTCGCTGCGCCTGGAGCAGGAAGCCGGCTATGCGCCGGGCCTGCCGGTGCCGACCTGCGCGCGCAGTGTCGTCTATGCGTATCGGCAGCCCGAGGCGTCGCTGGTCGGCTACGACGGTTTCGAAATCGGCGACACCGCAGCCGCGGCTGCGCACGACTACATGCCGCCGCCGTCGCCGAGCTGTGCGGTGCTGGCGTCGCAGTTCGAGGACGAGCCGCCGACCGCGCGCACCGCGCGGGCCTGCGCGTTCGCCGCCGGCACGAGCCGATTCCGCTTCCGGGTCGCCGATGCGATGCAGCCGCTGCGCCTGCGCCGCACGTTCGATGCAGGCCAGGGCGTGCCCGGCGAGGTCGCGGGCTCCGCGGCTGCCGCGATCTTCGTCAACGGCGTCGCCGCTGGCGCATTTCCGCCGGCGCCGGCGAACCCGCTCCGACGCTGGCAGCAGCAGGAAGCGCTGCTCGATGTCGCCCCCGGCACGACCGATTTCGACATCGCCATCGTCCCGGATTTCCAGTCCTACGCCAACGCGTTCGACGAATCGCGCTGGGAGCTCTGCGGCGGCTGGAAGGATGCGATCTTCGACGACGGCTTCGACGCGCCGTTCGCGGCTGTCGCCGCGCGCTGATCGCCGTATGCGTCCGCGGTCCGGCGCGCCGTCGCGACAGCGCGGCACCAGCCTCGTGTGCGTGACGCTTCGCGCGGGCGCGATGCGCGCGTGATATCCGGCGCGACGGATTCGCGCCTACCTGATCGGACCGATGACAGGAGCGGCATGGCGCCGTTCATCACGTCCGGCATCAGGAGGGTTCGATGGATATCCGATCGTATTCATGGTCGCCGCGCGCGGCGTCGCTCGCGTTCGCGTTGACGGCGTCGAGCGTGTTTGCCGCGCCGGCCGGCGGCGGCTTCGCGCTGCAGGGCGCAGTGATCGCGAGTGGTGGCGTTGCCCGCGCCACGAGCGCGTGTTTCGAGCTGTCGGCGACGATCGGCGAGCCGACCGCGGGCGTCGCGACCGGCAATGGCATCACGCTCGTTTCTGGATTCTGGGCTGCGCCGATCGCGCATCCGGACGAACTGTTCCGCTCGTCGTTCGAGGGGTGCGCACCGTGAGCGCGAACAGCGCATGCCACGTCGCGGCGATCATTGCGACGCTCGCCGGCGGCAGCGCATTCGCGCGGACGATCGACTGCGTGCCCTAGCGCGCGCCGCCCGACGAATGACGGCGCCGGACGCGCGCCATCGCACCGCCCCGGCGTGCCTCCGCGCGCCGGGGCGGTCGCGTGTCGCGCCGTGGTTGCGCACGGCCCGCCGGCTCCCTACATTGCCTGTTCGACGCGGGCCACGCGACCGGGGGACGTGGTGGAACAGGACATCACGCAGCTGCTGCATGCCTGGCACCTGGGCGACCGCGATGCGCTCGCGCAGGCGTTGCCGCGTATCTACGACGCGCTGCGGCGCAGCGCGGTGCAGCGCCTGCGCGGCGAGCGCGCGCAGACGCTCAATCCGACCGCCCTCGTCCACGAAGCGCTGTTGCGCATGCTCGGCAACGACACCGACTTCGTCAGCCGCGCGCATTTCCTCGGTATCGCGGCATTGCACATGCGCTCGATCCTCATCGACCAGGCGCGTGCACGCCAGGCGGCCAAGCGCGGCGGCGGCGTGGTGCACGTGACGCTCGGCGCGACCGACGCGGGCGCCGCGTTCGACGCCGGCAGCGTGCTCGACCTGCTCGCACTCGACCAGGCGCTGACACGCCTCGCGGATCGCGACGCGCGTGCCGCACGCGTGATGGAAATGAGCTGCTTCGCCGGCATGGAACAGGAAGAGATTGCCGCCGCGGTCGGCATTTCGGTGCCGACCGTCGCGCGCGACATGCGCTTCGCGCGCGCATGGCTGAACCGGGAGCTCGCCGCGTGACGGAGATGGCGCACACGGCCGGCACCGAAGTGCGGCGCCTGTTCGACCTCGTCTGCGATCTCGCGGCGGACGAACGTCGTCGTCGCTACGCCGAGGAAGGCGCCGATGCCGCGACGATCGCCGAGATCGAATCCCTGCTCGATTGCGAAGGCGGCGACACCGCGTTGCGCGCGCCGGTGCTGCGCGCGCTCGGCGGCCTGCCGGAGACCGAGCTCGCCGAAGGCGATCGTCTCGGCGCATGGCGCCTGCTGCGGCGCCTCGGCAGCGGCGGCATGGGCGCGGTCTACCTCGCCGAACGCGCCGATGGTCATTTCGAGCAGCAGGCGGCGATCAAGCTGATCCGCGGCCTGCCCGGCAGCGACACGCTCGTGCACTTCGCGCGCGAGCGGCAGATCCTCGCCACGCTGCAGCATCCGCACATCGCGCGCCTGCTCGACGGCGGCGCGACCCCCGGCGGCCAACCCTATCTCGTGATGGAATACGTCGAGGGTGCGCCGATCGACGAGGACTGCCGCGACCGCGGGCTCGACCTGCGCGCGCGCCTCGACCTGTTCCGCGCGGTGTGCGCGGCGGTCCAGTTCGCGCACCAGCGCCTCATCGTGCATTGCGACCTCAAGCCCTCGAACATCCTGGTGCGTGCGGACCGCACGCCGGCGCTGCTCGACTTCGGCATCGCGCGCGTGCTCGATCGTCCGCGCGTGGTCGAGGCGGAGGGTTACTTCACTCCGGGCTACGCGAGCCCGGAGCAGCTCGCCGGCGACGCGCTCACGACCGCGAGCGACGTCTACGCGCTTGGCCTCGTGCTGTTCGAGCTCGTCACCGGCCGCAAGGCGCGCGTCGACACCGCGGATCGCACCGTCGCGCGTCTGACCGAGGCGAGCGTGCGGCCGAGTGAACTCGCCGGCGACGTGCCGTGGCGTGCGCGCATCGCCGGCGACCTCGACGCCATCGTGCTGCGCGCGACCGCCGCACGACCCGCGGCGCGCTATGTCTCGGCGCAGGAACTCGGCGACGACGTGCAACGTTTCCTCGAGCACCGACCCGTGCGTGCGCGCGCGCCGACGTTGTGCTACCGCGCGACGCGCCTGCTGCGCCGACGCTGGCCCGTCGCGCTCGCGATGGCGTGCGCACTGCTCGTGCTCGCTGCATTCACATGGCGCCTCGCGCTCGAGAATGCGCGCGCACGCGCGGCCGAGCAGGAAGCGAAGCGGCAGGCGGCGACGGCCGAGCGCGTCAGCGACTTCCTCGTCTCCGTGTTCGACACGTCCAATCCGCGCCTCAACGCGCAGCATCGCGACATCAGCGCGCGCGAAGTGCTCGACGAAGGCGCCGCGCGCATCGAGCACGAACTCGACGATGCGCCGCAGGTGAAGGCGCACCTGCTCGACGTGCTCGCGACCGCGTATCGCCACCTTGGTCAACCGAAGCCGAGCATCAGCCTGTTCCGCGCCGCGGCCGACCTCTACCTCGATCCGCGTGTCCACGAACCGCTCAAGGCCGCCGAGGC
>Ga0105239_10002181_pt1 | contig 25165 bp, 16 predicted proteins | sample KBSC44metaG_FD_92761 | JGI IMG/M metagenome (GOLD analysis project Ga0105239, IMG submission 92761) | Corn rhizosphere microbial communities from Kellogg Biological Station, Michigan, USA - KBS C4-4 metaG | ecosystem: Host-associated > Plants > Roots > Rhizosphere > Soil | place: Michigan, USA...
ATGGCGCCTGCGGGGTCTGTATCGAGGAAAGTGAGGATGGGGTCTCCATTGGCTACCTGCATGCCATTGGCATTATATAACGACGCATTTGAAAGACCGGCTTTAGCCCAGTTGCCACGGTAGACGGTTGTAAATGTACCGTCGTAACGGGAATCATTTGTTTTATCTGCAAATGTTTTTGTAAATACGCCAATAGGCGGCGCCATGCGTACCCAGGGCCGTCCTCCCCACTGTGCGGCTTCACGCTGAACTGAATTGACTTTACTGGTCCAGGTGGCTGTGGTTGCACTGGTAATAGTGGGATAACTCCATGTTAAGAACCAGCCTGAATAATTATCAGAGTTACTGCCACTGCTATAGGTAAGGCTGCCGCCATTATATAATTCGCTTTGCTGCGTATGGTCAGCATACAACAGAATTTCGCTATTGCGGTCATTTGTACCTACGTTTACATCATAGAATGTTGGCTGTAAACTATAAGGGCCAGGATTTTGAATGGCAGCCATGGCGACATTATAGGCCTGTTGATAGTACCATTGGGCATTATGTCCGTCGGGATCAGTTCTGGGACTCTCTACCGGATAAGTGGGTACGTTATTAGGGTTTTCAAGCCACCATCCGTAGGTGAGGTAGGCCTTAGAGAGATATAAGCGCGCAACTGTTTTGGTGAGCGCACCGGTGACACGAGGTGTAACGGGCAGGTCGTTAACTGCCTGCATGAGATCGGGGAATATAGCCTTTGTATACACCATAGATACGGAATCCCGTACTGAAGTTCTTATGGTTGAGGTATTAAACTTCAGTCGTCCGGCGCCAAGGTCTAAAGGCACACCGCCAAAAGTTTGCACCAATAAAAAATAGTCGAATGCGCGGAAGAACCTTGCCTCTGCAATTAATGCATTTGAAACACCGGCAGAACTGGCGTTTTCAATAACCCCGCTGGCTGTATTAATATAAGGGAAAGTTTGGCCCCATACCACGCCGGCGTCGTTTAATGTGGGTGTAGGCGTCACTCCGGGAAAAGAAAAATCATGCGCCTGAAAGGAACTTCCGCTTGATCCGCTTGCGCCCCATGTTGCTTCATCGGTACCTGTTTCGCAGTTATTTAGAAAATACCCGTTGCCATATATTGTGCGCAAGTGGGCATACAGGGCGGTTAATCCACCCATAACGCCATTGGTGGTCTTGAAATAATCAGGGGTATATATACTGCGTGGTGTTTCATCCAATATTCTGGAACATCCGCCCACGAGCAGTGACAGCAGTGCTATTCCTGCATATATCTTTATATGTATCTGTTTCATGTTGTCTTTTTTAGAATGTTACGTTGAAGCCAATGATGTAATTACGTGTTACAGGGGTATTGGTACCTACAATGAGCATACGATGTAACCCATTTACTGCAACGTTTTGATCGCCATAGGAGTTTGGCTCGGGATCCATTCCGGATTCCTTATGATAAGGCGAGAACATTACCAACGGATTCTCTGCAGTGGTATACACACGCATTCTTTCAATACCAATTTGCTTCATCCATTTTTGCGTGAAATTATAGCCGAGTGTAATGGTGCGTACTTTGAGGTAAGATGCATTAAAGTAACCGAGTGTGCTGCCATATTTTGGATTGTCGCCACCGACTCCGCCGGGTCGCGGGTATTTTGCATTGGTATGGGTAGGCGTCCAGTAATCAACTTTTACGTTGTTTCCGGACCTTGTATTCATGTTATTGAGATACCCTGATGAGCCATACAGGGTGCTGGTGAGCGTACCACCGCTTTGAAATACGCCGGTAACGCCGAGTTCAAAGCCTTTGTAAGATACACGGGTATTAAAACCTCCCTCAAAATCGGGTTGAATTTTTGTAATCTGACGGTCGTCTGCTCCTATTGCTCTTACCGGTTTGCCGCTGGCATCGTAATCACCGGCATACGCTACTTTAATCATACCAACTTTTCCGCTTGGTTCTAATACGTTCATGTTTCCCTTTGCACTATCCTCAGCCTGCCAGAGACCGATCTTCTTATAATCAAAGATGACATCGATAGGATGACCAACAAACCAGGCATTGCCTTCATCTTTTAGTGCACCGGAAGCAAGTTTAACTAATTTATTATGGTTCGCATATACGTTTACGCCTGCTTCCCACGTCCAGCCATTATAATTATCCAAAATCACTCCGTTGAGCGATAGTTCTACGCCCTTGTTTTGTGTAGACCCTATATTGGCCATATAGTTGCTTACACCGGATGTAGGAGGAAGATTTACACTGAGCAAAACGTTGTCGGTATTCTGAACATAATACTCAGCAGTACCCGAGAGGCGATTTTTGAGAAGCGTGAAGTCAACACCGAAGTTCCACGTTCTGGAAAATTCCCAGCCTAATTTAGGGTTAGGCAGTTGCGTTACATACATACCTGTGGAGTAAGTAGAACCAAAATTATAAGGTGTTGTAGAAAGCAGTCCGAGTGTTTGATATGGGTTGATGGCCTGATTAGAAGTTTCGCCATATCCTACGCGTAGTTTGAGTGCATCTATGACTGTAACATCATTCATAAACGCTTCGTTTTTGATGTTCCATCCTGCAGAAACAGCGGGATAGGAATGCCACTGGTGCCCCGGGGCGAGCACTGAGGAGGCATCAGCACGGTAGGTAGCGCTGAGCATATAACGGTCGTTGTAAGAATACATTACACGGCCCATCCACGATAACAAACCGCTTTGTGTATAGTTTTGGTTAGCCGGGTTAATAGTAGGCGTAACGTTTGCTCTTCCAAGATTGTAGAACTGAAAGGCATCTGCGGGAATATCCTGAGCTGACGCCGATGAATACCAGTATGTATTTTGCTGGGAAGAATACAGGGCCACGGCACTTATTTTATGCTTTTGGGCGAAAGTTCGGTCGTACGTTAAGAGGTTTTCAATGGCCCAGTTTACATTATGTGAGTTACTAATGGAAGCAGTTGACAGCGTGGTGGATACACCACTGAATACTCCCTGCCCCGTGTAGCTGCCATAGTTATTCTGACGGTAGTTTAAACCGATATTGGCACGGTACTTTAAACCTTCTACGCCGGGGATATTAAATTCGGCATACATTGAATTATAAGAGCTAAGCGCGCGGGTAAGGTCGATATATTGATCGCCCAATCCTTTCAAAGAATGTTTTGTGTACACCCACTGTGCACCGGATGTGTTTTGTGTAACAGTAGACTTCCAGGACCCGTCGGGATTATACGGGTTAAGTATAGGTGACAGGCCTATGGCGCTGCCGGGCCCGAGGTTGTTGTCGTGCGTAGTAGCATAGTTTGCGTTTGTAGTTAAACCGAAACGAAGTAAGCTACCAATTTTCTGTTCAAGAGAGGTGCGAATTGAAAACCGGTCGTACCATTGCATAGGTATAACGGCCTGATCCTTATAGTAGCCCAATCCAACACTATAATTTCCTTTGTCTGAACCACCGGTAATGCCAATGCTATGATTGGTTACAAAACCTGTTTGGTATAAGAGGTCCTGCCAGTCGGTGTTTACAGAATCGGCTTCATCTAGTGTATTTGTGAAGGTGGCGCCATTAGCAGCGGCAGCCTTACGCAGGGCAACAAATTCAGGTCCGCTCATCATAGGGTACTTGCCAAAAACCTTTTTTGCTCCGGCGTATCCGTTGTAGGTGAGGCGTGCTTTTTGTCCCTGCTGCCCTTTATTAGTAGTGACCAATACGACCCCATTGGCGCCGCGCGATCCATAAATGGCGGTTGCGGAAGCGTCTTTCAAAATGTCGATGCTTTTGATTGTATTGGGATCGATGTCGCTGATAGAGCCGCTAAAAGGAATACCGTCGAGCACGATCAACGGATCGTTGGTGGCGTTGAGGGAACGTGTGCCGCGGATCCTGATCTGCATGTCGGAGCCGGGTTTTGTGGAAGTTTGCGACATTTCAACGCCAGCGACCCTACCCTGCAGCGCCCGCGCGATATTTGGCGCGGGAATTTCATTCATCTTTTCCCCGCTGATGGAAGCAACGGAGCCGGTTACATCTTTCTTTCGCTGGGAACCATATCCGATTACTATTACTTCAGTTTCGGTCTTTACCATGGTGGTTAGTTTCACATCTATGGTTGACCTGTTGTTAATCTGTATTTCGCGTTGTGCGAAGTTTACTGCAGATATAACAAGTGTAGCATCGCGTGGAGCAGTGATTTGAAAGTTTCCCTGGTTGTCGGCATTGACTCCGGTGGATTGGCCTTTTACAGCAATTGTTGCATTGAGTATAGGCTGCCCGCCTTCATCTGTAATCTTGCCTTTGACCCGAATATTGTTTTGGGCCAGGGCAGGTAGTGAGAAAAGCAAGGCAATTAATAAATAGATTGAAAGAATAGTGCAGTTTCGTTTGGGCAGACGTTGCCCAAGCCAGTTGTTTTGGATAGTTTTTTGCATATGACGTATTTACAGGAAGAATAATGAAATGAAGAATCGTTATTTCTACATTTAATCCAAAGCTAGAAAAGGCAACATGCCGAGAGGTGTTCATTTGTTGGAATCTCTCGTACAATTGTTCGGCGAGCAATTTTATTTAGCGGAATGAAAATTATATAAACGTAATTTTCAACGCTTTACTTCTAATGTACTTTTTAGCGTTTGACGAAACGGATAGATCGTATATACAATTGATGTTCGCTGCCTGGTGGAAATTTTATAAATACGTCGTGGTGGCCTGAAACAGGCACTATCGGTTTAGTTAATATTCTTCGGTCGTTTTGTCTGCCTGTTGGTGTAACCGGTATGGTAGCTATCAGTTTTCCTGTGGCGAGATCATCGAGCCATATTTCAATATTGCCGGTAATGGTTGAAGTGAGTTCTACCTGCACCTGCGTGGCAGGTTTTGTTTCTTTACCCAACTCTACCCCCGACAACATAAACCATCCTCCATGGGGGGAATTGCCGGCAACGAGTTTTTGTGATTGTTCCTTTATTACTTCTACCCCATAATAGTTGCTGTACCCGGCAGCGGGAAGCCATGATGAGCCATCCTTACAAACAAAGCAATCGAAATCGGTTGGTTTTCCTTCAGCAAAGAGCCCAACACTGGTTCCTACCCAGGAATTAAAGCCGGGTTGTGTTTTATCAAGACTAACGGAGCTGATGGCAGCGCCTACAGGTAGCCAGGTGTTCCCATCTCTGCTGAAGTAACCGCTTAGTTCGTGTTCATTTCTTTCTAACTTCAACCAAACGAGGTCGCCAAAGGGATTAGTTATGGTGCGCACAGCAGTATCGAGTTTGAAAATGATCCTTTTGCCATTATCATAGCCACTGAATAAACGAACGCAAACGTGCTGGTTACCATTGGTGAGGTAGAGACCGGCCTTTGTAGTAGTGTCGGTAGCGTTGACATCGACTTTTGTTACGGCTGAATAATAATGATCGGTTTCTTTTTGAACAATGTGGGTGCGGCCACTGTCGGGGGTAAGCCGCAGCCATCCTTTTCTTGCTGTTAAGGTATATTGACCGGCAGCCTTCCTGTTTAGAAAATGCCACCATACGTTTAGTGAATCGTTATCAAAATAATCGGCCTGAACACTTCGCCACAGAATGCCGGATTGAGGGAGATTAGGTTTTTCGATGGGCGTACTTACAGGCGCCATCCCCCAGGGACGGTCGCCTTCCCATATTTCAGGATAGAGCGAAGTTTGGCGGCTCATGCCCGACCAGTCGTTGCCATCAACACGCTGGTAACTTTGACCGATCGTCCACCAGCTTCCATCAGCGAGTTGTATGGGGGCCGAGATGTGATTAGGGCTTCTAAAGGCGCAATTGGGATCGGCAATTGGTTTGAAAAAATTACCGAGTCGTTCCCATTTAGTTGAGTCGGCAGTGAGGTAACGGCTTCTCAATACATACTGGCCGCCGGAGACATCACCGGCAGGGAAATAAAAATAATATCCATTCCGCTTACACATTACCGGTCCTTCGGCCCAACTGTATTGTAGGCCTGCATTGATCCAGTCAAGGTTAATAACGGTGTCAGTTAGTTGTCCGTCTTTACCAATTGCCTGCATGCGGTTGGTTTTCTGACCGTTCTTTATGAGCATATATGGTTTGCCATCGTCATCTACAAAAATGGAGTTGTCGTAGCCGAGCGGACCTGTAGCGGCATTGGTTTTGACCTGTACAGGTTGTGACCAGGGACCTGTGGGTGAACTGGCTTTGCAAAACCATTGGCCTCCTGATGAAAAGTAGATCCAGTAAGAGCCATAAAACCAGGTAATGGCACCCTGCCAGATCCCGGCTGATGGCCTGTCGGTTATAAAACCGGCCTGAGCCGGATAGACGACTCTGCTGATAACTTCCCAGTGCACGAGGTCCTTTGAATGGTATATCGGGAGATAGGGCGTGAAATGAAAACTTGAACCGCAATGATAAAAATCGTCCCCTACTTTGAGCAAGGTAGGGTCAGGATGATCACCGGGTAGTACGGGGTTTACATAGGTGGTAACCTGGTTGTAATATCTTGAATAGTTAGTTCGATTACCCTGTGCGAATAAATAAAAAGGTATAAGCAATAACATAGCCGGGATCATACCGATCCTGCAATAATTACGATTCATAATTTCCTTTTTTAGCCTGCGATCATTTCTTTTGCACGCTTATTTTAATTTGTGTGAAAGAATGCGCGGGGAAAGTATATGAGAGTCTTCCGTTTTTTGTTTCAACCTGTTTTGTTACAGGCTGGTATTGTGACTGTTTTTCAAATGTAAATGGGTCCTTTAGTGCATCGCTGTTTACGGTACTTACTTCGGCTTTGCCCGAGAGGTCGCCTGCCCTGTTAATGATATCAGTAGTGATGGGCTTATCTTCGTGGCGATTGACTATATTGATAAAAACAGCATTGGCTTCTTTTGAGTAAACGGTAGTTACATCCAAAAACGGTATGCCTTTATATTTTTCGGTATTAAAGGTGTCGCATTCTACATAGGTGTCAACTGATTCACCGCGACAATTATCAGAGAACATTTTAAAGGTGTAAAACAAGGGCGATTTAAATGTTCCTTTTTTAGTGTCGGAAGACAATAAGGAAGTGAGCATGGTAAAGTTGGCCATTTTAACGACATCAGCATGACGTATAAAAGAATTGAGGCATTGCGCTATTGGCAGCACCGATAAAAAATTCCTTCCGAAACTACCCCACTCATCTACGGAGATATAGATTGGATTTTTGAAGTTATTCATGGCCCGCACGGCTTCGACTTCATCAGCGGTTACTTTAATTTTTTCTTCAAAGTCCATGGCGCTTTGGCCCATGAAGGAATAATACTCGGGTGAATTTTCCCAGTAACGATGAATGGAAAGATAATCTATCATATCACCTAATCCTGTAAGTACTTTCCGGTTCCATTCAACCCACTGACCGGTGGGTTCGTAATATGAAGAACCGGAGGCTATAAAATGAATGGTATTATCTACCGATCTCATTGCTTTAGCAGCTTCCCGGGCGATATGTACGTAATCGTCTGCGGTTTTGTGGCCTAACTCCCATGGTGAGCCGTCTACTTCATTGCCAAGGTCCCATAGTTTTACGTTGTATGGTGCTTCGTGCCCATACTTTGCACGTAAATCAGAATAGTACGTTCCTTTTTTGTAATTGCAGTATTCAACCCAGTTCACGGCATCGCTGATGGTTCCGAGGCCGAGGTTTACACATACTATATTTTCACTCCCTATCGATTTGTTTAACTGAAACCATTCATCGGTACCAACATGGTTATTGTCGGTACCACCCCAGGCAAGGTTGATGCGGGATGGTCGTTGCTCCTTAGGGCCGATACCATCCTGCCAGTTATACCCCATTACATAATTCCCTCCCGGCCAGCGCATGTTGGTTATTTTAAGTTCCTTCATGGCGTCGATATAATCGCTTCTGAACCCGTTCTTGTCTGCCAGTTGCGATGTTGGATCATATAAATTACCGTACATGGTATTGAAGTTGGCTGTATCGGGTAATCCCATTCTTCTGCCGTTAAAATGGATGGGTTCCATAAACACGCCATAAATGCGGGGATCGACGGCAGCTATTGTTCTGTCGATGTCAATTTTAATTTTTGCCGTTTGCGCATACAGTGAAAAAGAAAACGCAAGCGGAAAAATGGATAAGATTTTTTTCATACAAGTTGCATTTAGTTATTTGAAGCTTACCCAGTCGATTTCAACCTGGGCATTATTTTTCAGTACTACAAAAAGGTTATGAATATCAGACGGGGATTGTGACACAGGTGCTTTAACTATCAGCTTCCAATCGTTACTTTTTGGCAGGGTGACGCGGGATATGAGAGGCCCGTCAACAGCATCTGCCCTGATTTCCAATGTAGCGCCACTATTTGATATAGCCATTACCGATACTTCTTTGAGTTTCTTTTTTCCAAAATCGACCGTGTTGTATTGTATCCAGGCATCATTGCCGTTGAGTATGGTTTTCCATCCCTGAAAGGTATTGAGGGTATCGACGAGTTGAACAGATGCTCCTTCCCCACTTATGTGACTGTATCTATCTATCTGTATTTTTTCATGGGCATCGGTAATGCCTACTCCGCGTAACGTGGGTGTTACTTTTTTGATGGTGCCATCGGCGTTGAAGAAAAGGCTGTCTATTCTTACTGATCTGTTCTTATCGAATTTTGGAGATAAATCGTTATGATGATAAAATAAATACCACTGATTTTTAAATTGAACGAGTGAATGGTGATTGGTCCAGCATTCGGGAGATTCATCCATTATGACTCCTGTTACAGTAAAAGGACCTGTGGGGCTGTGGCCTATTGCATATTCGAGTTGTTCGGTTTTGTTCTGCACATGGGGGTAGGTTAAATAATATATGCCGTTGCGTTCAAACATAAATGGGCCTTCTTTCAATCCTTTATTGGGAAGATTGGGAATGATTTCGGGTGCTGATGCGAGTTCGGTCATGTTTTCTTTGAGCTTAGCCATATAAATATTTCCCTGTGCCCAGTAGAGGTAAGCCTGACCATCTTTATCGATGAATACATTGGGATCGATGCCATGCACATCTTTAATTGGCTCGGGTTGGGGTGTAAACGGTCCCTCGGGTTTATCGGCTATGGCTACACCGATAGCGAAGCCTCTACCGTATGTAGAATCTTTGGGTTTTGTTGGAAAGTAGAAATAATATTTTCCATTCCGGCTGATGCAATCGGGCGCCCACATGCTGTATCCGGCCGGATCGGCCCATGGAACTTTAGTTTGGCTTATGATAACACCGTGGTCCGTCCAGTTGGTTAGATCAGGAGATGAGAACACATGATAATCTTCCATGCAAAACCAGCCGATACGGCCGTGGCCTTCGGTGGCGCGAATATCATGCGATGGATAGAGATATATTTTTTCTCCAAATACCCTGGCTGTGGGATCAGCAGAATACTGATTCATGATCACGGGATTTTGAGCTGTTGCGTGTAGAGCTAATAATAACCCTGCGATAACGACCAGCGGCAATGCCCACAATTTGTTTAATATAGCGCACATGTTGGTTCTATTTGTTTTTATTCAATTGTTGATTAGATAAGGTTTGAGCAGCAGTTTTTCCGCCTTCAATATGGAAAAAGTCGAAGTCAACAAAACCGCCGGCATTTTGTGTGGCGTAATTGAACAGCCCAAAACGATAGCCCATGAATTGAGGGATGGTATAAGCCATTTTTAATGGGGAACCAATAGGCGTCCATGAATTGCCATCAAGACTGTAGAAGAAGTTTGCGAGATCTTTCCGGTCGTTAAAGTTGCATTCGATTTTCAGATACACTTTATTCCGGGTCAGGGGAACGGATTGCATTTCGACGGGCTTTTCGGTTTCGGCACTGATCATAACAATGGATTTAATTCCCTGTTTATATTGCACGCCCACCTGACCATATCTTTTTTGCAATACGGTTAATCCGGCAAAGTCGCCTTCTTTCATATTGGATACATCGATTAGCGTGGAACCGGAACATTCAGGTCCGATGGTGCGTTGGGTGAGCGTATTTCTTGCGAGTAAAAAAGATGTGTCTATCCGCCCGGTGGTAAGACGCAGCCAGCCTTTTCTTTTTGTGATTGACCAAAGTGTGTTGTCGGGATTATGGTTCCACTGCCATACTAACGGCAGCGCACGTTCTCCGTTATGCCTTGTAAATTCATCAGATGCAACAATGCCGGGGATGAGGCTTTTGTTTGCCGGCAGATCAAGCGTTTCAGGGACTTTGCCATCATTACCCAATACGGGCCAGCCATCTACCCATTTTACAGGTACGAGGTAAGGGATGCGACCGACGGCGCCGAAGTCGCGGAACAGGTAGGCATACCAGGTACCATCGGGCCGGTCGATGAGTCCGCCCTGGGCAACGCCCAGATCCTGCAGGGCAAGTCGTCCCTCCCAGGGGCCGGTGATGCGATCGGCTCTATGTACTACAACGGTACGCATGCCACCGCGCGGCCAGGTAATATTGAACAGATAGTATTTACCGTTTATTTTAAAGAGTTGTGAACCTTCGGCTGGAAGACCAATGTTGTTTCCGGCGGGTGCGGCTGCATTTTCAATGATGACCTGTTCGGTAGCGCCGGGCTTTACACCTGAAACATCGGCGTTGAGCTCAATGAGTTTGAGTTTGCCGCTGCCATAGATCATGTAAACACGGCCGTCGTCATCGAAAAAGAGGGAGTGATCATGAAAGGATGGACTGAATGAGGCTACTTTCCATGGCCCTTTTTCTATATCCTTTGTAGAAAAGATATAAGTAGCGCCTGTTGTTTGGGCAAAGGTTGATACGTAAAAGGTGCCATTGTGATACCTCAGGCTGCTGGCCCAGGTACCTTTACCATAGGCGCTTTTTCCATTTGTGAGATTCAGCGCATCTACGCTGGCGAGTGTGTCGTAGGCGTAATTTACGAGCGTCCAGTTTACCAGGTCTTTCGATTTCATAATGGGTACACCGGGGCTCATGTGCATGGTGGTACTGCTCATATACCAGGTGTTACCTACCCGAACGATGGACATATCGGGCACATCGGCAAAAATAACCGGGTTGTGTGCAAGTGGCGATGCGGCGGTTTGTATAGGGACAGGGTTTTGAGCGAAGGAATTATCTGTTGTTAGAATAAAGACCAATAAATACGTAACTGAAATTATTTTGACAATCGTTGAGTGCATAAAGGTTAAGCTATCTGTTTAATCAGTTTACCTGAAGGATCTTCTGCCCGAAGTTGCGATATTTATTGTGAGGTGTACGTTGGTATTCGGTGGGAGTTACTTTAAACAGTTTGGCAAATGACCTGCCAAAACTGTTTTGAGAATTGAACCCTACCATTTTAGCTATTTCAAAGATTTTATAATTCCCGGAGGTGAGTAGTTCTGCGGCCCGTTTTAACCTGGCATGTTTTATCAAGGTGTTCGGTGTTATACCATTTAAAGTCTTTATGCTACGATACAGCGTAGCACGGCTCATGTTCATGGATTTAGCCAATAGGCTAACATTCAAGTTTTTGTTGTGCAGATTGGCGCCAATGACATTATACAGCCGGTGATTAAAATCGGTAGAAGTATCAGACGCGGGCATTTTGTTGCTTTTAAGCAGATCGGCAATACTAATGATGAGGTGAACAGATTCTGTTTCAATGACCTGCAACATTTCTTCCCTGTTGCCGGCAGTTAATATATTGTACAGGTGTTGCAGACAACCTGGCAACAGGCGCAACTCTTCCCTGTTCTGTGTGACGAGTAAGGCATTTTTTCGCATGGCAAGCAGTTTTTGATGGTGTTTTTGCAAACAAGATTTTAATGGAAATCAAAAACGTCGTTCGTACATTTATTACAAAAGTAGAGCGGACGAGGTGGACGGATGGTGTCCATTTGTTGGAATTTGTAGCACATTTGTTTGATGGTCCTGCTTTTTTTAGATCTAATGCCCTTATATTGAACAGGGGGATAGTTTTATTTAATATGATTGAACGGGCGCTTGCACATATGTATAAAAAGATACGTGTTACTCTTTACTGGCTGTTACTCTGGGGTTTGACAGCTTCGGCCCAAACGGGACGGGTAAACTTTACGTCTATTACAGCGAAAGACGGACTTTTATCGAATACCGTAAATGCGATATTAAAAGACCGCCAGGGGCTGATGTGGTTTGCCACGAACGATGGTTTGAATAAATTCGATGGCACCAATTTTACGGTATATCGCAATCTTGCCGGCGACAGCAGCAGTTTGAGAGCTAATGAAGTGCTTGCCCTGCATGAAGATGAAAAAGGGAACCTTTGGGTTGGTACGAGCGGTGGCGGTCTTAGCCTGTACAACCGGCAAAGAGATCATTTTGAACATTTTCAGGTTAAAGCAGGTTTGCGGGGTTTAACGCGTAACGCAGTGGTTAGAAGTATTTGCAGCGATCGTTTGGGAAAAATTTGGGTGGCCCAATACGAGGGACTGTATATAGTTGATCCTGAATCGAAAAACATCAGAAAACTTCCTCTTACAAATAATAACGGAACGCTCATTAACACACCGCTTTTATGTGTTCTTAAAGACAGCAGGAACAGCATGTGGGTAGGAACAGACAGCGGTCTTTTCCTCTTCAGACCAGCATCAAATTCTTTCGTCCGCTTTCAGCACAGCAACATCGAAAAAAACAGTCTCGGCAACGATCATGTGATGAGCATCGGGGAAGATAAACAAGGCAATCTGTGGGTGGGCACGATGCATGGACTGAACAGGCTGCAGGTTACGCCGTCGGGATATTCTATTTTCAGGTGGCCTGAAGGTAAAGGCGAACCGCTGGGCAATAGTCAGATCAATTGTATAGCAACAGCTCCTGACTCATCTTTATGGGTAGGCTCGTCCAATGGTTTAAATAAACTGAACCCGGTTACGGGGCAGGTGGAGATCTATACACGGGAAAATGGCAATATTCATAGTCTTACTACCCCATCGATCCGGTGCGCATACATAGACAAGCAAGGTATATACTGGTTTGGGACATTTCGCAGTGGCATCAACAAGTACGACAAAAACCTGAATCTTTTCAATCTGAAGCTTAACAATGCTTCCGGAGAAAATGGCAGTAACCCGTCGATAGTAGGTTCATTCGCCGAATTTGGGAAAGGCCAATTTTTCATAGGCACAGATGGCGGCGGCTTGTATGAATTTGACCGCGCAACAGAACGTATCCGCCCTGTGCCTGTGCATGTGAACGGCAAAACAACAACGACACTTTCGATACTGGCGTTGCAAAAGACGAGGCAGCATGAACTGGTAATGGGTACGTTTGGTGAGGGCGTGATCATCTATAATCCGGAAACAGGGGCTACATCGTGTTTGAAACAGGGAAAGGGTGCGGCTGACCTGAACAGCAACGACATTTTTTGTTTAAAGGAAATAAGTGATGGCAGCATTTGGGTTGGCACTAACGGCGACGGCATTAATGTGCTGATGAATAACAAGGTTATTTACAGGTATACATCCCGACCAAACGGCCCCAATGATATTTTCCTTCCGGTTAATGGATATATAAGGGCGATGGAAGAAGATGCGGATGGAAACATCTGGATCGGTTCGCATGGAGCAGGGATTGCGATATTGAACCGGAAGAACGGTACATGGACTGTATATAATCAGGACAATAGTAAGCTACCCAGCGATAAAGTGCAGACGCTGTTGCGTGATAGCCGTGGAAGAATGTGGATCGGCACGTATGGAGGAGGGTTATGCCTGTTTGACAAGGGGAAAAAGCAGTTCATCAATTTCTCTGAAAAAGATGGATTGCAAAATACGACGATTTACGAGATCGTGGAAGACCTGCAGGGGCGGATATGGGTTTCAACGAATACGGGCATCAGCAGCCTTGATGTGAACACAAAAAGCTTCCGCAATTTCAATTGTCAAAACGGTGTTCAAAATAACAATTTCGTGCATGGGTCTGGTTTACGGGCATCTAACGGGGAGTTGTTTTTCGGCGGGTTGCAGGGATTCAATTATTTTGACCCGGGTAGTTTGGCTATCAATCGCAATGTGCCGACGGTTATTTTAACCGACTTAAAAATATCCAACAAGTCGGTATCAGCGGGAGACGCCTCCCCTATCAAAGAAAATATCTCCATTGCAAAGGAAATAAGGCTTGAATACAAACAAAACTTTGCGCTTGGTTTTGTTGCGCTTAACTATACGATTCCCAGGCAAAACCATTATGCTTATAAACTGGAGGGATTTGATAAAGACTGGAATAATATAGGCACCAATAATACTGCATCCTATACAAATCTGGACCCGGGTGAGTATACGTTTAAAGTAAAAGCGGCGAATAATGACGGAGTTTGGAGTACGGGGGAAACAATGATCAAAATATTTGTAAAGCCGCCCTTTTGGCGCACTACGGCTGCCTATATCTTTTATGTTCTGTTGATTGGAAGTCTGTTATTTTACAGCCGGTATAGAGGCATTGAGAAATTGAGAAGAAAGTTTGCTCTTGAACAGGAACGCCAGGAGATCAGGCGTATGCAGGAACTGGACCGTTTAAAGCTGAAGTTCCTTACTAATCTGAGCCATGATTTCAGAACGCCCATATCACTGATCATGGGCCCTGTAGATCAGTTGATCGCAGATGAAGGCGGAAGCACCCGGCTAGACAAACTGTATATGGTGAGGCGCAATGCGAGAAGGTTGTTGAACCTGGTGAACCAGTTGCTGGATTTTAGAAAAATGGAAGAACAGGAGTTAAGGCTGCAACTGACAAAAGGAGAATTTGGTTCGTTTGTAAAAGAGGTGTGCGAATCATTCAGGGACCTGTCGGAAAGAAAACAAATCAATTTCGCCTTCAAAAGCGATGTGCCGGTACTTTACGCCTATTTTGACAAGGACAAAATAGAACGCATATTATTTAATTTGCTATCGAATGCCTTCAAGTTCACGCTTGCAGGTGGTACAATACGGGTGGAGCTTGAACAAGACGCTGAGAAGCGGGATGTTGAACAAACCTGGGTTTCGATAAAAGTAAAAGATTCAGGCATTGGTATTCCTAAAGACGACCAGGATAAAATATTCAAGCGTTTCTTTCAAAATCATTCAGCGACGTCGGTGCTTAACCAGGGAACGGGCATTGGTTTGAGTATCACCAAAGAGTTTATCAGCATGCACGGCGGAACAATCGATGTTGAAAGTGAGGAGGGCAAGGGAAGCGCGTTTATTATTCATATGCCGCTGAAAACGGCGACGGAAGAAGCAAGTGAAGTTGAGAAATTGGAAAGTACAGCATCGGGCACTATCATGGACGAGCCTGTTGATAAATCGAATGGAGTAACGACATCGGGTGATGTGAAAAATAAAAAGGAGATGTTGTCAATCTTATTGGTGGAAGACAACGAGGATTTTCGATTCTATTTAAAAGACAATTTGCGGAATAATTATAAAGTGCTGGAAGCTACCAACGGTAAAGAAGGATGGCATAAAGCATTGGCAAATCACCCACATTTAATTGTAAGTGATGTAAGCATGCCTGAAATGGACGGCCTTTTGCTGCTGAAAAAACTGAAGGGCGACAAAAGGACGAGCCATATTCCTGTTATTCTGCTTACTGCGGTTACGGCTGAAGAGCAACAGGTGAAGGGACTTGAATGTGGTGCGACTGATTACATTACAAAGCCCTTTAATTTTGAGGTGCTGAGCGCGAAAATAAAAAACCTGCTGGAATTGAAAACGACCATGCAAACTACTTACACGAAACAAATAAAGATGGTTTCACCGGCCGTAAGCGTTACGTCGGCCGATGAAAAGCTGATGCATGCAATTACCGGTTACCTTGAAAAAAACATTATGGGTACGGATGTTTCGGTTGAAGCGCTGAGCAGGGAGGTAGGTATGAGCCGTAGTACGTTATATGTAAAACTTTTAGAAATAACGGGACAAACCCCTGTAGAGTATATACGCTCGTACCGGTTAGACAAGGCTGTTGCCCTGATGGAAAAAAGCAATATGACGATTTCGGAAATTGCATATCAGGTAGGCTTTACGACTCCTAACTATTTCGCCAGATCGTTTAAAAGCAGGTTTAATATGCTTCCTTCGGAGTACATTGCGAAACACCGGAAAATAGTGGCGAATGAGAATGGCAACGGCGACAATGATACGTTTTGACGAAATATTGATACAAATGGCAGGACTCGATTGATCGTGTCCGTTAATTCCTTCCTAACTTAGATACAAGAAAACTTCATTTCTCCTGAATGCACCTAATGCATGCCGACCTTGTATCAATATTTTCTAACGATCAAAATGTAAACTTGTCTATGAAAAAAAATGTAGTAAGCGTTTTAGCGCTCGCGTTACTGCTCACCAATTGCAGTAAGCAGAACAACCTAAGTGCCACCGGTGAACAGGGTACCAATGATGGCGCCAGCCAGCCCAGAGAAGAATCAACGGCCGTTATTGATGCCGGCGCCGTTCAACAAACCATTCAGGGTTTTGGCGGCGCGAGCATATTGACATGGATAGCCGACTTAACGAGCGACCAGAGAACAAAAGCATTTTCCACCAGCAGTGGTATCGGCCTGAGCATACTTCGTGTAATGGTGCCGACGAGCAGCAGTCAGTTTGCTGCTGAGAAACCAACGATCGACGCAGCGAAAAGCTATGGGGCAAAAGTAATTGCTACTGCGTGGAATGCCCCCTCCTCTATGATGACGAATCTTACGCTGAATACAGGTTCTTATGCGGATTATGCCGCTTATTTAAAATCCTATAACACGGCGGTGGGTGGTGTTTATGCTATCAGTCCCTGGAACGAGCCGAACTATTCGGCATCGGGATGGATGCATGGTACGGCTACTGAAATAGGAAATTTCGTAGCTGCGCAGGGCAGTAATTGCGGTGCTCCGATCATGGCGCCTGAACCATTTAATATGGACCAAACATTCATCAATACATATCTGAGCAATGCGACTGCAAAGTCGAAAACTCTTTTTGTGTGCGGACATATTTATGGGAAAACTCCTTATAATTTAGGTAATATCGGTAAATCGGTTTGGATGACGGAACATTATACGAATTCATCGATAAGCGGTAATGACTGGAATAACGCGATGACTGCGGCTAAGGAGATTCACGACTGTATGAATGCAGGATGGGCGGCCTATGTTTGGTGGTATATTCGCCGGTCGTACGGGCCCATTGATGAGAGCAGCAATATTACGAAGCTGGGTTATGTAATGGCGCAGTTTGCACGATATGTTCGTCCGGGATACAGTAAGATCTCGTGTACTGCGAACCCTACAAGTGGTGTATATGCAACGGCATATAAAAGCGGTTCAAAAATAGTGGTGGTTGCTATTAATCAGAATACATCGGTAACCTATCAACCGTTTAACATTACCGGTGTTACTGTAACCGGCTTTAACCGGTATGTTACTACGAGTTCATCTAATCTTGCATCGGATAACTTTACTGTATCGGGAGGAAGTTTTGGTATTAATCTTCCGGCGTCGAGTGTTACGACCTTAGTGTCGCAATGATCAATAGCCTTATAATATAAGCAGGCATGTTTTATCGACCGTTTGCGATAGCATGCCTGCATTGCTTTGAGGGCATATGTGTCATTTATTGGCAGCGCTTGTTTTTATAGAAGATCCTCTAACGATAAGATCTGACTGTACAACAATAGTTTTTATTTCCTGCAAACCGGAAGCGCCGGACAGGTGACCAATGATGGTTCTGGCCGCCATTTCACCCATATCTATGCCGGGATAACGGATAGTAGTAAGGTTTGGTTCTATGATGGTACTGATGGGATCGTTGTTAAAGCCTACTACGGCTATATCGTGAGGGACCCGGATGCCATTGTTTTTTAGGGTTTGCATACATATGGCGGCGGAAAAATCGTTGGTGATAAAGACTCCGTCGGGAAGCGGGTGCATCTGTAAAATTTCCGTGGCAGCCTGTGCGCCGGCCTGTTGGCTTAAATCTTTTACGAGTACATATTCTGTTTTGTAGGGAATGCCATTGGCTGCGAGTGCATCCATGTATCCCTGATGTCTTTGCGCATACACGTTCCTCTTGAGGTGCGCGGTAACGAGTACAATTCTTTTGCATCCCTGTTCTATGAGGTGTTGGGTAGCCTCATATCCGCATTTGTAATTATCGATAATCACTTTGGCATTGCCGTTTTTTTCTTCTACCCTATCGAAGAATACCAGGGGAATTCCCAGGTCATTAAACTTATTGAAATGATCAAGACTTTCGGTGCTTAGGGAAAGTGAGGCAATTAGTCCGTCTACCCTTTTATGAAATAAGTCCCGTGCATTGGCGGCTTCTTTTTCATGGCTTTCGGATGAGTGGGCAATAATGAGGTCGTAGCCGGCTTCTGTGGTTACTTTTTCTATTCCTGCAAGCGCCGAGGTTATAAAATTGCTGCTTAGTTCATGAACAATAACGCCAATGGTATTTGTTTTCCTGTTTCGCAGGTTACGGGCAAAGGTATTTCGGCGATAGCCGAGTTCTACTGCAGCGTGACGGATGGCCCTGCGGGTTTTGTTGTTAATAGCGGGATCATCATTGAGAGCTCGGCTAATGGTTGCCGGGGAAAGCTGAAGCTTTTGAGCTATATGGTAGATGGTAATTTCTATATTGGACATAATTAATGCAACATGCACTCCATTTTCAAAGAACTAAAAATAGAAAATTGTAATTGCAGGGGCGTGCGGTGATGCCACAATGAGACGTTTTGACTACATTTTGATACGCGGGGAAGAATGGCGGGCAAAGGTTTAGGGCTGATAAGGGGCAATTAAGATAAGGTTAACCGTCTTTTTCTATATAGCAGGTATACCGGAAGCATGGCTTTAGTATGGCTTAGCATCCCGTAAAGGTCTCGTAAACGTCTCGTAAAGGTCTCGTAAAGGTCTCGTAAAGGTCTCGTGAAAGTCTCGTGAAGGTCTCGTAGAGGTCTCGTGGAAGTCTCGTAGAGGTCTCGGAAGAAAAAAGCAAAACGTTGATAATTTTTGTAAATTGTCTAACCTATTGCAATATACTAAAAAATATTAATTATGGCCAAGGTACGTTCCGGAATAAAGATCAGTGGAAAAGTGGGTGACGAGGTGCATGTAGGCAGCAAGCATGGTCAACTCCTGCGTAAAGCGCCGAAAAAGGGTAATAAAAAAAGCAATCTGCTCTTATAGAACAAAACAAGCGCACCGGCTTTTTGAATAACCTGGCCAGTGAAGTGAACACGATCGTCCGCGGATACAGTGGTACGTTACCGCCAACTGACTTTTATCAGGCTCTTTTAAAGCGCTTCCGGAAAGAACCGTTGAATAACCGTTTTTTATTGCTAAGGTGTTTGGAGAGCATGGATGTTCATCCAGACTATCCGCTTCATAAATTGGGTGACGTTAAGGTGACTGTAGAAGCTTCCGGCAAAAAAATAATTGTAGGGCTGCGTGTTCTTTTGCGTCCTCCGGCACTGCTGGAGCGATTCAAGGTGGATTGCTATGCGTACGAGGTATCTTTATTGTGCTGGAATAAAAGCGACGGGCCTGTGGTGCATGAGCGGCAATTTGGGGAATGGATCTATCTGACAGATGGTTTGCCTGAATTTGAATTTTCGTTTACCAGACCGGCAGATACGGTGCACTGGCTGGTGTGTGTGAAGCAGCAGGCGGGTTACGACGAAGATCCGATCTTATCTAAGCGTGGTGAAGGTATGAAGATCATTGCAGCAGGTACTTTCGATAAAGAAGATATGGCTTTGCTTGCTAAAAGAAAGGAAGAGGAAAAGGTAAAGGCGGCAAAAGCATCTGCCAAGAATGACAAGGAACAGGTTGTACGTGTTAAGGCAAAAAAACGTTGATGGGTGACGGGTTAGAATCAAGTTGTTCCGAGTTAAAAATAAAGCCCTTCAGATCGTTGGATACGATAGTCAGATACTCAGTGAAAGCCACAAAAGGCTAAGATGCGTCTGAGCTTGGGATTCAATTTCAGCAGTGTCTACGCTGTAATCAGGTATAGTATGAATGCAGTCTATTCTCGGATTCTTTTGGCAGGCAAGTGATCTATCTTTATGATAGAAGTCACCTTATCAACTGAGCTCTGTCATTTCTTCGGACCCAAAATAGAAATACTTTCACCAGCGAATATTCTTATATCGTTTCAATAATTTAATTCTATGGTATGAGACAATTCTACCTGCTTTCTCTTCTGTTACTGGCCTTTCACGGCCGCTCTTCTTCATCGCCCGCCGATTCATCTGCCAGATACCGCATGCAAGACGCTGCAATAACGGCGCAGGATGATCATCCTGCTGACAGTCTTCTCTATATTATTATTCCCGGTGTTGATCACACCTATGGCTACGATATTTTCAGGAATGGCAGACGTGTGATCCATCAACCTTCCATACCCTGTTTACCGGGGGTAGCGGGTTTTTCGACCAAAAGACGCGCGCAAAAGGTGGCGGTCCTTGTGATGGAAAAGATCAGGCAAGGGGAAATGCCGCCGACGATAACGATACCGGAAATGAAAGAGGCCGGTGCCATTGTTAATCATTAAAACTTTTCTTATGAAAAGTAGATTGTTATGCTGCCTTGCGTGGGCAGCGCTTTTCTGCAACAGTATGGTTGCACAGGATGTCTGGTTGTCAAAAGCCAGTTTTAAAGGGCGCGCGAGGGACGGTAGCGCAGGTTTTAGCGTAGGCGGTAAAGGATATGTGGGTATAGGACGTAATGCCAATGGTTACAAACAAGATTTCTGGGAATACGATCCGGTTTCAGATACCTGGACGCAAAAGGCAGATTTTGCAGGCCCGGCCAGGGTAGGTGCTGTCGCCTTCAGCATCGGCAGTAAAGGCTATCTGGGCATGGCTCACGATGGCTTATTGACTGACTTCTGGGAATATGATCCGGCTGCTAACATCTGGACGCAAAAGGCCCGTTTTCCCGGCACACCCAGATTCGCTGCAGTGGCATTCAGCATTGGCAATAAAGGATATGTCGGTACAGGAGATAATTACTATCAATATTTTAACGATTTCTGGGAATTCGACCCCGTTGTCAATCAATGGACACAAAAAGCCAATTTCGGAGGAACAGCAAGGGCTTATGCAACAGGCTTCAGCATAGGTAATAAGGGATATATTGGTACAGGTCTGGATAGCGAAAGTTATTATACCAACCTCTATGACAAAGATTTTTGGGAATATGATCCCTCCACCGACAGATGGACCCGAAAAGCAGATTTCGCGGGTTTTGGAAGAAATGAAGCAACATCGTTTAGTATCGGAACCAATGGATACCTTGGTACGGGATTTGCCGACGGTGTCGGTCATAATCCCTATGTCAATGATTTTTGGAAATTCGATCCCACTAAAAATGCCTGGAGTCAACTAGCCGATTTTGGGGGAGAAGGCAGAGTGTGGGCTATTGGGTTCAGTATTGGCGACAAGGGTTATATCGGACTTGGTGCAAACAGTACTGATAGTTTGTCGGACTTCTGGGAATATAACCCGAAGGGTTCCTCGCAGGATACCACGCCACCGACCGTCCACTGTCCCTCGGCTCAGACCTTGTGTTTTAGCCCGTCTGCCACCTATACCATACCTCTTGTGACCGCAACGGATATGTCTGGCATTGAAAGCGTCACTTACACTATTACCGGAGCTACCAGCAGGGACAGCTCTGGGGCGAATGCAAGTGGCCTGTTCAATCCGGGCAGCAATACCATTTCCTGGAAAGTTAGCGACTCGGCCGGTAATTCCAGTACCTGTGAAACAAGTGTCAGGGTTGACAGGTCGCTGTCGGTTGTTATACCAGATGTTTATCCCTTATTCTTTTGGGGGCCGGCCAATATGCTGTACAGGGGTATCGGGCCGGAATGCGCCGACATTGTTGCCGTGCCGGCGGGTGGCACTCAGGGACCCGGACACGGTTATGAATATCTGTGGTCAACTGGGTCAACTTCGCGGTTCATACGGGTTTGTCCCGAGGTGGCTGGTCCTGATGTGAACACCGTAACCATAACCGATTCACTAGGTTGCCAGGCTACGGCATCAAAGGTCATTACCCTGGTTGATGTGCGGTGTGGCCGGTACCTGAACAAAATATCGGTTTGCGTGCGGGGCAAGCATGGTTATAAGGAACATTGTCTTACCGAGAGAGAGGCAATACTTGCCTTGTTTTTCGGAGGCCATCCCGGTCCGTGCTCCGGATATTCCGATTCCGATGCGGTGGTCGGTGGCGAGGCTACTGCCGGGGAAACGGAAGAATCTATGCCTGGTAAGGAGAAGAAGATCGCGATATTTCCAAACCCTAATAACGGGGCTTTTACGCTGCAATTGTCAAATATAAGCGCTTCCGAAATCAGGATCATCGATCTGAACGGCAGATTGCTCGAAAAGAGAACGATGCCGGAGATGCTTAAAATGCAGTCACTACCTTTGAGCTTCGGTCACCTGCCTAATGGAATATATACGGTGCAGGTAATAAGTAAGGAGGGGGTGTACACTTGTAAAATGATTGTACGGCAATAGATAGCGGGTGAATAGAAGGCGGCGAAATCCGCCTGCGCAGAATGCCTTCACGCTTTGGCCGCTTTGAGCATACTCTTTTAATAACTGCTCAGTCTCTTGCTTGCTTCGAAAAACTTTGACCTTCTTGTTAGCTGTAAGTTTCATGTCGTAATTTTCAAGAACTAAGCTAACGTTCCAATTATCCTTTAACAAAATGTACTTCGTCGGCTATTCTTTCCTGAAGTTTAAAATTCGTTCCAGCATCGAAGCTCAATAATTTCATCTTTCTCCTGATCTTTCTTTATACACTCGAAGTCTTCTGAATTCCCAGGAAAGTAGCCCCATATGCTTGAATAGATTATTTCCGTTTTTCCCTGTATAATTTCGTTTATTATAGCCGCAGCTCGCTTTATCTTTTCGTCAAGAGATTCGTTCTCGAACATGTGAATATGCCAATCGAATATTCCAGGACCAGCTGAAAATCCTATAGTCAATTCCTTGTCTCGTGTGCTGACTAATATTTTTAATTTTCGTTGAGGGCTTGGCAATTCCAGGTAGCTAACATCCAAATGGTCTTCAACAGTATACTGAGTCATCTCAGGGAAAACTGCAAGAAATTTTGGGACGATATAATTAGTAAATTCTTTCTGATTTGTATTAGCCCAATATTCCTGCATATATTAAAGATTTAAATTAGTGCGGAATTCCGCACTTTTGTTTGTTTCATGCCTTTACTGATAAGTAATTAAATATGACATTTTGGGTATACAAGATGCTGGCATTACCAATTGCCACAATTGTCAACCCAAATCTTGAAATTTCTTGAATTGTTTACTAATGATATCCCTCAATTGATGTCTTTCAATTCCTTCCAATCTATATTCACTTATATTGAGTAATTCCGGCATAAACTGATAATTTGCATTTTCATTACGCCAGACTGTTACCTTGTTTGTCCAACCAGTTACCTGATCAAATTCATAAAACTTTAATCTTTGATGTTTAAGCATTTGCAGTGTGAAAATTTTCCCAGGGTTTGTTAGTTGGTGGTCTTTGTCAAAGATTATATTTAGAACTCTATAAACTATTTCATCAAGGTTATTAATGTTAGTATATTTAAATTGTTCAAATATTTTTTCTTCCAGCCATCCGACCATATTTTTTTCTGATGGATTCCTGATATGTCGAATTGGATAGCTAACTCTAGTCCAAACTACAATACTGAATATCTCAAACGTTTTTACTTCTTTTTTTTCAATCCGTAGATACCCATTTTTTATTAGGCTTTCAACTGTAATTGTGAAAACATCTGTTGCATAATCCATGAACCTGTCTAATATACTCCATGAATCAGAATTAAACTTATTTCCAGGAATATAGGACAATGATGATTCGCTAACTATTAAACTGTCATTCTCTATATTTTCTATCATCTTTATACCGGGCATTTTTGAAATCTTCATGAACTTAATACAAGTAATCACCTCAGGCCTTGATATATGGTATTTCATGAAGGGCCGGGGCCCTGTTTATTTTCAAAAATATAAATTAAGTCTATCCGGTATTATTTATCTGATAAACGTGCAGTTTGGGGCAATAACTGCGTTCATTTGGAATATAAGCGCGTAAAATTCTACCGCTAATCTTTAATTTACTTACATCTAACTATCTTATTTTTAACGTACCCCTATAAAGCGACGACAAAATAATTTCCTCCTTTTCTTTGTCAATAATCAAAAATTTGCAAACTTTAGTCCCGATGGAATTTTCTTTTAAACGATCTGATAGCTCAGATATCTACTTCTCGGATATTGATCTGAAATTATCAAACTCTGTAAAATATGACTTATATAATGACAGTAATCTCAGCGGAACTCTAATAACAAATTATAGTAGAACATTCGCGAAATTTAGGGAAGGTGTATGTTATAAGCGACATGACAAATCCTGGCGCATCCCTTCTTATGAGCATATCTTACTAAACGAATTTGAAAGGCCATTTGTAAGGATTACCATTGATATCCCGCTCTATAGAATTGACGAAGTTGCCATTGCATTTTACGACGGTTCCCCAACAAATTACTTTAATAGAAATAATTTTCATACCAAGAAGGAAGGGATCGAGCTGACAATAGATATTAAATCGGGAAATCAAACAGTCTTTATGTTGAAAAATGTCCGCAAAAGCAACGATAGTATGAGACCAATGGAAGGAACTATAGAAATTGCTGATGGTTTACACCGGGATAAGATATTTGGTTTTCTTCTTGCCATCCAACTGTATTATGAGAATTGCGAGGCTCGCCGATGATCTCCAGAGGGATATACGCCGAAGTTCATCTATTAATGGTTTTACATTGTTCATACGGTAAGCAGAATATTGACCCATTTACAACCGAAATTTCTTCAGCGGATATCTGGCGTTCACGTAATATATCTTCCGCAGCAGCTACTGCTATTCTGCTTAAATGAGAGAATAAATCGCTTAATCTATTATTTCATTCCAGTGGATTTTACGAAGGCTAATGTTTCGTAGCCATGACCGCCATCAAGTCGAAGGAAATAGCAACCTTCCCCTAACCGATGTATATCCATTGTCAACAAGTTCTCTCCCGGCGCCACCGACCAGATTTGTGTGAGTTGCCTGCTGC
>Ga0105239_10002184_pt1 | contig 25162 bp, 23 predicted proteins | sample KBSC44metaG_FD_92761 | JGI IMG/M metagenome (GOLD analysis project Ga0105239, IMG submission 92761) | Corn rhizosphere microbial communities from Kellogg Biological Station, Michigan, USA - KBS C4-4 metaG | ecosystem: Host-associated > Plants > Roots > Rhizosphere > Soil | place: Michigan, USA...
GGTTTTCAAGACCACCGCCTTTATCCATATAGGTAAGGATGAATCGGTGACGTTCATTCTGCCCAAGGCTGAAATGGGTCAGGGTCCCCTCACATCGCTTTCGCAGATTCTCGCGGAAGAGTTGGACGCCGATTGGACCAAGGTGCGCGCGGAGTTCGCACCCGTCAATCCGGCGCTGTACGGATTCCAAGGCGTGGTTGGCAGCATGAGTATACGCACGCTATGGAAGCCACTGCGTCAAGTCGGGGCTACCGGACGTGCGATGCTGATCAAAGCCGCGGCAGAGAAGTGGTCCGTGCCGGCCTCGCAGCTCCGCACGGAGAATGGTTTCGTCATCAATACCTCCACTAACGCCAAGTTGAGCTACGGGACGCTGGCCGAAGCCGCCGATAAGCTGCCGATGCCCGCCAACGTGCAGCCCAAGGACCCCAAGCAATTCAAGATCATCGGTAAACCGGTGAAGCGTCTGGATTCGCGCGCGAAATCTACTGGCAAGCAGAACTTCGGCATCGACGTAAAACAGCCTGACATGGTTTACGCCGTGCTGACACGCTGCCCCGTGTTCGGCGGCAAAGTTGCGAGTTTCGACGCGTCGAAGACCAAGGCAGTGCCCGGCGTCAAAGATGTCGTGCAGATTTCGAACGGCGTGGCCGTAATCGCCGACAGCACCTGGTCTGCGATGCAGGGACGTAAGGTTCTAGACGTCAAGTGGGACGAAGGTTCGAACGCGAACCAGAGCACTGCGGCCATCAGCCGCATGTTCACCGAGTTGGTGGCGCAGCCCGCCGGCAAAGCGGCGCGCAAGCAGGGCGACGCGACCGCCGCGTTGGCCTCCGCCGGCCAGAAGTTGGAAGCGGTGTACGAAGCGCCGTTCCAATCGCACGCGCCGATGGAGCCGATGAACTGCACGGCGCACGTTCGTGCCGATGGTTGCGACGTGTGGGCGCCGACGCAAATGCAAACCCCGGCGCGCGATATCGCCGCGATGGTGAGCGGACTCAAACCGGAACAGGTAAAAATCCATTCGCAGTTCATGGGCGGCGGCTTTGGACGCCGTGGTTCTGTCGACTACGTCGCCGAAGTGGTCGAAATCGCGAAAGCGGTGAAGACTCCGGTGAAGCTGACCTGGTCGCGTGAAGACGACATGCAGCACGATCAGTATCGTCCCGCCGCGATGGTGAAACTCACCGCCAGTTTGGACGCGAACGGCATGCCCGCGGCGCTGGAGATTAAAGTCGCTACGCCTCCGTTCGGCTTTATGCAGGATGGCTTACCGGGCACCGCCGTGGCAGGCCTGGCGGATCTGGAGTACAAGATTCCCAATCTTCTGGTCGCCTATCAGGGCGGAGAAGCGGGCATCCCGGTCACCTACTGGCGCGCTCCGGGCGCTTGTCAGAATACTTTCTGTCTGGAGAGCTTCGTCGACGAACTGGCGACCGCCGCGAAGAAGGACCCGCTCGAATACCGCCGCGCGATGCTCAAGGATTCTCCGCGCTTATTGGGTGCGCTGAACCTCGCCGCCGAGAAGGCCAACTGGGGCAAAGCGCCGGCGGGCCATTTCCAGGGCATCGGACTCATCAACAACATTGGCAGCTACACTGCCATGATCGCGGAGATCTCCGTCACCAACGGCAAGCTCAAGGTGCACAAATTGACCTGTGCCATTGACTGCGGCCACGTGGTGAATCCGCTGATCCTGCGGCAGCAGATTGAAGGCGGCGCGGTGTATGGCCTGACGGCGGGGCTGAAGGGCGCCATCACCATCGAAAAGGGCCGCGCCAAGCAGAGCAATTTCCACGAGTACGATATGCTGCGCATCAACGAAATGCCAGTGATCGAGGCATACTTCGTGCCCAGCACCGAAGCGCCGGGTGGAGGCGGGGAAGCCAGCACGCCGCCGGTGGCGGGAGCCATCGGCAATGCCATTTTCGCGGCCACCGGCAAGCGCTTGCGCAAGATGCCGCTCCGCGACGCGGATCTGGCCTAAAACCAAGGTTCTTTGACACGCCGGGAAACGTTTCCCGGCGTGCCACCATCACATCCACGGATGAGAATCTCACTCGGAGGGATCGACTACGCGATTCTCGCCGCGTATTTCCTTTTCGTGGTGGCAGTGGGCTGGATGGTGCGGCGCCGTGTGCACACCAGTGAAGACTTCCTGACGTCGCACCGCTCGGTTCCCCTGTGGATCACTAGCCTCGCCTTCATTGCGGCGAATCTCGGCGCGCAGGAAGTGATGGGCATGTGCGCGTCGGGGGCCAAGTATGGACTGATGACGGTCCACTTTTATTGGATCGGCGCCATCCCTGCGATGATCTTCGTCGGCGTGTTCATGATGCCGTTCTATTACGGAAGCCGCGCGCGCAGCGTTCCGGAATACCTCAAGTTGCGCTTCGACGAAAAGACGAGGGCGCTCAATGCGGCGTCGTTCGCGGTGATGACGGTCTTCTCCTCGGGTGTTTCACTTTACGCGCTGGGGAAGCTGTTCCAGTTGCTGCTCGGCTGGACCTTTGAACAAAGCGTGCTGCTCTCGGCGGCGGTCGTTTTGGTCTACACGTTTCTCGGCGGCTTGACCAGCGCTATTTACAACGAGGTGGTGCAATTTTTCCTCATCGTGATCGGCTTCTCGCCGCTCGCGGTGATGGCCGTGAATCGAGCCGGCGGATGGGAGGGAATGTCGGCGCGGCTACCGCCGGTAATGACGCACGCGTGGAAATTCACCGGTTCCTCCGCGGCGAATCCCATGGGCGTCGAAGCATTTGGACTAATTGCAGGTCTGGGATTCGTGCTGTCGTTTGGATATTGGTGCACGGACTTCCTGGTTGTCCAGCGCGCCATGGCTGCGAACTCGATGTCAGCGGCGCGGCGCACACCGCTGATCGCTGCCTTCCCCAAGATGGTGATGCCGTTCATTGTGATCCTGCCGGGGATCGCCGCGCTTGCGCTCACGCAAATGAACGTGGGCTATACGCTGCCGGTTAAGGGCTCGGGCTACGATTACGATCAGGCGCTCACCACGCTAATGATCCATTTCTATCCATCCGGCCTCATGGGCTTGGGGTTGACCGCACTGATGGCCTCCTTCATGAGCGGCATGGCGGGGAATGTGACGGCGTTCAATACTGTCTTCACTTACGATCTGTATCAAAGCTATATTCGACGCGGCGCGCCCGACGAGCACTATCTGCGCGTCGCCCGTTGGACCACACTGGGCGGCGTGGCGCTCTCGATCGCCGCCGCGTATCTGGCGCAAGCCTACAACAACATCATGGACGTGCTGCAATTGGTGTTCTCGTTCGTAAACGCGCCGCTGTTCGCGACTTTTTTATTAGGCATGTTCTGGAAGAGAACCACAGGCCACGGTGCTTTCGCCGGGTTACTATCTGGTACCGGAGCGGCCGCGTTAGTGCACGGGCTGACCATCGCGGAAGGGAAGGGCGGCTGGATCACAACCGTGCACCAGTTCCCATCGACGATGGCGCAGAATTTGTGGATGGCGATCTTCGCGTGGTCCACGTGCTTCCTAGTCACGTTGCTGGTGAGCTTGGCAACCCGTCCGCGTCCTGCTGACGAACTGCGCGGATTGGTCTACAGCCTCACCGCGCGCGTTGCCGATTCGGCAGAGCCCTGGCACCGCCGGCCCGCGGTTCTGGCGGTAATCGTTGGAACCTTCGTGGTTGTCCTGAATCTGATCTATTGGTAGACAACCCTTGTGAACATTGGAATCACGTGTTACCCCACCTATGGCGGCAGCGGCATCGTCGCGACTGAGCTCGGACTGGAGCTGGCGAATCGCGGCCACGAGGTCCACTTCATCACGTATTCGAACCCGATTCGCCTGGACCCTGGCATCCCGCGCATCCACTATCACGAAGTGGAGGTGTCCAACTATCCCTTGTTCCAGTACCCGCCGTATTGTCTGGCACTGGCCTCGCGCATGGTGGATGTGGCGGACGCTTACAACCTGGATCTGCTGCACGTGCACTACGCCATCCCGCACTCGATCGCGGCCATGCTGGCGCAACAGATGCTGGCGCCGAAGCGCCGTCTGCCGTTCATCACGACGCTGCATGGAACTGACATCACGCTGGTAGGCGCCGACCCATCCTACTTCGCCATTACCAAATTCTCGATTGAAAAATCCGATGGCGTCACCTCCATTAGCGAAGATCTGCGCCAGCATACCGTCGATGTATTCGGCGTCACCAACGAAATCCGCGTCATCAACAACTTCATCAACTGCGATCTGTACCAGCCCAACCCTGACAAAATCGGCGCCGCGGCCTACGCGCCCGAAGGTGAAAAACTCCTGATTCATGTGTCCAACTTCCGCCCGGTAAAACGCGTGCTGGATTGCATTCACATTTTGGAGGAAGTGCGCAAACACACGCCCGCGCACCTGCTGATGGTGGGCGACGGCCCGGATCGCGGCCCTGCCGAACAGCTCGCGCGCCAACTGAAACTGACGCCGCACGTATCCTTCTTAGGAAAGCAGAATCACGTGGAACGCTTGATCCCGCTGGCGCATGTGCTGCTGATGCCGAGCGAAATGGAATCGTTTGGTTTAGTGGCGCTGGAAGCCATGGCCTGCGGCGTCGCCACCGTCACCACCAACGTCGGCGGCATACCGGAGCTGATCACGCACGGGGTAAACGGCTTCATGGAACCAGTCGGCGACATCGTCGCGCAAGCTGCGCGCACCGTCGAACTCCTTACGGACGACACTCTTCACCAACGCATCACCGCCGCTGGCCGCGCGCGTGCGATGGAGCAGTTCAGCACCGATAAAATCATTCCGCTCTACGAGCGTTATTACGAAGACGTGATGGGACGATAGTAGTTACTCTATGGGGACTTCTATAGGCACGACCGCGGTGGCCTCCGTCAGTTGGCCGTTCAGCTTGAGCGGCTGGTAGACCCACTGCAGCAACGCTTGCGTGGCCTGGGGGATAAAAGAGGAAATAGGATTGGTCGCGACTGCTTGTTGCACATGACCGTCTATTCCGATCAGAACGTCAAAGTAAACTATATTTCCCGAATCGGCTTGCTTGGCTTGTGGTGGAAATTGCGGCTCCACGCGGTGAATCAGTCTTCGGGCCGCACCGTCGGGGGCGAGCGAGACCCGTGCGACTCTGGGGAAGGGCCGCGGAAACTGGGTAGACGCGAAGCGAGTCCGCAGTGGCTGCGGCAGCGGTGTCTCCTGTGGGCGCGCTGCGGCGATTTGCGCTGCCGTTAGATGGCGGTCTCCCCAAACTAAGTTGAGCGTGCAGCGAACGGAAACAGGTTTTCCGTCCTTCATTCCGGGTGTGAAACGCCAGTCGCGCAGTAGGGCGATGGCTTGTTCTTTCCACAGCTCGACGGAAGCGTCGGACGCCTCGAGTTTACCTGGGAAGCCATTTTCGTCGATATCGAAAGACACTACGGCCCAGGCCTGCCGTCCCACCGCGGCCAAAATTCGCGCTTCGCCAATCGCCGTATCATCCGCGGAGAGGGCAATACCCGAGCCCAGCGGATATTTCGTGCTGAGGAACGTCGGGCGAGAGGCGCCTTCGGGCGTCTCGAAATTCACCCCCGTCAGATGCCAGCGCGAGTGCTTATCAGGCAGAAGAAAATCCACCGGAATCGGCATGGTCTGGCCCGGACGCGTTGCCGATGTAAAGGGCTGCTCCGCGACAGCTTCGAGCGCTTTCTGGTCGAGCCCCAGCCCCAGAGGCTGCATGACGTGCAGATCGCCGGGCGTTCCGTCTTCGGCAATGGTGCCCATGATCTGCACTGTTCCTTCGAGTCCAGCCAGCCGCGCTTCAGCGGAGTACTCGGGGCTCTGTGCGGCAGCGCGCAGAGAGAGGAGGGCAAAAGAAAAGTACAGCCCGCGCATGGCGGCAGTATAGCAAGAGGCTTGCCCGGGGGCGAGCGGGGCAAAAATATAGTAAAGTGCTAAACGAGGTAGCACCATGCGATATCTGATCCCGGCGATTCTACTGAGTACGGCCGCGTTTGCCGCCGACAGCGCAGTCACGTTCAACAAGGACGTCCTGCCCATCGTGCAGCGCAACTGTCAGGTGTGCCATCGCCCCGGTGAAATCGGACCCATGGCATTCCTCACCTACGAAGGCACGCGTCCCTGGGCCAAAGCCATCAAGGCAGCCGTGGTCAGCAAAAAGATGCCTCCCTGGTTTGCCGATCCCAAGTACGGCCATTTCACTAACGAAAAAAGTTTGACCAGTGCCGAAATCGCCACGCTGTCCGCTTGGGCCGACAACGGAGCACCCGAGGGTGACGCCAAGGACAAGCCCGCACCGGTGGCTTTTAAAGACGGCTGGAACATCCGGCCTGACCTGATTCTCAAGATGCCGAAGCCTTTCCCGATCCCGGCTCGGGGCACGGTGGAGTACACCTACATCACGATCTCCGCTCCCTTCAAAGAAGACACTTGGGTGACGGCCGGCGAGGTGCGTCCCTCGGATCGCGCGCACGTCCATCACGTGGTCGCGAACGTTCGGCCCAAGGGCTCGAAGTGGATGACGCAATCGCAGCTCGGCAGCGAGCCATACGCTCCCGGCCCCAAGCGCAACGAGGAACTGATCAAAGCCAACGGCGGAAACCCGGGTGTGATCGATAATGAGTTCCTGGTGGGTTACGTCCCCGGCATGGAAGCGCAGCGCTTCGATATCGACAATTCCGCTAAGCTGATCCCGGCCGGCGCCGACATCGTATTCGAGATTCACTACACGACGAACGGGACCGCGAGTGAAGATCAAAGTATGGTTGGGCTGGAGCTCGCCAAAGCCCCGCCCAAGCGCCTGTTCATGTCCATCGCCGCCGCGCAAATGAATTTGAATATCGCACCCGGCGATCCTAACGCCGAAGCCAAAGCCACGCTGAAATTCGGCCAGCCCGTGGACCTGGCCTACATGCAGCCGCACATGCACCTGCGCGGCAAAGACATGAAGATCGACGCGCTCTATCCCACCGGCGAGAAGGAAACGCTGCTAAACGTCCCGCGCTACGACTTCAATTGGCAAATCGTCTACTACCAAAAGACGCCGCTGCGCCTCCCCAAGGGCACCACGCTCGAACTCACGGCGCACTGGGACAATTCGCCCAACAACAAATGGAACCCGGACCCAAAGGACACGGTCCACTGGGGCGATCAGAGCTGGCAGGAGATGTTGGCCGCACCTATGGCGGTTATCGTCGACCGGACTGTCGATCCCAAAACGGTGTTGGTGGGAGCGAACCCGCTGGTCAAGGGTGGCGCGCAGTAGGGATTACTTCAATTCCTCAACGGGCACGTCGAAATAGGCGGTATTTACCACCCCATTGCGTTGGAACTGTACCCATACGCGGTAGGGAACGGCTCGCGGGAAGATCATATTGAACTGAATCTCGGGACCGCCATCCGCCAGGAACGGATGGGTGTGGATCAGATCGATCAGGTCGTCGCTTGCGGCGAGCATGTGGCCCCACGCGCCCAGATATTTTTCCAGGCCGTCGCCCGGCTTCACCTTGAAGAACATCATGGTCTTGGTGTGGGCGATGGGCTGCGGCGGATCGGTCACCAGCTCCACCTGCATGTTCGCGGCGTCTTTCGTGGAATAATCGCGCGTCAACTTGATCGGTGCCGGAGCTTTCCCTGCTACCAGCACGGTTTTCGCAATCAACTGCGGAGTCGCGCCGTCCGGATAAAAATCGCCCAGGATGCGATACATCCCCGGCGTGGGCAGCGCCAGATCGTAGTGGAACACGCCATCTTTTTCGAAAATTGGATGATCGTGGACGAAGAACTTCATATCCTGGCTGACTACGAACATGTGAAACAGCTTTTCGTGGACCAGTTGGAATTTGGTTACGGGCCGCTCTTTCCACGGATCGCGAATCAAAAACTCCAGCCGCACCGGCTGCAGGGGTTTGGGCGCAGGCGGGATCACGTTCAGATCCATAGTGTATTCCACGGGATCGGGAATACCCGCCACCAGCTTCATGCCGCAGCGTGGGCAGGTACCGGGATCGTGGCCGCGAACGTCGGGATCCATGGGGCAAGCGTAAATCTCGTCGGTAGCGGGTAGAGGCGCGGGGGTCTGTCCCAGAAACAGGCCTGCCATGCCTAACACCAGCGCACAAATCGCGAAGGAACGCACGGTGACTTTCATGGTCTGTTTAACCGACTCCAGTATACTATTTGATTGACTGGAGCCACGAAAAGCAATGCTATCAATATATTTCCGGGCGGCCGGGCTGGCTGTACTCGCGGCAGGCATGGTGTCCGCCCAGGAGCCCAACGCCCGTCCCAGCGGCACTGAATTCGGATTTTTTACCTTTCAAACCAAGTGCATGACGTGCCACGGCAACCCCAACGTCGAGCGCGCGCCCCTACCTTCCGCCATTCGTGAAATGACGCCGGAGCGGATCTATGAAGCTCTGACGAACGGTGTCATGAAAGCGCAGGGCCAGAGCCTTTCGGATCCGGAAAAGCGCACGCTGGCGCTGTTCATGAGCGGACGCCCGGTAGGCAGCATTCAGCAGGGCGACGCCAAGAACATGCCGAATCAATGTTCTGCGAACGCGCCCCTGAGCGATCCCGCGGCTGGCCCGGCCTGGAACGGTTGGGGAGTCAACGAAACCAATGCGCGTTTTCAGAGCGCAAAAAATGCCGGACTCACCGCAGCCGATGTTCCTAAGCTGAAACTCAAATGGGCGTTCGGCTATCCCACAGGCGTTTCCGCCTTTGGCCAGCCCACCATCGCGTCGGGCCGGATTTTCGTCGGCACGGATATTGGCTACGTCTATTCACTGGATGCGAAAACTGGCTGTGTCTATTGGTCCTTCCAAACGAAGGGCTCGGTGCGCAACGCGATTAGCATCGGCCCGGTGAAGCATCCTTCGGCCAAGTATGCGATCTACTTTGGTGACGCACACTCCAACGTCTACGCGGTAAACGCGCAGAGCGGCGAACAATTATGGACGGCGCATGTCGACCCGCACTTTACCGCACGCATCACCGCCGCGCCGACGCTGTATCAGAACCGGCTATACGTACCGGTGTCGTCTTCGGAAGAATTCTCTGCGTCCACGCTGGATTATCCTTGCTGCACGTTCCGCGGCAGCGTGGCGGCCTACGATGCCTCGACGGGCAAGAAGATCTGGCACACTTACGTGATTCCAGAAGAGCCCAAGCCCACGCGCAAGAATTCCAAGGGTATTCAGCTTTATGCACCGGCGGGAGCGTCGGTGTGGAACTCGCCCACAGTCGACACCAAGCGCAAGGCCATCTACTTCGGCACCGGCGATTCTGAAACCGAACCTGCCGCCAAGACTTCTGATTCCGTGATGGCGCTCGACATGGCCACCGGCAAAGTGTTGTGGGTGTATCAGGCGCAGGCGGGCGATGCTTTCCTGGGAGGCTGCGGTATGCCCAATCAGCCTGAAAATTGTCCCGCGGAAAATGGACCCGATCTCGACATCGGCAACTCGCCGGTGCTGCACACTTTGGCCAACGGCAAGCGCCTAGTGGTGGCGGGAACTAAGGACGGCAATGTCATCGCGCTCGATCCTGATAAGAAGGGTGCGGTGGTATGGCACCGCAACGTCGCGGCGAACCCCAAGGGCACGCCGCTGCAAAACCTGGATGGAATCGTGTGGGGCGGCGCGGCGGATCAACAGAACATCTATTACGGCCTCTCCGGCGGCGGCATTGCTGCCATTCAACTGTCTACGGGAGAGCGCGCCTGGTTCACTAAGTTCGACACCGGCGGCAAACGTGTCTCCAACGCGGCGGCGGCTTCCGCGATCCCAGGCGTGGCTTTCGTCGGCGGCACCGATGGCAAAATCCATGCGGTCTCCACTGCCGATGGCAAGCAGATTTGGGAAGAGAACACGTCGCGCGAGTACGACACCGTCAACAAAGTTCCTGCGCACGGGGGCGGTATGGGCTCCGCTGGCCCGACCATCGTTGGCGGGATGCTGTATGTGGGCTCCGGCTACGGCGTGATCGGCGGCAACCCGGGGAACGCGCTGCTGGCGTTCGGGATCGAATAAAATGACCAAACTAGTTTTCGCGGCATCATTTACTGTTATCGCCCTCGGGCAAACACCGCCGGCGGCCCCGGCGCAAGGCGGCACCGAGCTCGGCTTCCGCACCTTCCAATCGAAGTGCATGACCTGCCACGGCAACCCCAACGTGGATCGCGCGCCATCGCCGGCGGCCATTCGCGAAATGTCGCCGGAGAGAATTTATACGGCGCTCACCACTGGCGTCATGAAGACTCAGGGGCAAGATCTCAGCGACGACCAGAAGCGTACCTTGGCTCTGTTCATGAGCGGACGTCCGATGGGAAGCATGCAGATGGGCGACTCGAAGAGCATGCCCAACCAGTGCCCGTCGAATCCGCCGCTGGCCGATCCGGCGGCAGGTCCGGCTTGGAACGGTTGGGGCGTCGATACATCCAACTCGCGATTCCAGCCCGCAAAAGGCGCGGGGCTCACTGCCGCGGATGTGCCCAAGTTGAAACTAAAGTGGGCGTTCGGATTCCCGACGGGTGTCTCATCGTTCGGACAGCCGACTGTAGTGTCGGGCCGCGTGTTCGTGGGCACCGATATCGGCTATGTGTATTCGCTAGATGCCAAGAGCGGCTGCGTGTATTGGTCGTATCAAACGAAAGGCTCGATCCGTAACGCCATCAGTTTGGGTCCGGTGAAGACTGCAAGCGCCAAGTATGCCGTCTACTTCGGCGACGCTCATGCTAACGTTTATGCCGTCGATGCGCAAACCGGCGCCGAGTTGTGGATCAAGAAAGTGGACGACCACTTCGCGGCGCGCATTACCGCTGCTCCTACGCTTTACGACGGGCGACTTTATGTGGGTGTGTCGTCGTCGGAAGAGTTTTCGGCGGCGACGCCGGATTATCCGTGTTGTACCTCACGCGGTAGTGTGGTGGCGCTGAACGCCAGCACTGGCGCGCAGGTTTGGAAGACTTACGTGGTTGATGAACCCAAGCCTACCCGTAAGAACTCGAAAGGCGTGCAGCTCTACGCGCCGGCGGGCGGATCGGTGTGGAACTCCCCGACCATCGATCCTAAACGCAAGGCGGTTTACTTCGGCACCGGCGATTCGGAAACCGAACCTGCCGCGAAGACATCCGACTCCATCATGGCCGCTGACATGAACACCGGCAAAATTCTGTGGGTTTATCAGGCGCAGGAGGGCGATGCTTACCTGAGCACCTGCTCGCAGAACAAAACCGAGAATTGTCCGGAGAACGTCGGGCCGGATCTCGACATCGGCAACTCGCCGGTGCTGCGCACGCTTTCGAATGGCAAGAGCATTGTGGTGGCGGGCACCAAGGACGGCAATGTTTTCGCACTCGATCCCGACAAGAAGGGCGCGGTGGTGTGGAAGATTGTGGCGTCGCAAAACCCACCGGGCACGCCCCTCCAGCGCTTGAACGGGATCGTATGGGGCGGCGCCGCGGATCAGCAGAACATTTACTACGGCCTTTCCGGCGGCGGCATGGTGGCGATCCAGCTCACAACCGGCGAGCGTCTCTGGTACACGCGCTTCGACACCGGCGGGCAGCGCGTCTCGAACGCAGCGGCTGCTTCCGCCATTCCGGGCGTCGCGTTCGTGGGCGGCACCGACGGCAAGCTGCACGCGCTGTCGACCACCGATGGCAAGCAACTTTGGGAAACCGAAACCGCGCACGATTTCGACACCGTCAATAAGGTGGCGGCGAAGGGCGGCTCCATGGGCGCTCCGGGACCGACCATCGCCGGCGGCATGCTGTTCGTCAATTCCGGCTACGGCGTCACCGGCACACGGCCCGGCAACGTGCTGCTCGCGTTTGGAGTCGAGTAATCCGGCACGCTTCCCTCATCCCCGATATCAGACTATAATTCTCAGAGCCTGAGAATTCGGGAAGGGAAGGTGCAGCATGAAACGCAATCTATACGTGGGTGCCGGCCTAGTCGCGCTCGCCGGAGCGTTGGGCGTCGCATCAGCATTGCTTGAAAAACATTCGGTGGTGGAAGCCGCCGGCGTCACCGCGCCGCGCTTCGAAGTGGATCCGCTATGGCCCAAGCCGCTGCCTAATCATTGGCTGATGGGCCAGACCATCGGTGTTTCGGTGGATGCGCAGGACCACGTTTGGATCATTCATCGCGCCGGCTCGCTCGAAGCCGGGGAACTGCACGCTAGTGCCAGCCCGAAGATCGCGCAGTGTTGTGCTGCAGCACCGCCAGTGCTGGAGTTCGATCAAGCCGGCAACTTACTCGTGAGTTGGGGCGGACCGGGCGCTGGCTACAATTGGCCGGATTCGAATCATGGCATCACCGTCGATTACAAAGGCAACGTATGGATCGGCGGCAACGGCCGCGGTCCGCAAAGCGCACGCGGTGCGATCAACGGATCTGACGATGAGCCCGCAACCCCGGGTGGACGCGGTCCGGCTCCGGGATTTCAGAGTTTCGCCGACAACATGGTGCTGAAGTTCACGCAGGACGGCAAATTCCTGATGCAGATCGGCAAGCCCAAGAGCAGCAAGGGCAGCAACGACGTCGAAAACCTGCGACTGCCCGCTAAAATTTTCGTTGATCCCAAAACCAACGAAGCTTACATCGCGGACGGCTACGGCAACCATCGCGTCATTGTCTTCGACGCCGACACCGGCAAGTACAAGCGCCACTGGGGCGCTTACGGACACAAGCCCGACGATGCCGATATGGGCCGCTACAATCCCAACGATCCGCCACCGCAGCAGTTCCGCAATCCGGTGCACTGCGCTGAGCTGGCGAACGACGACCAGCTTTATGTTTGCGACCGCGTCAACGACCGTATCCAGGTTTTCAAGCCGGATGGAACGTACATCAAGGAAGTGTTCATCAACAAAGAGACTCTGGGTTCAGGATCGGCGTGGGATATCGCGTTCTCGAAGGACGCACAGCAGAAATACATCTATCTCGCGGATGGTGAAAACGACCGCGTCCATGTTATCGATCGCCAATCGCTCGAGCTCCTGACGAGCTTCGGCGAGGGCGGCCGCCAGCCTGGCGAGTTCTACGGCGTGCACAGCATCGCTACAGATTCCAAAGGCAACATCTACACCACCGAAACCTATCGCGGCCAGCGCGTGCAAAAGTTCGTATATAAAGGTCTCGCGCCGGTGACTAAAAAAGATCAAGGCGTGGTCTGGCCCAAGACCGGTAAATCCTAAGGAGCTTTATGCGCAACGCAACCCTACTTCTGCTGGGAGCCATCAGCCTGCTTCCGCTCTCCGCACAGCCTAACTGCAATAAATGTCCTGCTACTTACGTCAGCAGCGATGAGCTGCAAGCGTATTTGAAGCGTGTCGAAGGCATGGCAGTGAGCGACCAGCAAGTGCGCGCTCTCGATATCGGCAAAACCAACGTCGATATCGCCGTGGTGTATCGCGGCAAGCTTGCGGCGCCCGCCAAGCAGTCCGTGGCCGAGCACGACAAGGTAAGCGAGGTGTATCACGTCATCGATGGTTCGGCGACGCTCATGACGGGTCCCGACATCGTCGACCTGAAGCCGCGCCCCGCTGACGACCGCGCCGTGCGCCTGCTCAATGGGCCTGGCGGCAACGGCGCTTCGATCCGCAACGGCGTGACGTACCAGTTAAAAGCCGGCGACGTCGTGGTGATTCCGGCGGGCACAGGGCACCTGTTCACGCGCATCGACGACCACATTCGCTATCTGATGATTCGCCTGGATCCTGAAAAAATCGCTCCACTGAAGGACGAAGCTGCATCGAAAGCGGATCTGGCGAGCGGCGGTAAGAACAACTGACGCTATAGTTCCGCGCGCACGATCTTTGCGCCGTCGACCATAGCCTTCATCTTCGCGAACGCTACATCCCGCGGCAGGTATTTCATGCCGCAATCCGGTGCCAGGATGATGTACTCCGGGCTAACAAACGGCAGCGCCCGGCGGATGCGCTCGGCGACAGTCGCGGCCGATTCCACTTCGTGGGTCGACAGATCCAGCACGCCCAGCACGATATCCTTGCCGCGCACGGTTTCGAGGATGGAGCAATCCAGGTTCACCTGCGCGGTTTCGATGGAGATCTGGCACACGGGGCAATTTTTCAGCTCCGGCAGGAATGAGTATCCGGCCGGCCGGCCCTGCACCAGCGCCGCGTAACCGAAACACGTATGGATGGCGGTTTTCCCAGTCACTCCGTCGAGCGCGCGCTCCAGAGCTGCCAATGCGTAAGAGCGCGCTTCTGCGGGCTGAGCTTGCAAGTACGGTTCGTCGATCTGCACCACGTTGGCGCCCGCCGCGAATAAATCCTGGATTTCTTCGTTCACGGCCGCGGCATAATCGAGCGCCAGCTCCGCGGGGCTGGCGTAGAAATCGTTGGCGCTGAGCTGCGTCATGGTGAACGGACCGGGCACCGTCACCTTCACACAACGCTCGGTATTAGCTCGCAGGAATTTTACGTCACGCACGTTCACGGCGTGCTTGCGGCGGATTTTGCTGACCACACGCGGCACGGGAACCTTGGTGCCGGTACGGCTGATTCTGCTTCCGGGATTATCCAGATCGATACCTTCGAGTGCCGTCGCGAACTGGTTCGAATAACTCTCGCGGCGGATTTCGCCGTCGGTCACGATATCGATCCCGGCGCGCTCCTGCTCGCGGATGGCCAACAGCGCGGCATCGTTCTGCGCTTCCTCCAGCCATTCCGGCGCTATCCGCCACAGTTTGAGCAGCCTGGTCCGCGGGGGCATCTGGCTGGTCAGCAGCTCGCGGTCGATCAGCCAATCGGGTTGCGGATACGAACCTACTAGAGTGGTTGGCAGTAGAACGCTCATGCGGGCCGCTTTCCGTAATACGCGTCTTCGAGTAGCTGGCGCACGCCCGCGTAGTCCACTGGGCGCGGATTATAGTAAGGATTCTGCGTGGCGATTTCCGCTGCGCGATCCAGGCCGTCGAAAGGCATTCCAATATCCTTCAGCGCCACCGGCGCGCCGATCTTCACCGACAAATCGTAAATCCCCTGTGCTGCCGATTTCGCCCCCAGCGCCTCCGCCGCGCGATTCAGTTCCTGCGCTGCGGCTTGCTGATTGTAGGCGGCCGCATACGGCAGAATCACCGTGTGCACTTCCGCGTGCGGCAAGTTGAAGGAGCCGCCCAGGGTGTGGCACAACTTGTGATGCAGCGCCATTCCAACGGCTCCTAGAACCGTTCCGCCGAGCCATGCGCCGTACAGGGCGCCGCTGCGCGCCACCAGATTTTGTGGCTCCTTCACAACGACGGGCAGCGATACCGCCAGCGTGCGGATGCCTTCCACCGCCAGCAGCGAAATAATCGGGTTCGCATCCTGCGCGTACAGCCCTTCCACCAGATGCGCCATGGCGTTCATCCCCGACGGGCCCGCGATTTTCGCAGGCAGCGACAGCGTCAGGTTCACATCGTAGATCACGGTCTTGGGCAGCACCTTGCGGTCCTTGCCGGTCTTTTTCACGCCGGCCTCGGTGATACCGTAGATCGGCGTCATTTCGGAACCGGCATAAGTGGTCGGCACCGCGAGAATCGGAAGTCCACTTTCGAGCGCAATGGCCTTGCCCAAACCGACAGTCGATCCGCCGCCTACCGCCACGTAGCAATCCGCGCCTAGCCGCGCGGCTTCTTCGCGGGCCTTGCGCGCGGTCTCGATCGGCACGTGCATCACGGCCTCTGCGTAAACGCCCGCCGACATTTCACCCAGCCGCCGCGAGGCGTCCTCGGCGTCCTTGCGTTGTTCCGGAGTCGCCAGCACTAGCGCGCGCTTTGCGCCCAGCCGCTTCACCTCTTCGGCGAGGCGCTCCAGCGTACCCACGCCGAAGATGACGCGTGTCGCCGGTTGATCGTAGACGAAACCTTGCATCCTTTCAATTGTAGCCATGGAATCTTAAACAGTACAGTTATATACCAATTTCCAATGCGCCTCGCGCAAGCGACAATAAATCAGGAGACTGTACAGAATGAAACGATCCGCGCAAGCGAAATGGCAAGGGGACTTGAAGACTGGCACGGGCACCATCTCGACCGCCAGCGGGACGCTCGCCACCACGCCCTATTCATTCCACAGCCGCTTCGAACAGGGAGCGGGAACGAATCCTGAAGAGTTACTGGCAGCCGCGCATGCCGGATGTTTTACGATGGCGCTATCCGCGCAGCTTGCGCAAGCCGGATTGAAAGCGGAGAGTCTCGAAACTTCCTGCACCATTACGCTCGAGCAGAAAGATGGAGCCTTCGCGATTACTGAAAGCCACCTGCAGTTGAAGGCCAAAGTCCCCGGTGCAACTCAAGAAGCTTTCGATAAGGCGACCAGCGCCGCGAAGAGCGGGTGTCCCGTATCCAAACTCTTCAACACCAGCATCACTCTCGACGCACAACTGGAAGGCTAGTTTCAGTCCGGATTAACCACGCCGCACTCAGTGAGCTCGCGAGCGCCAGCCCGACCGCGACCCACAACACCACGCGGAAGCCGGCGACAAAGGCTTCGTTGATAGCTTGGCGCCCGTCGCGATCTGAAATCTCAGCGGCCGCGAGCCGCGGACGTTGCGCGTCGATCTGCAGGCGGACCGCTGGTGACAGGGCCAGGCGTTGCAGCCTCCGATCGAGCGTGCGATTGAATACGCTGCTCAGGACCAATCCAAAGACCGCTACTGCCAGCAAACCAGCCACGCGAGACACGGCGTTGTTAACCCCCGATGCCACACCGGCGTAGTCTTGCGCGACGCTGCCCATCACGGTAGTGGTCAATGGCGCTACGCTGATCGCCATGCCCAATCCGAGCACTAATACTGCCGGGAAGAATGTGCTCCAGAAGGAACCGCCCACGGCGGGCCTCGCAAAGAGTGCGAACCCCACGGCCGCCACCAGCGGTCCGATCACCAGTGGCCGCTCGGCGCCGTAGCGTTCCACCAATCCGCCGGACCAGCGCGACAAAACGAACATCAAGAGGATGAACGGCAGCAACGCCGCGCCCGCCTGCGTCGCAGTGTAGCCTTGCACCTGGATCAAATTCAGCGGGAAGAAGAAGAGCACTCCGCTCAGCGCCGCGTATAGAAACAACGTGAGCAGATTCGCTCCACTGAAGTTGCTCGACCGGAATAGCGTAAGCCGGACCATGGGCGCGTGCGCATGCGCTTCCACATATAAAAATGCCAGCAACGCCAGGACTCCGACGACGCCCACTGCCGGAGCCGATTCAATGAAGGCAAACACGATGCCTCCGAGGCTCACCGTTGCCAGCAGCGCGCCCGCCAAATCGAGGCGGGCGGAACCATCCGCAGTGCGGCTTTCGGGCACATGCCAGAGAGTCAGCAGCAGCACCGCGGCGCCCAGCGGAAGATTGATGAAGAACGCCCACCTCCAGGACGCGTGCTGGACCAGCCATCCACCCAGTACCGGCCCGATCGCCGCCGTAATGGACGTGAAACCGGACCACGTCCCAATGGCGCGGCCTCGCTCTCCCTCCGAGAAATTGACGCTGATCAACGCCAGGCTGCCCGGCACCAGCAGCGCTCCGCCCACGCCCTGCACGCCGCGGGCGATCACCAGTTGCCACATGTTTGGCGCCAGTCCGCACCAAGCCGACGCCGCGCAGAACAAGACTACGCCGGCCGCGAAAACTTTGCGCCGCCCGTAGAGATCGCCCAGCGATCCTCCCGTAAGGAGCAGGGCCCCCAGCAGCAGCGCGTAAGATTCGATCACCCACTGAACTTGCGCAATGGTTGCGTGCAAACCGGATTGCATCGCGGGCAGCGCCACGCCCACCACCGTACCGTCGATGAACACCATACTCGAACCGAGAATAGTGGCCGCCAAGATCCACGCGCCGGACCGCATCATCTCCTTATTCTGCTCTCAGCGCGCCCCAGAGCGATACTATGGAACTCATGCCGGACCACGAAGTCCCCATCCTCATCGCCGGAGGCAGCCTGGTGGGCATGTCCACGGCCATGCTCCTGGCCCATCACGGCGTTCCTTCGCTCACCGTCGAACACCATCGCGGCACCGCCATTCACCCGCGCGCCGCGATGATCAGCCAGCGCACCATGGAGGTGCTGCGCACGGTGGGCCTCGAAGCCATCGTCCGCGAACAATCCGAAACGCAATTCCCGCAGGACGGCGCCATCATGGCGGTGGAAACCCTGGCCGGCAAGGAACTCGCCTGGTTCATCCCTAACATCAACGAAGGGGTGCGCGACGTCAGCCCCACTATTCGCCTTTTCATCACGCAGAAGCTGCTAGAGCCGCTGATGCAGCAACGCGCTTTGGAGCTCGGCGCCGACCTGCGCTTCTCCACCGAATTGGTGTCCTTCGAGCAGGACTCCACTGGCGTCAGCGCCGTTATCCGCCATCGCGACACCGGCGTGACCGAAACTGTTCGTGCTCGCTACATGATTGCCGCTGATGGTGCCCGCAGCAGCATTCGCGAACGCCTGGGCATCCCCATGCTGGGACGGGGTGTGCGCTCCAATAGCATCACTATTTACTTCCGCGCTCCCGTCGGCCCGTTGCTGCGCGACCGCAATCTCAGCGTCATCATGGTCAACAATCCCACGCTGCGCGGGTTCTTTCGCATCGAAAAACCTTTCGAATCCGGGTTTCTGGTGGTCAACACCACCGGCGATCCGGCGAATCCCAACACCGACCTGTGGGGCGGACTCGATGATCAGCGTTGCATCGAGTACCTGCGCGCGGCGCTGGGCGACGACCACATTCCTCTCCATATCGACAGCGTTATGAAGTGGAACACACGGGCCGACGTCGCTGAACACTTGCAGAACGGCTGTGTCTTTTTAGCCGGCGATGCCGCGCATGTCATGCCTCCTTACGGTGGTTTCGGAGGAAACACCGGCGTGCAGGACGCCCACAATCTCGCTTGGAAACTCGCGCTAGTTGTGAAGGGCGAAGCCAGTCCGGCGCTGCTCGACACCTATGAGACGGAGCGCCGCCCGGTGGGAGCCTTCACCTCCGAGCAGGCCTACATGCGCTACGTGACGCGGGAAGCGAAGTATCTGATCACAGCTGACTTGCCGCCGCTTGAAAACGATTTGAATATCGAACTGGGTTATCGCTACCATTCATCGGCCGTGATTCCCGATTCCGGCGACGACGGCCGCGCCCACGAAAGCCCGCGCGAATCGAAAGGAAAGCCCGGCGCCCGCGCTCCGCACCTGTGGCTAGAGTCCAACCGGTCTACACTCGATTTGTTCGGGAAGAACTTCGTGCTTCTGACTGCTGTGGAGGGGGCGGTCTGGGGAGAAGCCGCGCGCGCTCATCGCGTCGACATCCACCGGATAGCGCACGCGGATTTCTGCGATGCCTACGGCATCAGTCCGCAAGGCGCCGTGCTCGTTCGTCCCGACGGTTTCGTCGCCTGGCGCGCTCAATCCGCGGACACAGCGCCGGCAGCCACACTCGCCCGTATCATGGCCACGGTCTTGCACTCTCAAGCGTAGTAGTGGAACGCTGAGTAGAAACCGTTCTTGCCGCTGATCTCCCAGTCGTAGCCGTAGTCGCGATAAGAAAGCTTCTTCGACTTCGCGACCACCGTGGGAATCCCCGGCGCCACCGCGATCGGCTGATTGCGGATGGTCACCTCGGCTTCGCCCTGCCCTAACAGCGCTTCAATCTCGGCCGCTGCCACTCCCGGGATCGAAATACTACGCTGCTTGCCCTTGCTCCGGTATTCGATCGCCGCGGCTTTCACGCCCAGAACCTTACCGACGAAGGAGCACAAGACGGCTGGAACTCCGCCCGCCTGGCCGCCGAAGATCTGCGTCAACGCCTGCTGCTGTTCGCTGGTCGCGCGGTCGTCCAGATACACCGCTGCGTTCCATTTCACTTGCAGCATGTGTCCGGGAGCATGCGCCGCCAGCACCACATTCAATCCGTCTAGATTGGTGGATCCGAACACGCCGTTGTCGATGTGCCAGGCGACCAGGACCGTGCACTCGCCAGTGGTCGGCGGACTCATCATCACGCACGGACATGCCGTCTCGCAGTTGCAGGCTTCAAAATAAGTTCCCGTCAATTTCCACCCCGCATGATCACCCATGTGTTACATCGTGCCACGATTCCCTGGCTTTCGCTATTCTGTGGTTTACCCTCATGACACCTGCCGAACCCGGCGCCATTATCATCACCGGGGCCAGCCGCGGTATCGGCGCCGTCACCGCGCAACTGGCCGCCGCGCGCGGATTCGCCGTCGTGGTGAACTACGTCCAGGACCATGCAGCGGCGGAAGCCGTGGTGAACCAAATCGTCCAGACGGGAGGCCGCGCCCACGCCGTTCAAGCTGACATTGGTGTCGAGGCCGATGTCCTGCGTCTCTTCGACGAAGCACAACGCGAACTCGGCGCGGTGCGCGCGCTGGTGAACAACGCCGGAGTGGTCGATGGTTTGTGCCGCGTCGAAGCTGTCACCGCCGCTCAGTTGGAAAACGTGTTTCGCGTGAACGTGATCGGCGCGATGCTGTGCGCGCGCGAAGCGGTCCGCCGCATGTCGACGCGTCATGGCGGCAGCGGTGGAGCGATCGTGAACATCTCCTCGTTGGCGGCACGGATCGGCGGCGCCGGCGAATGGGTTCATTACGCCGCGTCTAAGGGCGCCATTGACACCTTCACTCGCGGCCTCGCGCGCGAAGTTGCTACCGAAGGCATCCGTGTCAATGCCGTCGCACCCGGCCTCGTCGAAACCGGACTCCATGCCGCCGCCGGCGTCCCCGATCGCCCCCAGCGCCTCGCCCCCACGATTCCCATGCAACGCTCCGGGCGGCCTGAAGAAATCGCCGAAGCCGTGCTGTGGCTTCTCTCGCCCGCCGCGTCGTATGTAACCGGCACGATTCTCGAGGCCGGTGGCGGCCGGTAACCCTACTGGCGATATTGAATGTTCGCCGACGCGATCAACTCGCGTTCCAGCGGCCCGCCCACAGGCCTTTCGAAAGGCACCAGGTTGCGGAATAATGCGATGGACCAAGTTCCCTGCTCCTGAGTCACCACCAGGCCAAGCGACGTCTCCGGAATCCCGAACGGTCCTTCGCCCGCGTAGCGAAGGGTCACGTCCATGGCGGCCACGTCCGGCCGCAGGAAACGAACACTATTCACTGTCGGCCGAAGTTCGACGCCCCGGAAAACGGTCGCCAGGATCTCTTTATGCCCCGCGGCAATCAACTCGCGTCCGTGCACGTGAAGTCCCGTAACGGCCACGAAATCCGCATCCACCGCGAACGGCCGCGCGCAGGCCTCGCCGTCCCCTGCGTTCCATCCTTCTACAAAAGCGTCAAGCAGGGCGGTGATGGCCGCCTCTTCCTGTTTCTTGTCCATGTCTCTCATTCCTCTCTGCTATACTTGACATGCTGTCAATCAAAGGTTACGGCAAAGTTGACAACATGTCAAGTCCCAGCTCAAAAACCCGCATACTCGACTCCGCGGTCTCACTGATCGTCCGCCGCGGCGGGGCCGATGTCACCATGGCCGCCATCGCCCAAGCGGCGCGCGTCTCCCGGCAAGCAGTCTATCTGCATTTTGCCGATCGCGCCGATCTGTTGATCGCGCTAGTCCGCCACCTGGACGAAAAGCGAGGCATCCCGGAGGAAATTCGCAAAATCGAGCAGGCGCCCACCGGCCTCGACGCCGTCCGCATGATGGTGGCGCTACAAGCGCGCCTGAATCCCGCCTTGTGGGCCCCCGCGCGCGCCGTCGAAGCCGTCCGCCGCCGCGATCCTGCGGCTGAGCGTTCCTGGCAGGACCGCCTCCAGAACCGCCTCAACGGTTGCCACGCGATCGTGGAGCGCATGGCCAAGGAGGGCACGCTCAAGCCTGGACTCAATCCCACGCTAGCCGCCGACTTGCTGTGGACCCTGACCTCGCTCCGCACCTGGGAGGACCTGGTCCTCGAACGCGGCTGGACCGCCGCCGAGTATGAAAAGCGACTAACCGACCTAGTGCTTGATGCACTGGCCGTACGCTAAAATAGCGACTTCAGGCACGTCACCATCATCAAATCTCTATGAGCGAAGTTTTTATCTGCGACGCAATTCGTACGCCTATCGGGCGCTACGGCGGATCCTTGTCGGCCATCCGCACCGACGACCTCGCGGCCCTGCCCTTGAAGGCGCTGATGGAACGCAACCCCGGCGTCGATTGGGGGGCGGTTGACGATGTGATCTACGGCTGCGCCAACCAAGCCGGTGAGGACAACCGCAACGTCGCGCGCATGGCGCTGCTACTGGCTGGGGTGCCCAAAGAAGTCCCCGGCAACACCGTGAACCGCCTGTGCGGATCGAGTCTCGATGCCGTGAGTATCGCCTCCCGCGCCATCAAGTCGGGCGAAGCCGAGCTCATGATCGTGGGCGGGGTCGAAAGCATGTCGCGCGCGCCTTTCGTCATGGGCAAAGCCGATGCCGCCTTCAGCCGCAGCGCCGAAATCTTCGACACCACCATCGGCTGGCGCTTCATCAACCCCGCCCTGAAGGCCAAGTACGGCGTCGATTCCATGCCGGAAACCGCCGAAAACGTAGCCGAGGAATTCCATGTCAATCGCGCCGATCAGGACGCTTTTTCCTATCGCACCCAGCAGCGCTGGGCGAAGGCGCACGCGGCTTGTTTCTTTAGCTCGGAGATCGTGCCGGTGATGATCCCGCAGAAGAAGGGTGACCCTAAAAAGTTCGACACCGACGAGCATCCTCGTCCGGACACTACCATCGATACTCTCGCCAAACTGAAGCCCGTGGTGAAGCCCAACGGCACCGTGACCGCCGGCAACGCTTCCGGCGTCAACGACGGTTCGGTTGCGCTTATCCTCGCCACGGAAGCCGCGGCCAAGAAACACGGACTCACGCCGAAGGCCCGCGTAATCGCATCCGCTGCCGCCGGGGTCGCGCCGCGCATTATGGGCATGGGCCCCGCGCCCGCCACGCGCAAGGTGCTCGCCAAGGCCGGCCTGCAGCTCGCGCAGATGGACGTCATCGAATTGAACGAGGCCTTTGCGGCGCAGGCTCTGGCGGTCACCCGCGACCTGGGTTTGCCGGATGACGCCGCGCATGTCAACCCCAACGGCGGAGCCATTGCCATCGGCCATCCGCTAGGAGCGAGCGGCGCGCGTCTGGTGACCACGGCCCTCTATCAGCTCCACAAGACCGGTGGGCGCTATGCGCTTTGCACTATGTGCATTGGAGTGGGCCAAGGGATCGCCGCGATTATCGAACGGGTTTAGTGCCCGCTTCCTGCGGTCGCGGTTCTGTGCTTGACACTCAGACGCCGCCTTGATATGTCTAGACATATGAAGGCCTCGCGAACCACGGTGCGCCTGGAAGACGCCCTCCTCGAGCAAGCCAAGCGGGAAGCCGCGCGGCGTGGTGAGACCCTTACCGGCTTGATCGAACAAGGTCTTCGCCTGATTCTGGTCCAGTCTCACGCCACCCCGCGGCGCCGGCGCGTGGTCCTGCCGGTTTGCCGGGCTGGCGGAGGCACTCTTCCCGGTGTCGATCTGAACGACAGCGCGTCCCTGCTCGATACCGTGGATGGCCGCCGTTGATCCTGCCCGACGTCAACGTATTGCTCTACGCCTGGCGCACCGATTCTCCGGAGCACGCAGCCCATCGCCGCTGGCTCGAAGACATTTTGAATGGCGAGATGGCCTTCGGCATGTCGCCGCAGGTCCTGGCGTCGGTCATACGCGTGGCGACGCACCCGCGCGTCTATGCACGGCCCAGCCGGCTGACAGAGACGCAGGCTTTCGCGACGCTTCTACTGGACCAGCCGCATTGCCATATCGTACAACCGGGTCCGCGCCACTGGGGCATCTTTGCGGATCTGTGCCGTCGCGCGAAGGCCACTGGAAATCTGATTCAGGATGCCTGGTTCGCCGCACTCGCCATCGAATCCGGTTGCGAATGGATCACTGCCGATCGTGACTACGCCCGCTTCGACAGCTTGCGCTGGCGCTCACCCGTCTGAATCGCACACAACCGGCCGCATTCGTGCGACTATAAGGTTGTAGTTTACAGGCCCGCTGATTTTGGCATCTCTCGCATCGTCCGGTACAATCCGCTCCCTTCCGATTCCTGCCTCGAATCGCAGTTCTGCAAATTTCAAAGGGAGAACATGAAAAATATCTTTGTAGGAAATCTCAGCTTCACAGCCACGGAAGATGGCGTGCGCTCCATGTTTGAAGCCTACGGGACGGTTGACCGCGTCAGCATCGTCACCGACCGCGACACTGGCCAGCCCAAGGGATTTGGCTTCGTCGAAATGACCAACGACGCCGAGGCCGAGAAGGCTATATCCGAGCTCAACGGTACCGAACTCAATGGCCGCGCCCTGACCATCAACGAAGCCCGTCCTAAGACGGAGCGCTCGGGTGGCGGTGGTGGCGGTGGCCGTCGCAACAATCGCTGGTAGTAATGGCGAAAGTCCACGAATACATTTTGGTGGCGGTCGACGGAACCTGCGGCATCACCAAATCCAACGGCCCCATCTGCTTCCAGCAATCACGCCAGGAAGTCGGCGGCCACTTTGAAGCCTACGATCCACAATTGGGCGACGGCTACACCGCGCAAGTCAACGAAGACGGGCGCCGCTTCAAATCCAACGCGCTCTTTGACGACGTATCCGGCAACGTTTTGATCGGCCGCAGCCATGGCGCCGAGATGTGGGGCCTGAGCGTAGAGCAGCGCGCCGAAGTGCTGATTCTTCTAAAAACCAAGCGCTAACATGAGGACCGTCAGCACCGACCGTTCCTCGATCGACTATTGGCAGGACTACGGTAACGGAAAGCAGATGCTCAAGAGCCACTTTGGCATCCGCGTATGGCGGGACCGCTGCTGCGCCATCACCAACGTCGCCGCGCAAACGCCCAACCTGTTCGGCAATCCGCATCCGATTCCTGTCGATCTGTCGGAAGCCGCCGGCAAGCACAGCTTGTCGAATGTGGTGAGTGAACATATGAATCACCATCCCGATTCCGATTTGGTTGCGGTTCTCACCGGCAAAAAACCCTTTCGCGAAGCCCTTAGCTAGTACTGGAGCGCCCGATTTTTGGGCTTCTCCGTGCCCCTCAGCTATAATGACCTCTTTGGAGCAAACCACAGTTGGCAAAGATACTTCCCCTGAGCGAAGCCATCGCGGAATTCGTGCGCGACGGCGA
>Ga0105239_10002185_pt1 | contig 25162 bp, 21 predicted proteins | sample KBSC44metaG_FD_92761 | JGI IMG/M metagenome (GOLD analysis project Ga0105239, IMG submission 92761) | Corn rhizosphere microbial communities from Kellogg Biological Station, Michigan, USA - KBS C4-4 metaG | ecosystem: Host-associated > Plants > Roots > Rhizosphere > Soil | place: Michigan, USA...
CCACGGCAGTCATGATAACGATCATCACATCCTACATCCATGTGTAGCTTTACTGAGTGTGACAAAGATTCGCACGGGTGTTGTTAGCACAGGAACAGAATCCATTCTCCCTCCATCCCGCGATATCCACGCGGGCCTGTGCCGCCAACAGATGTAAGTTCAAATGGACTGAAAAGTTTGACATCAAAATTGTTGATCTGAGGGCCCCAAGTGGGCTTCAGAGACGTCCATGTCTCAGATTCTTTTATCTTTGAGTTGACTGAGGTAGAGTGTTGGGACGGGCGGGAGGGAAGCCATGGTGAAATCTGGCCGAGTGTGGGTGAGAGCAAGGAATCAGCAGTGGCGGCGGCGGCAGCAGCATCAATGATTCCAGGTACTCACAAATTCCCCCCTGTAGAAGGTATGTCTGTAGGACGAGGACGTGGACATGGACTGGGCTTGATTGTGTTTGCTGCTGAGTTTTTGGGCTGTCAGGCTTCGGCTCAGCCAGCCCTCGTCATGATTTCCTTTCTGAAGAAGAAAACGATCATAAAATAATTAACATCCAAGCTGTCTGTACCGAGCCAAGTGTGGTTGCTCAACAAAAAGTTACCAAACGCAAAAAACCATCAGGAGATGGATGCCACCTCTATCGATTTCCTCCTTCTCCACATCATATCATTCCACCTTCAGCCACGCTCAACCTGGATTTGCGTCCTTGCCCTGAGTTGCCTGCCTGCCACTCTTCCGTCTCAAACTGCGGCACGCATAGATGGATAGAGCCCCAGCACTCGTTCACACATGATAGAGTAAGGCGTCCTCGAAAAGCCAAAAAAGGCATCAAGCACTACGAGCCCTTGTTCAATCGCATGTTCGCTCAAATCGAATCCCTCCAATCCTGCTGCTATTGCTAGCAGTACTCCGATTTTCTTAAAAGGAAAAGAGGGCGAGGAGGCTCAGAGAATTTGGACGTGAGATGTGAGTGCCGCCTGCGGCCTCCTGTTCAATGTGTATACATATATACACATAGGTCTCTTGTGTATTTCAAATCATTGAGAATGGAAATTGAAGGGTTGAATTGGATCATCGAACTGGGTCGTGGTACCGTGCAGCGGAGCACACCCGTTGATTTCCATCCCGATTCCCATCATTGCCCATCGCTTTGCCCATGCGGTACCCCCGTCTGAGTATTATGGTGCGTCGTGTCGTCTGTCCCGCTGTGTGTGTGTGTTGTCTTTAAATTCGTGCGTTGGCAACCGGTGGTTGTCGACTCTCATTGATATATATTCATATGTACATGAACGTTTTATTAGAGGCAGTATCCATGTTTCCTATAACCGCTGAATCGCTTTTGGATAGGGAGGGTCGTTCTTCGTTAATGGTGGTGGGGGCGATATGCTGTCCTTCGCTGGCCATTTGTTGCTTCACTGAAGTCTGATATGGCAGTAGAGAAAGGATAGATGACATCGACGACTCCTCGTGCTCTACTTACTGTGTATTGTCCAAGGCTGCTCACGTCGTCACGTCAGATGCTTAGCTACAAGCTGTAGACTCTTCATGTCACAGCGACAGACCGCTCTACTCAACTAAAACTATCCTTTCCCTATTTCATTCGCATCCCAGTCCACTGCCCCTCGCTATAAATTTCCTTACAAGGAAGATCTAACGACGACATGCTCAGCACGACCCGGACTATGAGCATCGGTCTCTGCTTCTCCAGCCCTCGCCATCCTTACAACCTCCTTCGCAATGCCCCAAGAAAGCCCATATCCATGACCCTCGGCTCCATACGCATGAATAATCCTCTTACCATGAAACAAGGGGCTTTTCGCATGCAGGTGCTCCACCTCGAGCCTCAAACCGCCTCTTCTCGCAGGACGTCTACCGACGATATCCCGAATGACTTTGAATTCGCCGACACCGTCGGGCCCGAGGACCGGAGGGTACATCTTCGCAGCCATGGCGAGCAGCTGAGTGCGCGTCTCTGGTCGTGGCGTGGCGGTCCAGTCGTGGGCTTCTTTCGTGCCGCCGATGACAGTGCCGCCCTCCAAGGGCCGTGGGATGATGAACGTCCATGTCCCGTCGGCGTTCTGCTGCGTGATGTTGCGGTCGCATGGGTTGGCGACCAGCACGGTTTGGCCCCTGATGGGGAACACGTCTGGGTCACCGAACCCGAACCCTGAACAGTTGACGACCGTGTCGATGCTTGCGTTAGGGAGCAGAGAGAAGGCTTCTTCTGGAGTCATCAGCGTGGCCTTGAGTGTTTTGCCGCCTCTGAGCCGGAACCTCCTCAGCAAGAATGCACAGTATACAGGCGAATTCAGCGACCAGGTGCGATACTTCGAGCCAAAATTGATGCCCATATATTTCGGGAATTCATGTCTCGCGAGCACAGTCATGCCTTCTGCGTCACCATAGCCGCCTCCGAGATTGACGTAGTCAGCAGACGGGGACGCGAGGAAGTCAAAGCCGTCCATGAACTCGACGCCACAGGCAGGCTCTTGCTGAGCCTGCGCTTTCATCACTTCGTAAGTCACCTTCGCGAATTCCTGGTGTTGCTTTTCCACAGCCGTTGTTGCTGGCATTGGCCGCCCGTGAGCACCTGCCCATGGAGAGGTGTACTGGATGGACTCGTCGGACGGCCAGTCGCGCGCTATGACCGTGATTGTTCTGGTGTCGGCGTATTCCTTTTGTAGGCTTAAAGCTGCTGTTAGGCCTAGGATGCCGGCTCTGTGTGAGTTGTGGTGTTAGTAGCCATCGTTATTGGTATCAAAAGACGATGTGGTGAGGGAGACGAGTTCTGGGACTAACCCTATCACCACAACCATCTTTCGTTCGCTGCCCATCTTGATTGTTCTAGGTGATCTATCACAATTACGCTAATCTCAACATCAGATGAGCTGAGAGATTGAGAGCGCTTGGTCAATAGTCTGGCTTCAGTACTCTTGTACTCAAGGCCAGCGAGATGTCCGCCTAGTGCCGACAGCCGGACCTACATTACTTTTACTGAGAAGGGCGCACCCACTGGAGGCTTGACATGTTCTCCCAGTATATTGGTCAGTAGAGAAATGCCTGCGATGGTTAGTGGAGAGAAGGCATCGGATAGCAATGCACCTTAAGAAGGAGTTCGCCGATGCCTGCGGCAGGGGGGGTTTTCCATTTCGCTAACTGCGGTCCGCACTTACCGTCTTGGTATTGGGCCCCTATCACCGACGACAAGCACTTCCCAACCATCGTTTCTCACTTTCAGGCATTGATCATTTTCATAGTTCCTATCATCTAATCGGCATGGATGTTGCGGATGATGGCTTCCAAAGCAGAAGCACCGAAGGGAGTCCGAGCTTCTCGCGAGCAGCAAAGCGACCCAGAACTACACTTGCTTGCCAACGTTGCAAATCGCGGAAGCAGAAAGTGAGAACCCAGATGAAGTGATGCAACACACGAGTGTTGACCTTGTCCACTATAGTGCGATGGCCGTGAGCCCTCATGCTCCCAATGCATTCGGGCATCGGCATCGGCATCGTGCCAATATGTGGCCTCAACGGTGCCGAAACCAACTGAGCAGCGAGCCTATGTGAAGGCACTCGAGAGCAGGGTCGCAGACCTTGAAAGTCGCTTGAAGCGAGCCGAGCGATCTGCCAATTCAGTTGAGTCACAAGGGTCCTACCGCTTGAGTGAATTACCACGGGAGAGCTCCCTATCAAGCACGATCCGCGATCTCAGCTTGAATGCAAGTGGGTACAGCTATCTTGGTGGAACTTCCAATATCACCATTGCTCGCGTCCTGGAACCTGTCTTGCATATTGATCGATCTGCCAAGAGAACTCATGATGAGCCGAGAACGTATGCAGCTGATGCGGATCCTTTAGTCACCAGAAATTTCCCGTCAAGCGAAGACGAGGACGGGTTTGACGTTGCGTCATTCTCTGATCCTATGGTTGGAAAGCTCTTCCGAGCCTACATCGAATACGTGTCCTTAATATTCCCTATCATGCATTCACAAAGGCTACATGATATGCATGAAAGGCGAGATAAGCCCAATGGGCTCTTCGAGGTCGCCGTTCTACACTTGATGTACGCGCTCGGCGGTATTACGCTCACTTTAGTAGGTTGAAGGGGACCGATACCAACTGTGGCTGATAGTCTTAGTCTGGAAACAAAGGAGACTTCAAGTCGGAGTATCACTACGAAGCAGCCATGGCTCACAGAACAAGAATCATCCAATGCATCGATAGAAGAGCCATCATCTATCTCACGTTAGCATCACTCTATTGCCTACGTGCACCAAGGAATCCTGGTCCATGGTCAGCTGCTCCTACCATACTCATGTCGCGGCAAAAAGGGTGAGACTGCTGACCTACCTATCCACAGGACTATGATAGGCTTGGCCGTAAAACTCTGCATATCACTTGGTCTGCATCGAAAATCATGCACATCAAAACTGAGTTTAGGGGCTGAGCTTGATAAGCGGCTTTTCTGGACATGCTACTGCCTTGACAGAGACATCAATCTTACTATAGGCCGGCCACCATCAATATGCGATCATGATATTGATTGTCAGGTATTTGATGAACAAGAACCTCATAAGCTTTCATAGGCGGCTCACAAGTTGCAGTTACCTTTAGATGTCGATGAAGACAGTGTCAACCCCGAGCACTTCCAGGCAGCTATGAGAAGGGGTCCTGGCCTAGTGTCGAAACCACCAACAACTTTGTCCTATTTTATTCATATGGTAGGCTTGAAGAGAATAGCTTCAGACATTCAACACAGTGTCTACAGAGTAGATAAGCCAGCCGATTTCTCCGACTCAATCACTGAGAGTTTTCTTGCCCGGCTCAATGCTTGGAAGCAAAACATTCCGCCTGAAAGCCTCGCCGATCCAGCTAACGCGGCTTCAAATAACCACTTTGACACGCCGGCACGCCTCCATTTGCGAGGTTCATATGTAGGTATCTCATTTAGTGGATATATTCCGCAATTGGATTCCTCCAGCCCCCTGCTAACAACCGCTGCTCACAGATGATTCAGTATTACTCGTCTATCCGGCTTTTGCTTTTCCCTCGATTGATGGATGATAGTTCAATGGACTCACGGTGCCTTAAAATTGTTCTTGAGGCGTGCTCAGGTGTATGCAGATCATTTAAACAACTGCACCAAAAATCTACAACCATGTACTATTCTCCGCTCTTCACCATGTCGCTTTTCCTTGCCGGTAAGTTCATCCTTCCAACAGACAGCAAGCGCCTGCATGTCCGATCAATTACCACAGCGTACTGAACAATGCTTTCGGTATTTAGGTCTGACCCTAATATCTTGCATCTGGAAGTCTCCAGAACAGGCGCTGAACATGTCAACTACTAATGCCCTGTCCGATTGCACAATAATGCTATATGTAATGGCCGAAAGATGGCCAACAGCGGGAAGATACCGAGACACGTTTGAGCGTCTAAAGCAACTGGTTCTAGGCCGAGAGACAGCCGAAGACACCGACGAAGACAACATCACTCTCGATCCACCTAGCTCCGCCACAAACGAAACTGGGCTAGGAGGCACCGTAAGCCCTACTACAAACGACCACACCGACTTTGCTGAATATCCAGGAGTAAGGTCAGCCTCCACCCAATTTGCAGAGGTCGCAGGAGCAAACAGGTACGGCAACATGGCAACAGATTCAGTGATCCCGAATGTCATCCGCAACCTCGTCCGTGAGCCCTTCCCGCTATTGGAGGGAGAAAGCTTCAATCTGAATTTCGAGGCATTCATACCTCCTACCACTGATGGTGGTCTCGCTAGCGGCGAGCCTACTTGGAATGGCGGCGGTGGGGAGGGTGCATTTGGTCTCAGCAACACAAGTTCTTTCGATTTCACGTTCTCCCCGACAGAGTTTTGCCAACCTCCAGACTATGACTTCGACCCTGTTGCATTCGACTACTCTCCGTCGGGCACCCAGTTGAATGAATATGGTGGCATGCTGGAAGGATTCGCAGGTAATCGTCCTGGTAACCATCTCTCATGATGAAGCCTTCCGGGACATGAACTGAGTATCGGTATGTGTACTTTGAGAAACGCAGCTATCAGAAAGTAAGGAGTGTTCTAGAGAGGCTTGTGGTATTGCCACATTCTGACACCCACTCGTGCTGAATGTCCAATTTGTACAGCAGCTGCCGTTTTACATAGAAGATCCCGATGTTCTGTCGATATACTCATAATCTCAAGAGGGCAAGAACCCTGCCTCCACATATCCTATTCATGCTCCCACCACCAAAGTATCCCCAAACTGCAGGGCTCACAAGACACCAACGATCCCTTCGGTGCCAACCTAGTTCAAGGACAGAACCGAAACCTTGGATCCGTGGTGCCCGTGACACCTCTCGTGATATACTCCATGCCTGCGACGCCCTGCAGACGATCTCTACGCCGATTCTCCCATCTCATCCAAGCTGAGTACGCAGCACAGGTGACGAGACAGAGAATTGCGGCGCCAAGATTCACCCAGCAGGAAGTGACATAGCGAGGCGCCTCCTCGGCGATGAGGATGTTGCTAGAGATCAGGCCTGCGGTGTTGGCGATAGAGATCAGCATTGCGCTCGTGAAGGCGCGGGCGTTTAAGTTCGGAATGTTGGACACGATCCATGCGTTGTTGATCGGCGACATTGGGTACGCCTAGGAAGCCGTGGATTAGTACATACATGAAACGAGAATATTGTGAGGCCTTGGAAGGGAAGGGGAGATTGGAGAAACTTACACCGACGGTGGTCATGAAAATCGCGAAGTAGGTGAGACCAATGTTGTCCAGATCCACAGTGATGAGGAGAATGTATCCGACAACACTAATCGCCAGAGAAACCACCATGTGTATGCCCCGTTCTCGGAAATGGTCTGATGAGAAAGTTGCAGCGACCAGGAACACCGCCGCGACCAGAGATGGCGCCACCGTATACTGTTAAATAAAGAGTCTCAGCAACACTGTAATAGCTTAGTTAGGTTAGGAGTACAGAGGGGAATCATACGAGATTAGTCTTGACAGTATCATAACCCAGCCTGCCAACGATAATCGCCAGGAAATTGTTGTTAGATGTCAACAAGGTCGAATAGGTGATGGCGACAATAATACGAACGTACGGATGCGGCGTCCTCCACTCGCTCAGCGCCTCCTTCCAGCTGAAATGGTTCTCGAGGGCCTCGGCCGACTCGGCGAGGATGCGCGCCTCCGCGACGTTCTTCTCCGCCTCGGTCAGGAACCGACAGCTGCGGATGCTCTTGGGGACGATGAAGAACGTCACCAGGGCGACGAACATCGTCAGCGAGCCCTCGATGATGAATAGGTAGAACCATCGGTAGTGGTGTGTATGCATCTGGAAGGTGCCGTAGGAGATCAGTCCACCGAAGGCGGACGATGCGACCAGCGCTGCGTAGAAGACGCCGATCCGCGAAGCGATTTCCGTGCGTGTGTACCAGATCGATAGATAGTAAACGACGCTGGCGCCACGAATATCAGTCGATGGACAATTCACAATTGATTTCTTCTTTTTTCCCCCACCTCTGGCTGGTTACATTCAGCCTAGGTAGGGGGAGACACATACGCAGTAAGAAAGCCAGCCTCGAAGAGTCCCACGAAACAGCGACACGCGACCAACTGCCCGAAATTGGTGACGAACGAGGTGGCCAGCGACGCGGCGCCGAACCCGAGCATCATCACCGGGATGGAGTACTTGGCCGAGAACTGCTTGCTCAACATGCCGGCCGGCGGGCCACAGATGCAGAAGGGGATGAAATAGTACGTCAGCGCGAGGCTGAACTGGTTGCCCGACATGTCGAGGTCCTGCACCAGGCCCGCCGTGTGTGCATTCGAGAGGTTGCTGCGGTCCAGGGAGCTGTAGCCCATTTAGTTAGTTCATGGCACCACTGCTGTATGATCGCTGTATCTGTGATCTGGTGTGGTCTGGTGCTCGTGCTGGTGGTGGAGGGAGTGGGCTGTGCGGGCTGGCGCGCTTACTTGAACAAGTATGTGACCGCCAGCGTGGGGATGATGATCAGGTCGGCCTTGAGTTTCAGGCGCCGCACGATGGTCGGGTCCACTGTCGCAGTGGCCTCTCTGACCTCGATTCGCCCGGCCTCCTCCTCGATGCTGGTATCATTTGCGTTCGGGTCCAATGCTCGCTTTTCCATCTTGGATGACTGTGTGACCTTGAGCTGGGGATGTCAAGTGTGGGGGGAGATTGAAGTCCACCTCTCTCCATCATAGCGAGTCTTCCCCTTTTATATATAGGTCTTTGGTGCACTAGGTTACCAGATTAAGTGAGCGATGCATATCATGTAGCCAACGCTAGCTTATCTGGAGCCTTTGATCATTGTTTCGCTCGATTCATCGTGAGTTTGATATCTTCGGCTCGCGTGTACCGCCGTCGGCTTGTCCGCACCGCCCATCCCGACAAGGCTGTGCCGCTTACTGTCGGCTTGAAACCCTGTCTCCAGCTTGATGCGAGAACCAAGATAAGATTTACCGGTAGATCAATCTGGAATCGTGATATGAGTGTGGAAATGGGGTCCTCTAGCTGCTCTGCCAATAGTGATCCCAAGTAGTTCGCCTTGGCCTCAAATATTCTTATGTACGATAGGGCAGTAGGTAAACTGAGGGAACCCCCAGCCTCTCTCGTTTATGTATATACCGCATATACACATCATTCTCCCTGTTGCTCGTCCTTCGGGAAAGGGAGGGGGTAACCACCAATTCTTTCAACCAAGTTTCAATATGGTTACACTTATCCTGGGGCTTCGAATGATACATAGACAATTCACTCAGACACCAGCCTATCTGGTTTCCCATTCTTTCGTAACACCATCGCTAACATCAAAGATCTTCTTTCCTGAACTTACAAATATGTCCTGTTATCTTCGGCTGAGTACTGTCAGGGCTCACAGAATCAGGTTGTATCTCGACATGTTCCTCCGGCAATTGCTGCGTGGGTTGGACCTAGCTCCATGTAAGTCTGAACAAGTCGTTATTAGATCCCCAGGGAGGTGTATTAGGGTAATTTTCTCGTCATTAGGAAATTGACCATATTCTTATGCCCACGTTCGAAGGCTAGATCGAGAGGGGTGAGGCCTTGGTAGTTGCAAGGGGCGTCGAGATCGGTTCCATGGTCACCTAGCGTCCTTAAAACCTCCACTTGACCAGTTCTCGCGGCCCATTCTAACAGCATGCGGCCGGAAGGTAACTCCACATTCGAACAGACCAATCCCTCCTCGATCAACAACACCACCATCGCAGCATCACCGTTGTCTGTGGCGATTCCGTAAAGTGAAGAGCTAAGTGTAGTGTCCGCGATATCGACCGATGCTCCCTGCTTCAGGAGCATAGAGGTCGTCTCACTGTTACCACCGTCCACAGATTTGGATAGGGGAGAATCTCCAGATTTGCTACGAATTGTCACATCGGCGCCATTGTCAAGCAAGACCTTTAGAACCTCACTTCTGCCATAGGCCGCTGCGTACCAAAGTGCGGTGCGGCCCTGTCGATCTTGCCCGTTGATATCCACGTTCGCTTCCAAAAGCATTCCGACCAGTCTTTCATATCCGTATTGACTGGCAAAAGAGAGTGGACTTCTCCCTTGGTAGCCTTGATAATCAGCGGTAGCTCCGTTTTTCAATAAACATTTGGCAATTGTTTCGTTTCCAGTCATTACCGCATACAAAAGAGGTGTGCGGCCAGTGGAGTCTTCACTGTCCAAATGTCCTGGCTTGCAAAGACCTTCGATGGCGTCTGTCAGACCATTCTTGATCGCAATCATTAGCGGCGTGAAGCCGCTGGGATCTCGTACATCCGGATTCGCTCCGTGTTTGAGCAGCAGTCTCATGACTCCAGTATAACCATTGCTGGTGGCGATGTGGAGCGCTGTCTGTCGTTTGTTGTTCGGGTGGTCGACATCTGGATCTTGTTCAAGGAGTAGCCCAACCCCTTCAGTATAGTTCACGGAAACTGCCCACTGGAGGATACTCTGCCCATTCAAATCGACGCTGTCTGAATTTGCGCCGGCAGACAGTAGAATTCTAGCCCCGTCTAGTTGATGATGTATGATGGCCGGCCAAAGCGCAGTTTTACCCATAACGCATCGGTGCTCTAGGTTTGGATTATCTTTAATTAGCGATCTTATCACCATATCATGACCGCCCTTTGCTGCCCAGAATAAAGCTGACTGCCCCAATATGTCAACTTGGTGTCGGGCTGCACCGTGGTCAAGGAGTAGGTCAACTACTGGTCGGTGCCTACCTTCCGCTGCCCACATCAAAGGTGTTTTGCCCTTCATATCTGGAAGATCCAAATCAGCACCTTTTGAAATAAGGAGTCGGGCTGCACTTAGCTGCCCACTCTCTGCAGCATGAGAAAGGGCTGTCCGGCCTTCTGGGTCCAGTCCATCCACCATCGCTCCTATTTCGATTAACGATATCATCATATCGACAAGACCTTGTCGCGCAGTTGCAATGAGAGGCGTCACTCCCTGGAAGCCTCGGCCATTGGGGTCGCAAGCTTTGTCTGCAAGGAGCGCCTCTGCAACACTTTGACAGTGTATGACAAAGGTGTAGTAGAATGGGGTGTAGCCTGTGCTGTCTATGAACTTCTGCTCATCGATCCCCAACCTAGAGATCTTGATAGCGGTTTCCGCTTTCCTGGCAAACAGAGCTTGTAGAAAGGCGAGTGTTCTCCGTCCTCGATCATGCGCGAATTGATCGAGTTGGAGCGTGAGATCAATAATACGATGTAAGTCGTATTGTATTGCGAACTTCAACAGCGTGTCATCCTCTGACATCTTCTTACTCGGTTGTGCGCCATTCTCAAGTAGTTTTTCCACAATGTTATTGGCAGTCGATTCCTCGTCGTAGTATGAATCGAAAAGATTGTAGAGGGTTCTATAAAGCGGTGACCGTCCAGAGTTATCCTGAATGCTAGGATCCGCCCCGTTGGATAATAAGACGTCTACCGCCTCCTCATTCAGATTTGCGGCAACGCATAATAGCGTAGTACGACCCCACTTATCTTGGATATCTAGATCTGCACCATGGTCGATCAAGAGTTCCATCAGGTCCATGTATCCTCCATTCGATGCCCACCACAACGGGGAGAGTCGCTGAATATCGAGAGAATTGACATTCGCACCATTATCGATGAGTGAAGTCGCTGCCTGTAGATGCCCATTTGCTGCTGCATAAATGAGTGGAGTACGACCTTCCGAGTCCTCAGGATTACAGTCCTTGTATGACCTGTGAACAACGATCGCATCTATGAGATGGTAGAAGTCATAGTAAGCCGCGACATGTAATATATGGGCACCCGCTTGGAGGCTGCAGGCACGATTATCCAAGCAACACAACTGGAGCCACTTTTGCAGGCGATTCGGATTAGGCCACTGTAAATATTTCAAGAGGCTTCGTTCCATCGTACCGTCGACGTCGGCCTTTTTCAAGTGTGAAGGCCACCTAGTCACAGCATATTGCAGAAGGGGATACCGAGCCTTTTTCTCCCGTGCCTCCTGGACAAGGAGCTGATTGACTTCCCTAGTGAGAATGTATTGCATACAACACTTGAACATTAGCTCATGAGCACGTGCGATCGTGAACTCGGGTCCGAGCTGTGACCGATGTTGTCCAATAGATTGTTCGAGGTCTTGCAGACCTTGCTGCAGAAAGTAGTCTTTAACCGATTGGTGGATGCATTGGATGGTGCCAGTGTTCAGGTTCGCACCCCCGGTAACCTCGACCAAGCCACCTGATAACGCTTTAAGCAATTTTAGAAATCTCTCGTCGGTGTCGACATAATTCTCTGAAGCTGCCCACTTTTCAAGATCTCTGGCAGGTGTCAATGGGTTGAAGGAAAGGACGTATCGCATTTGGACTGGAGAGAGTGGCTCCTCTGCCAAACAAACCCACTGAAAGAGTTGCAGTGCATTGACCTTTTCGGAAAACGGAATTTTCTCCAGCGCTTCCTTGTACAACTGTCGGAGCTCAGGAGAGCTATTTTGAATCTCTTTGCGCAGCGTCTCTAGACCATATCCACTGAGGGCTTTGCGTGCAATCATTGGGAGAATAAGAGCTGTCCACAAAAAGTTGCCTCCTGCCTTGCGTATGATTTCAGCCTGAATATCATCCTGAGCACCCGCCTCCTCAAAAACAGTTGCAAGAGTAGCTTGTACAAATTTGGAAATGTCATCCGAATTCTGATTTTCGACGCAGATTTGAGGAGCGCCGAAAAGATCCATAACAGGGTAGTGACGGCAGGCGATGCACATGCTGATTGCTGAACGGGCTCCACGACCTGGTTTCGTCAAGCTCCAGAGTTCTGCTGATAGCTTTCGTGCCATTTCTTCGCCGAACTCATCCAGACCATCCACGAAGATGGTGATAGATTTAGTCGTGTGCTCTCTCACTCTTGTTTCAAGAAACTCGAGAAGTTCTTTTTCATGCCAGTTCCAGGCCTTCCCACACTCCCCTTGAGTATCTTGCTTGATTAGGTAGAGTTCGGTCAGTTGAGTTCGGAGAATCTCAGCCTTGGTCAATATTTGGTGCAATATGGACCGATACAACCCAGCAGGTGATTTCTGGAGCTGCGTACCACGACCATGAACGAAAAAAGACGCAACGATGTCGTTGTCATCCATTTTCTTTCCAACGGTTTGGACTAAGGTGTCAAGTAGCACACTTTTACCAGCTCCAGGCTTTCCAAGAATCCAAAGTAGCGCATGTTTCTGAGCAGCCCAAGCTCGATACTCTGGATGTTCCAGCAGCCAAGAACAGGTTCCGTCGGCAGCACGTTCGATATTTTCTCGACGAGCGTCCATTTCGGTAAACCACAGTGACTTGAGACAAGCTTATGTGACCGGTTAGCAGGAGACAACCTAGAATACGCACATACTTACCCGACTCTGCAGCATCTCGACTGATTCTTTTTGCATGTGGGTACATGGAGTTGAAATGATGGGAGGCAAATTGGGCTGTATGAGAAGACTGCATTTGATTCACTTGAAAGCTCTGTGCCATTCCAGAGCCATGGGGCCTGTCAGCCATGTTCGCTTGGATTGAAGAAGTCGGTGGGATAGTTATCAAAAGTTCTTTAGCATAAGCAGCGGAAGTGGCAGCGGCATACTCTTGCCACTGTTTGTTCTTGTGTGAATCTGAGTAGTCGCAAATACCACGAATAACCAAGCATTCGAAATAGTTCATCAAACCAGCGGCCTCCATTTCAAAGCAGAGCACGTCCAGCTCAGCACTTAGCCGGTCTCTGGTCAGCGCATCTCGCATGACCTGATTGGCTGATGCAATCAAACCGTAGTGTATTCTAGGCTGTGAAGTGCTTCGCAAAGGTCGAGTAACCACTAGATTGCGGCGATCACATTCGTCGCAAGTCCGATTGTTATCATTCGGATGGCGATAGGATGACTCGAACAGTTCATCAACGCCATTAAACGGGGGGTGACAAGCCTCTTCACGGTTCGAATTCCCCTGAATGACATCCTCGAGGATTGCGTTGATTTGGGAGTGCCCTGAACGCCGATGGCGTGCTTCTAGGCTTGAGGTTGCGGTCAGCAGGACCGCGGATGGACGGTTCAGTGAGCCAGTGATCTTGAAGCGACCTTCGTGGAGAGTTTTCCCGAAATCATACTGAATAACACCGCTATATTGGCCGACAGGACGGCTCACGACAACATCTCCCAGTCGAATATCATGGATTGCCGTTGGGGCACCGCCGCCAATGCCCACAAGTAGAACAAATCGCAGGGATGGAAACGTGCTCCGCATTTGTGCGGCGACAACTGCTGCTGGGACGGAGCCCATGTAGGGTAGTATTGTAATAACAACATTATGCGGCCCGATCCGACCCAAAAAGTAGTTGTTGTCGTCTTGGGCTGCTTGTTGAATGGGCTCGTGCTCTTCATCGAGCATATCCAGGGCAGCAGCACCTTCAAGGGGAAGGGCAGCGATCCAGCCGACATGATAATCGAGCGCCTGCATCTTGCTGATAGACTGCTATGAATAGTACGGGTAATTGAGGCAGTATTTCCGAAAGCCAGGCATTGCGGACGGCCAGCCTGATGGGGACCGAGGCGTGGTGCAACCTATCGCGCTCTCTCTATTGTCCAAATGATTGAGATAACCGTAGCCTCGCTCAGTCTTCAGCGAGCACACAACAGGAACCAACTATGCAGATTACTGGAGCCATGGTCGAAGGATTCATTACCGAATAATCTGTAATAGTGATCTTTGAGGTGGCACGGACAGTGAGGCTGAAGGAGGAAGAGGTTGGGTGCTACAGCCCACCAAGGCTAGTACGGAGGAGCACTGGTACGTAACTGCAAGTGGTCACGGGAGCCCGTGGAGGTGATGGTTAGTCAAACTAACCCAGGTAGGCTAAGCGTGTAACACGTGGCTATCATTGCCGAGCTTGTAAGTAAAGAGCGACTACTCAACAGTTCCTCGGTACTCATACATTCATAACATTCATTGTCGACATTGAGAAGGAGAGATCATATCTGAACAACTCGAACTCAGATACTAACCAACAATAACTTCACGTTCAATCATCATCAATTGACATAGACATGGACATCCGTCATCCGTCTCATCTCGCTGCAGCAGTAGCATTACCACCAGTGGCGGCACCCTCCTGAGTGAACACCGCACTGCCACCGAAAGGACCAGCCGGCGTGGAATTCTTGACGCGAACCACGCAAACATTATCCACGCCAGCCACTGTACCGGAGCATTTCATTCCAGCAGGCATTTGTACTTTGATAGGGAAGTCAGTCGTCGTCGTGCCGCTAAGTCCGGCAATGGCGCCCGGAACATCTGCAATCATTTGGGCTGGCTGGAAGGCTGCTGCACTTGTACCTCCTGAGGTAGGATCAATATCTGCAGTCATTGGGCCTGCTCCATCTTGATTGACCTACAAGCCCAATTGTATCAGCAAACAAGGGTACAAAATACAAGTCATGCGAACTGCAGACGTATGATAGATAGCAAGGTAGAGAGGCTTACCTGATGCATGACCATGTTGATGACACCATCGGCACCGACAGTGGGAAGGCCAGATTTCGCACCACTGCCAGCAGCTTTTGCAACGCCGTCCTCGACAGTGCCTTTGGGAGTCTTTGTCCCAGTTGCTTCCGCAGCCTTGCTTCCACCACCCCCACCAGCTCCGCCTAGCACCTTGTCCAAACCGTCAAGCAGACCCCGACGTGTATGGTCGAACCTGCTCCCAAGGAGGTTCCGTTTGAACCTGGCTGCTGCCGTGGCCCCATTGCCCATGAATTTGGCCACGGCGGCCGCGGCATCAACCTCACCACCCCCAGATGTTTTTCCTAGCGGCGATCCATTCCTTCGAATGACTGAAGTATCCGCTTCCGCACCACATAGAGGACTATTCTGGTCAGCCGATTAGCTTTCGAAGTAGCTCGGGTATTATACCTTGCACAATCACGTGGAGTGCCATCGATCACACTTAGACCTGGCATGGTTACCCCATTCGCCCCGGTGATAGAGGTGATAACGCAATGAGCAAATGCCTGAGAAGCGGCTGTCGCCAGGACAAGGACAGTGGAAGTTTTGAAATGCATTGTCGACGGTAAAGTGCTATAACCTCAAGGGGTTGTCTTGTTTTTTGGGAATGTTTTAAGGGATGTGGTGATGAAGGACTGTTGAACACCTTGTGGCCAGCACAAGAAAACTAATGGCAGGCTGTGCTGTTAGAGAGACTGTTGACTGTTGGATCGAAGGCAAGAGATCCAAAAGCTTGGATAGAGACAAGACTTTTATAAGAATTGGTCGAGGCTTAGCATCCGTAAAGACGTCGATCTCGCTGTTGCTGTTCTTCATTCTCTTGTTCCAGCCGGAAACAGCTTCAAACAGCCGATGCAGCGGATGAGGTTCTCATCCTGCTTTGGGGACTTAAAGTTGTGCGCAGTATGAAGTCAATCAAAGCACCGACACCGAGGTCGAGGAGGCAACAAGGCTCCAACCCCCGCTTGAGTCCGTCCGTCCTGCCTCGTGTCGGCGCTGCCTGTATTGTTTACTCACGGTCTCGCCCTCTCGAACCACACGGAGCACCAAATCAGCGAAAGTATAACCTGCTTTCGACGTCACGAAATAGCAGTGGTGAGACCAAAAGAGTCCCACAACACAGACCAATGTCCAAAAGCGTGCTTCTCATAAGCTGGGCCAGATGCGAGCACAGAGGGCCACTGTAACAGGCCAGCGGTGAGGGCGTCATGCGGTCGAATGGTGTGTGTATGTGTGTGTGTATCCGCGACAGCAACTGCTAAAACATTAGACACATCTGGAAACAGACATTGCGCACCCCCTTGCTCCAGATCTCGTCATCCGGATCAGGCATTCTCCTCCTTCGAGAGTTGACCTTTCGAAGCAAGGAAAAGCTTGGTTCTCGTCAAGATAGATAGAGAGAGCTAAGCGATATCTGAGACCAAGGATTGACGGCTAGGGACCTAGGTCTTCTCCCCACGAGCTTCTCAATTCATAACTAGAGGTTCCCGAAACAGGAGGTATTCGTCGGGCGTATTGCCCTAGTCTGAACCTCGCGTCTCAACGGAGTCTAGCTCGTAAGAAAGTACGGAGTACGGAGTTAAATACTCGCCAGTCGAACATCCCCCAAACAAAGGGTTACGAGATCTCCGTGATAAGTAGCGCAGGGGGGCAGTGCATCGTTGATTTCATTGTGGAGAATACATACAAGTACTTCTCCTTCAGGAAAGAACCACGAGATATTACGTACGGCCCAGTACGGGTTCCCCCGTGACGTGATGCTAACTATTAGGTACGGAGTAAGTTAATATTCGGGGTTTCGTATTCTGATATCCACAGAGGATAGAGCCTCTGTGCCGGTAATTAGCTTGGCCTGTCTGCTCGCTTAGGCACGCCATACGACAAATATTAACTTTAATAATTGTAGTGAGTGGTTAGTGTTTAGGGCGTCATTTAGAAGGGGCCAGAATGCACAGAGAGGGAGGAGAAAGGAAACATCAAGGGCTGACTGACTGAGGTTGGAAATGGGCATCGCCCTTGAGGTGCCTATTGAATATATATATATATATATACACACATATACTGTACACGTTAGAGACAGTACTATACTGACTACATAAGTAGCTCAGCTATACGATATCATCAGCTCTGGACAAATCAACAGAACAACAACGAAACAAAAGTCCCTAACTATGTACACACATAATAGCATTAAACAATTCCCCGGCCACCAACCCAACAAGCAAGTCCAACTCTCCTCAGTCACTCGGTGGGGAAAAAAAAAAGCCATGCGCGCCAAATCGTCTCACACTCCTCCCTCCCCGAGCCTCGCACAACATCAAAGTTTTTCCAAGAATAACTACTTAACTATATAACTAACTAATAACCAGGGGGGCCCCAACCTCCGAGCCAGCATGCTCATTGCCGACTCGTAATTAACCTTTCTTTCATTCTTCCTTTTTTTATATTTTTTCCACTTTTTTCTTGACTCGCGGGGAATTCTTCCTTTTTCCCCCCCTTCTCGATCAAGCTTTTTCGTTTTCGGGTTCGTTTCGATTCGTGATGTTTCTGTCTCGAGAATTCGAGAGTTCGAGACTCGAGACTCGAGACCAGGGGGGGGGGCCGCCGATGGCCCCGAGGCCTCATGAGTACGGAGTACTTACCTAGGACCCGAGGGGCTTATATTACTGCTTAGGCACTTATCCGGGGGTGATGTCAAATGTCAAATAATTCATGAATGAAGCCCGAGGGCCCTGCTTGAGTGCGCCTCCCTCCCTCCCCCCCCCTTGGCCATGACCATGACAATGGCTGAAACACCATATCCGTGTCAGGATGCAGCAGCGTCAGTGATGCCTAGCTGGCGATCCGTGCGCAGTGAGTAAATAGTGAAGTAGTGGTGGTGGTGGTTGGTAGAACCGACAATTCGCAGAATGGTAATTAATACTAAATAATAGGTACTGTACCTGACTTGGGTGGTGGGTATCAATAAGTACTCTTTACATAGGTATTAGGGTGACGTCTGGGCCATTTAGACCGATGTTTCCATGTATTAAACTAGGTAGGAATATCACTAGGAACATAGAGTCATAGACTCAGCTAGAGCGTCGCTTGTGCTGTGACTATTAACTGGAGTTCTCCTAATACATACCCGACGAACCTACGATTCCTCCTTCCTCCTTCCTCCGTCCCTCCATAACACTACTCGTGACCGCTTCCGCAGTTAAGCTGGATGAATCGTGAAACCGGCATGGGGGGTACGGAGTACACGTACATGTACTACTTAATAGTTCGGTTGGCGCAGATCCCGCTCGCGACTGGGCCCGTGCTCGAACTCTCGAAATCCTCGGAATGCTCGAATGGGGGATAGTATTCGAGATTGAACCCCCTCGCTCGCATGCACGCATGCACAGCCTCCTACTGCCAAGTCACAAGTGACTACTTGGTGTAACAGCGAGTCATACGTTCCAGTGAGTGGGTGAGTGAGTGAGTTAGAGTACTCCGTAGAGCCATCGGCCGCACTGCACAATTTGACCTACCACGAGCGGTTGTGACTCCGGCGATGGTAGTACGCCCCTTATATGCATACATACATAGATACTGATACATCATGATGCGTGCCCAAGCAAACAGGAAAAAAGAGGAATCAAATAGAAAGCATCAAGTAGTGCATCGGAAGGACGGATAGAAAGTAGTACATGGTTCGTACATATACAGACATACAAAGCGCAGGTCCGCTCCGCCCCTCTGGAAAAGCTAATGAGGAAAATTTTGCGCACAGTATGCGATGAGGTCCAGACTCTGCATGTGCTTGTAATCTGAGTGGTACAGTAAGTATATCCTGCCTGCCCTCCGTTTGGCCTCAAGATGGAGGAAGCTGGAGGCCTGCTGGCGGTGACAAATACAATCCTGCGGCCCAAAACAAAGCATGTTAGAACAAAAGGAAAAGTGGTTTGAAAAAAAAAGCACAATCCAAAGCAGAAGAGAAAGGTCATCCTGTCATCAAATCGAGACTTTCAATCAATAGATCGCCCGGCCCTCGTCCCATCGCCTGAACTCTGTGCCAGTGCCACCACCACCGCTCATGCTAGCTCTCCCTTCCGCATGATCAGGCGTGGCCCTGGCACTCGCACTTGCACTGCCACTGCCTTCTCGGATGAGACCGCCAGAACGACGGCCTTCCAAGCCAGGTGCCAAATCGACAGGGCCAATCCATTCCCAAACACGACTCCATTCGCCGGTCTTGCCGCCTTCTCTGGTGGCAGCCCTCACATTGGAGTTACCTTCGACGACTTTCCTGACATTCTGCCACACGCGCTCGCGCTCTGATGCACTGAAGACGTTTCGTAGCACGTCGTCTCTCAACTGGCCAACACTAATGTACGGTTCAGAGGCGCGCCCGTCTTCCTTCAGGGCTGCTTGTGTCGCCAGTCTGTCCAGTGTGGTGGCGACCAAGGTAGGGATCTGCGCGGTGGCTCGCTGGTGAGCAATCAACTTGCTGCGCGCATACAGAAGACTTAAAACTAGAGACACTAGAACTCCAGCAGGGATTCGATATTCTGAAATCTTCCGAAGAAAGGATCTTCGGATGGCGCAGAGGATGGGGAGGGATTTGAGGGAGTTGCTTGAGAGGAGAGTGTTGCCGGATCTGCGTTAGAGGAAATAGGGACGCTTGGTCAGTTAGTGAATCGCTGAGTTTGGGTGGGAACAAGAGAACAAAGAAGAACGGAATGGAAAAGTTAGATGTTTTGAAAACTCACCCATCAACCGTCACCTCAACTTCGTCTTTGCCCATCACGACGCCAATGGCACCCTTCCACAAATCGCGGAACTCATCATCGGACATTCCCTTTCGTTTCTGCCTTAAGATCGCACTCTTAAGTTCCTCTTCCGAAACCTGTAGCTTGGAAGCCGCCGCAGCCTCTGCTGTTGCTGTTTGCTCGCTTTCACTCTCAGAAGCACCGCTGAGTCTCGAGCTGAGTATCTCTTCTCCACATTCATATGCAGCGCGCCTCTCACGAAGTAAATCAATAGCCTTCTCTGCGACAATATTGATCCTTCTCTCCTTCTCACTGTCTGGCTCACATGTAGGAGGGATTGGCACCAGGCCATTCAGGCTGAGAGGATGATGCTTGAGGACAAAGTCAGTCTCGCACTCAACCTCCATGTTGGAGTTGCAGATTGCGTGGAGTGGGCATGGTTCGCAATGTGGCTGCAGGTTTTCGTGAACCCACACCGGAATTCGAGGATTGTCGGCCAAGCTCCAATTGGGTTGACCAACACCACAGTATCCTATACTGACTTTCTCTTGCCGGTACCACGTAGCCAATCCTACAAGCAGACCGGTGAGGACAGTCCAGGGGGCAACCTTGGCCGCTGTGCTGGGAGGTGTCTTTTTCTTGCGTCGTACTAGAGCAGAAGTTCTACTAGGAACCACCTGGCCATTTCTCTCCTGTTCTGCAAGCTCTCGAGCCGCATCAGGTGTGAATTCTTCTGTGACCGGTATTCCATCATGCGAATTCGAACTCAATCTGGAGACAGGGAATTCTATCGCAGTCCTCTGAGGAGAAAACTCTTCTTGCTTTATAGGTGGCGAGGTGGTTGGTCTTCGTTTTGTCGGACTCTTCTTCACACTTGAAGATGGCAGGGACTTGCGAGTTCGGGATCCCGACGACAATCTTTTCGATCCTGAGGGAGGGCTAGAACCTGACTGGAAAGGATTTTCATCCGAAAAGGGGCTCTGGTCGGCCTCCAGAGACTCTCTTTTCATTCTGGCATCCCGCTCTTCAAGCTTCACTGAGGGTTGCAACACCGCCTGCGCCGGAGCGCTCTTGCGGGATCGGCGCACCGTAGTTTCTGCCTCCGGCTCAGTATCTGATGCACGGGGTGTTCTGGTAGTACTTCGTCGGCTGGGGGTTTTGGACCTTCTGGAGGTTGAAGGAGTGGCGGCAGCATTAGGCCCGGATGCGAGATCTGACTTGCTCTTCCTGCTGCGGGGAGTTTTCGGTGCTGGTGGAGGAGGCATCAACATTCTGTCTTCTTCGTCATTCTCATCATCCATGGTACTATCTTGGCTGCTGGGAACATCGGTAATGCCCTTGCTTGTGCGACGGACTCTGGCTTGTGCCTTGAGGAGTTTCTTTGCCTGTGGAAGGAGGTCTTGCTCAATTATCTCTATCAACTGGCCTTTCTTTGCGCCAGAGGGATAAGCAATGCTGTGCCCGACCAGTATATTCCGCAATCTTGGGACAGTGAGGCTGTTCAGATCAAAGCCTGGTTGCAGATAAAAGAGTTCGTCCTCGTCAGCCATGTTGATAACGAAGGATAGGATGTCGCAAGATCAGGCCTAGTTGGATTGGGTCGGAGAGTTTATGACGATGCCGACGATGCTGACGGCAATGCGACCAGGTGGCCACCGGTAGAGGAATAGGAAAGAGGAAAAGAGTACAACCACAGAAATAGAACAGATGTACAATTGTAGAGCGGCAAAGTGTGGGAGTTGAAAGTAAACAAAGGCAAACATCATACCCCACTGGTTCTAACCAATCACAAATAGGTATCATCGTCATGTGACCGCGAATCAATCACATGATGCCCCCCACAGATGATCTTCACATTCCACGTGACTAGGCAGTGGCAAAGAGCAGTGCCGGGCAGGAACCAGGAACCAGGACACTACTGGGTTCATGCAGCACAAGAAACTTGGTCAGTGTCAGAGTCATCAGGAAGGGTGTTCAGATTCCATGTACCCATAGTCTTCCCTTCCCAGCTCCTCAATATAAGAGTACCAACCAAAAGAAATGGGATATATACCTAGGTATGATCCTTGTCCACCCGAAATGCAATTCATGATCCATAATCGTACAGTTCGTAGCCCTTATCCGTCGCTCAGATGCCAGCGATGCCTTCCCCGTGTATAGAAAGGAAATATCTACACTTCACCCCAGGCACCGCCACTTGCCACAAGGCTTGTAGCACTGCCGATACTCCCTCCAATGTCCCAGAAATTTCGACTTGATCCGCTCCTTGCTATTGACGCCTTCCTGCTACTCCGTACACTCTCACTTGCGCAGCTGCTCTGTGGTCTGCGCACACTTGTCCGTGAGTCTCTCCGTGCCCTGACAGGTGATTGATGTGCTCTTGCAACCAGTGGATGATGCTGCCGGATGATAGCAGTTCGAGTCGCGGCATCCTCCACTACCTGTCTAGATGCCTGTGGCGACTGTGCAATTGGAGCTCTTGCAACGAATCGATCTCGTAGATATCTAAAGACCATCTTCAAGTCCAATTCCCTCTCCCAGTACTCCCGTTCCCTTTGTAGACTTCGTGATGAGGCCAAAGGCGACGAGGCGGAGGCAGGTTCTTCTTCGAAGCCCCAACTCTCAGCATGTGCCGGGTCTCGCAGAGTAGGCGGGAAGTTAGGCGATAGGGTTGAGGTAATGGTATCTTTCATCTGCACTTGACCGATAGGAGCGGCCATGGCGGAGGCGGGTTTCGGTGGAGGCATTGATACTGGCATGCCCGCATAGTCGGGACTGCTTGAGTATGTGTTGAATGCACCCGGGTGTGGGGATAGCTGGTGAACAAATACGCCCAACTCACGGGCAATCCGTTGTAGAAGCCTATCCCTCCAAGCATCGTCAACAGCTTGTGTTTTGGATGATTGCTCTGGGATGGTAGGCAGGGAACCACCAGACGATGAGGGTCGGATTGCTGTATCTTCTGGTAGACTTTCACCACAAATGACGGACAGTAGGGGTTCGTCAATGCCTATGACATCGCGGATAAATTTTTTGGTGATTCTTCGCCAGAAAGGCTCCGAGTCATCAGCAGCAGGGAGAGTGTGAGAGAGATAATCGCTCTGCTTGGGTGTTGAACCAAGTATGTCATCATTGACAGAGAGCATTGTCTCTTGAAAAGAAGACAAACGAGATCCTCTCCTTAGTCGTCGTCGAGTTTCTCGTTCAACTTCCTCCATCAAGGCTTGACTTTGTTCCATACGCCACTTCTCTATCCGCATTCGTTTCTCCTCATTTGCTTGGGCCTCCAGTTCATCGATCGTGTCCAGTCGTCTTTGTACGCTTGATGGCCGACGGTGTTGACCATCATGCTTCCTCTTGGGGTTGTATTGTTCATGTTGCCATAATTGCTCTAGTACGGGGGGACTTGAGGCGGGAAATGTGCCTAAGCCGTCATGGGCAGGAAGGAGGGGAGCTTGGGTTTGGTGGGAAGTTGTGGGATACAAAGGAGGCTCCCTGAATGCATGTAAACCGTCGTCGAGACTGTCGAGGTCGCCATCTTCGGTGACATCTTCATCGAGGACAGAGGAGGATCTCGCGGCAGTGTTCAATGAGATATCGCTTACTCTTGATGCCCCAACGGTATGAGTCGTATGTGTTCGGGTGATGGTTGAGTCGGCTGTAGAGGGGGTGAACAGGACCCATTCTTGGGAATCTTCTAGGGCTGGTCGGATGTGAGTCTGTGATGGGGCATCTTGAGATCGAGGGGCATTGTTAATGACAATCGGTCGTGGAGCAGCGGATTGTTGGAATGCCATAGTATCCCGACCCGCCAACAGAGCGAGGGGGTGGGGTTGGGCAGGCTGCGGTGAGGATGAGTAGGTGGTCTCTTTGAAGGATAGACAGCAAACGGATGATAGAGGTTCTGAATTCAGCTGGTCGGTTCAACGAGGCGTGGTGAGGTGTTCAATGATGGGGGTTGGGTGCGGGATGGAGATCCAGCTCCGATTCAGGAGATGCGCGCAGTTGCAATGTATTAGTAGTAGGGGAACCGGGAAGCGTAGCGTCGATTGCGACTGTCAGTCGGATTTGGACTCGGATTGGAGGGTAATAGTTATGACGACTAATATAAAGGCAGGGTAAAGTCACACGGCCAACCGTCCCCGCAGGGTGAGGATAACAGCAGAAAGTCTAAAATTAATGATACCCGGTGGTTAGGGACAAGAAAGAAACAATGGGCGTGCCATTGAATAAAGGAGGTGGAAGTTGAAAGGGAATTGTGTTGAGTGACGGGGAAGCCCTCCACGCAGTTACAGGCGGTATGTATGGGACCACAGGATGGATGGGATGGATGGGATGGGCTCGTGTCGGTTGACCTGATAATTAGACGGGGATCAAACGGTGACACGGCCACATCTCTCGTAATCGGTTGGCGAAGATACAGCAAAGCAGCAACAAGCGGCGAGATGAAGAGACAGGGAGCGGAACCAAGGGATCCAAGGGAGGACAAACAAGGCGCCGGCTGAATTAACCTGATTGACCTGGGGCCACAGGGGGAGGGATCGGCTTTGACAGCCGCACTGAGAGGTAAGAATCATTACTCGTAGGATGACGCATGACGATATCGTGTCGGAAGATGGGATCACGGATGGGATCATGGATGGGATGGATGGGGGTCGTAGGGAGCCATGGAGGGTGCGGGTGATGATTCCAATGGTCGACGCTTGATGGCGGGTGATGCAAGATGACAGAAGCTTCATCCCCTGCTTCTATTATCTGACTGACTTATCATTCTTGCTTTTAGTGATTCCGTCACTTGATTAAAAGAGCGATGAATAACGTCCCCCTTGGGCCAAGCTTAGGCCTCATTAACGATTCCTCGTCCGAAGATTATCGGATATGCCCAAGGACGTGGTTACAAGGCCCTTCTAAGTTATCATCCACGAGTACGGAGTCCCTCCCTAAGGATAGATTCACCCTGCAGAGCCTTTGGTATATCGTATGTACCTCCTTAGGTGTCATATGAGACATACATGCCAGGTTCCCAAGATAGCAAACCCCAAGCCCATTTCACCCACGTTTAAAAGATGACCTGACTATTCATCTAAAGAGACACTATCCACTCAGGTAAACATTCGTTACCATGTATATGCCTATCACTTTATCACTTATCACTCGCTTCCACAACTTCAGACCACTTTTCGAGTTTTAATCCCGCAAAAACAGCAAAAACATGTCGTGTCACTTGTACGCACGGCTTCATGCCAATGGACAGTGTCAACAACTGGCCAACCCCCAAAATCCACATCTCTCCTCTCATGAGTGACTTGCCCAAGCGAGGCTTATCATTGATTAGGCGGTTTCCTCAACTTGCCAACATGGGGAGCCACGACTCAATGAGGCACGCCATCTGACATGGC
>Ga0105239_10002188_pt1 | contig 25139 bp, 18 predicted proteins | sample KBSC44metaG_FD_92761 | JGI IMG/M metagenome (GOLD analysis project Ga0105239, IMG submission 92761) | Corn rhizosphere microbial communities from Kellogg Biological Station, Michigan, USA - KBS C4-4 metaG | ecosystem: Host-associated > Plants > Roots > Rhizosphere > Soil | place: Michigan, USA...
CATGGTCCAGCGTATCCTTCACGTCGTTGATGGCCGCATACGGCATGCCGCTGCCCTCGAGGATCGCAAGCCACTGGGCCGTCGTCTTCGTGCGCGTGATCTCCTCGATCATGTGCTCCAGCACGTCGCGGTTCTGGACGCGCGCGTCGTTGGTCACGAACCGCGGGTCCGTCTTCCACTCGGGCCTGCCGACCTTGTCGCAGATGATGCCGAACAGCCGGTCGTTGCCGCCGCCCAGCATCACGTCGCCGTCGGCCGTCGCGAAGCCCTTGTACGGCACAATCGACGGGTGCGCCGTGCCCCACCGTCCGCCGTCGCGCTCCCCGCTGATCAGGACGCTGCTGGCGATGTTCGCCAGCGTCGCTACCTGGCAGTCGGCTAGCGCTACGTCCACGTGCTGGCCAGTTCCGGTTCTTTGGCGCGCGAGCAGGCTCGCCATGATGGCGTTGCAGGTGTAGAGGCCCGTTGTGAGATCAGTCACGGCGACCCCGACTTTCACAGGTGACCCATCTCGCTCGCCGGTGATGTGCATTAGCCCCATTTCGGCTTCGACCATCACGTCGTACCCTGCCCTCGTCGAGTACGGCCCTGTTTGGCCGTAGCCTGTTATTGAGGCGTAGATTAATCTGCAGTTTAGAAGCGGTCAGTCTCCGCAGCTCGATTGTGGTCGAATCGGCATCATCAAGAAGGGTGTTACTCAAAATGAAAGGACCGCAACTGACTTTGGATTGACCTTCTTTAGAGATTCGTAGTCTAATTGATACTTTTTCAACGCGCCTGGGAACCGGTAGATCGCCATTGTCAGTTAAGGACTTCGACACAAAGGGATTTGGTCGGCTATGACATGGTAGCATGGGCCACCAATGTTACCTCGACTACTTACCGGGAATATAATTCTCAACCAAAACATCCGACGTCTTCGCAAGCTCATGCAGGATCTTGACACCCTCTGGATGCTGAAATGAAAGAGCAAGTGACTTTTTGTTGCGATTTACCTATACCGGGACGAAATGTGATTTGATTGGCCATTTCCGAACGTAATGGGAGCGAGATCAAGGGACATAGTATAAAAACTTACACCAATGAAATAAGCACTTTCGCCTGGCTTCCCTCCTTTCACGACGGCTACCGGTCGGAAGGAACAAAACGTTAGCTATTTGTTATCCAGGCTGGCATATCGCATCGCGAAACGGAGACATGATTGCAGACGGCGTAATATGATCGGGGTTTGCACACATACCGCCGTCCTTGTAGTTCGCATATGGAGGACCCCATGCTCGTGTATCGTCGCCGCGGGTGGGGTGTTCGATCTTGATGACTTCTGCTCTGTGGTCGGAGGGTCAAGAGTCAGCATCGTGCGACTAGCATGTAAAATCAGAATGGAAAAGAGTGTGTGGCTGCTCGCCATCTTCGCTATCAGCATGCTGGGAACAAGGCGACTGTCTTGTCTTCCCAACCCTTGGAGCACAACACTGGAAATGAATTCACCAAGGGCATATCCCGATCAGGAAAGCCCCCCATGGAATGAATCGCCAAAAGACAGACTTATAGGGCAGGGTGGGGACCAGATACGTACCCTAGATCGCCGAGTATCTGCGTGCAATAAGGCTGAACCACCATAACGAGCGAAAAGGTCAGCGATATAACTCAGCCCATGTGCCTCCCTACCACCACGGCATCAAAAGCGTTCGGGGAGGGATGGGGACGCGAGTGACTCACTCCTGCCAACACTCTCGTCATATCTAGGACCCTCACGCCATCCAAAGGAGCAACTTTGCCCGCGGAGGGACTGCTGCCAGGTGTCGCTGACGACAAACATCGTCTACCGGTCACGAATCCAGATCTAGGTCTGGGTCTGGGAAGAATGTCGAATACCAAACAAGCGGGTTGCGTCCCCGCGCTACCGCTAATGCGGGTGCTTCGAAGAAGTACCAAGGGAGAAGCTCTGCTGGGCGCCATTCTATGCGTGTACTGTACAAGACCAAGGAAGCTGCAAACCGAGAATGCGACAAAGATTCTGATCCAGGATTCACAGTTGTACAACTGAAATACTACTTGATGTGTGGTTGAATCAAAAGGATGTAGTCGTCTTGTCCGGAGTATTTACGGCGATTAATCGACTCCCCCATGGTCAAGGCGGGTGTCGCTGCCGTCCGCCGTTGAGTTCAGTGAGGCTTCGGCCGCCAAGGTCCGACGATAGCCAGTGGGTGGTCTGATAGCTTCATCGAGAATTAAATAGGGATATTAGATACCGAGCTATTCAGGGCCCAGGGAGCAAAAAACAATTAAACTCCCAAAGAACACTCAACACTGTACCTCACTTCTTACTAACGTTGTTATTCACCCTCATCTCTTCAATGTTGGTAGCCATGCACTTGAGCACAATCCTTCGGCTCCACAGCCTTGTCAGGGAGGGTTGTAGCATGTCTTGGTACGCGGACTTGGCTCGTCACTGCCGGTAAATTTCCAACTCTTCCAGTACCGAACAAGAAGCTTGCGGACATGAGAAAAATCATCAAGCTGTATGCACAACCGCATCATAGTCAAGTGTCTGGACGTCAATCCTTGAACGTGTCAAAATTATATATGGTTGTATCTCGATTGGTCTCAGGACATATGCGACTTGCCAAAATGATCGACGCCACCAATGCTTTCAGCTCCACATGTTCCTAGTTTACACACCTTGCTCTCGTTCAGTTCTCCTTTGATCAAGTTGCTTCCGTTGCCGCATTTGAAAGTACGTAAGTAAGCATCGACGGTGACCTTCCCATACCGGAAACACTAGCAATCAAGTGACCCATTGGGCTGCATCACCGACAGCAAGCCAACGGCCATTGTCCGGGCCACAACCAGGTGGTTCGCATGGTTGCCTTACTGCATGAGAGCACATGACGTGGCGACGAGGTCTTCAACACTGCCTCAAACAATCTTGTTTCCAGCAGTACGGATTATACTCTCTACGAGTCGGAGAATGAAAGGAGGGTGGCCCTGTTCCTTCCTTCATCGCCGATAGGCCCTCTTTCTGAGTCAACAATCAAATGTACCCTTGCACATACCCGCTGGTCGAAATACCAGGGGTGTCACATGGACACGCTACAGCTCTACCTTTCGCTAAACACAGCCTGATTCGAATACGGGCTTGTGCTCACTCTGGACCGAGGAAACATGACGGTGATTGATGATACACCGTGGAGTCCTGCTTTGCTCGACCGCTCTTCCGAATGCGGTGGAGAGCATGGGACGAGGCGGTATGTTAGTTGAGGTCGGTAGATTTGAGAAATGTTTCGCCCTGGCCGCCCGGCTTCTGTGGGTATGGACCCAATACTCCGTATGACGTTCGATATTCATATCCCTTCCTAGGCCCCGTTGTTTCTGTTCCGGCTAGGCGAGATCTGCCCGAGCCGTCGCGGGAATGGATGGTGGATTCCATGATGGGCAATCTGACCGGTTACTTTGCGAAGACGCTCGTTATTGGGCTCCAAAGTGGGAAGAGACGACTCCTCTGCATCCTGTATGGTCGGGGATTCCAGAGGACGAGGGAAATTTTCAGTGAGGGCACCTACATGCTTCCCACTTCGGGTGCCACGAGCACCATGGGCAGTTGGGAATCCTCGACCCGCTTGCTCCGCCCAACAGGCAACCGCACTGCAACATAGAGAGTGGGCGAAAAGACACTGTACAACCCGCCTTGTTTAGCAGAGAGTCGAGGGGACAACGCAGCAGAAATATGGATATCGCGGAATGGTTGGACCCCATGGATTGCCCTGTGGACTGTCTGTGGATAATTATTACAACCTCAGACGGTGAAACAAGTATAGAGTGGATCGAAAAGGGATGACTCAAGAGCACGAAATAGCCATCAAACAGGGAAAATGGATCAAATCAAGGTGAAAAGCGTGTCATTTTTTTCCTTTCTGACCGCTGGTTTCCATTGTGTCTCCCTCTGGTTATCCGATTCTATCCATCTAGTAATCTCACACTCGTGACCCTTTTCGTGGTCTTCCCTTAAAAAATAGGTCTTCTCCTCTCTTGACCATATGCTCTCAACATTTCCTTTCCTAAAGATACAGGTCTCTCAGCTCTCAAGACATAAAGTACACAAACACCCCCCCACAGCAACCGCTCTCTCGTCAGTGACTCTGCAGAGAGTCATCGTGAGAAGTGAGGTGACAACCAGAATAGCTGGTAGTAGGAGTGCCAACATAAACATGGCAAAAAGACAGGACAGGCCGGGAACAAAGCCCGCAAGGTATCTTAGACCAAAAATCCTCCCAAGCTCCGTAAATTCAAACCAGCACGTAACCCAAAAATCCCAATGTCAAAAAAATTTCACCGTATCCAAATAGATTTGTCGATGGCGCAAAGAGACAAGGAAACACCAAAATGCTGTAGGAAAGAGAAATCCCGGCCTATGCCTCGACTTTCCAACAAATTGCAAGTTCGTTCCACGCGCCAATATCCCCTTCCCCCCAAAAGATCTTTTGTTCTTCCAACACAATCTAAAAAAGGCAAAGTACTCCCGCAAATGCTAGTAGTTTCCGCAGCTCGCGCTGCTTTCAGATATTCTTCGCGACAAAATCAAAATAAAACAAAACTAATGTTCAAAAATCCAATCGTGATGATATCCCAAACTCAATACGGCCTGTAGCAGACCCCAACAAGCGGTAAGCGGTACCGTGGGAAGAGACCAGATAGGGAAATAGGGCCGATTGTAAACTCCGAGGCAAATGCGACATGAAGAGGGCGCCGGAGTCCTCATTCATCTGCTCCAAAATCAATTTCATGCTTTACAGGTTTCGTAAGGTCCAGTTCATCCATCAAGCTGAGGTTGTCAGAGGGTGTAATGCAGTCGTCTGCCGGCTCAACAGCGGCATTATGCAGTAAGGGTTCGCAAGTATTTTGCTCTTCTTCATCTGAGCTTCGATCCAGGCGTGGTTCGGTTTCTTCCATCCAGTAGCTTTCCAGAGCTCCAATGGCGCAGACGATGCCGCATGCCCACCAGGCAAGGCCAGTAGATCCGAGTTTCAGTCCAGCTGAGTGTATTGCTCCACTAACAATGGGTCCCAGGGCACGGGCTAAGCAGGCGGTCGATGCAGCCACCCCATTAATGGTGCCGAGGACTGATTTCGAGGGAGCGGCATTAGCGAGGAGAATTGCGTTTGAAGGGAAGGCAATCACTTGAAAGGTGATCTTGATGACCAGGCACGCGTAGATGCCGGCCGTTTGGAACCTTTCTGGGAGCAAGACCAGATAAGGCACGAACAGGTAGAGCACAGGCCAGATCGTCATGACCGCTCTGAAAGCACGGAGAGTGCCAATGCGGCGAACGATCAAAGGGAAAAGCCATAGCTGGGCGATCATAGAATAAGACGCCTGAACAGCCATCATGAAGCCAATCTCCTTGGTTGACTTGGCGAATCCTCCGATGAATCTGAAGGGGAGTGCAGCGCGGGATGGATTGGCCTTCTCCTCGCTGAGGAATATTGGCATCAAGGTATCGAATGAGACGCTGTGGCTGAAAGAGTTGTTAGTCATTGGTCCGTTGTGGTGCGTCTTGAGACTTACTAGGCAAGAATGGCATATGCAAGGATAATCAATAGAATGTGTCGGTTGAAGGTCTTGCGTAGTCCTCTGTTCTCCTTCCCTGCAAGCCTTTCGATATCCGAATTCATCTGTACTGATGTTGTCGAACGTAATTGCGGAGAGCCCTCGGTGCTGCGGTACCCTGGAGGTGGTTCGTCCGGCATGAGGCTTGCAGTCTCGTCTCTAAACCCAAGACTGTATTTCTCATGCCGACCGGTCTCTCTGCCTGTGACTTTCTTTATCAATTTCCGCCTCAATTCCAAGCCCCAATCTCGGCGGCCTTTCATCTCCAGATGGGTTTCTTCCAAGAAAAGGACGCCAGTAAGGATGCCGAATAGCAGGATAATGACACATACGAGGTTTGGGAGTAAGAATGGATAGATGTCAAAGAGGCCTCCTCGAGGGAAAAGGTTGGGATAACTTTCGCATGGCATGGCCAGGGTTCCTCCCATGGCGGGACCAATGATGGAGCCTAAACCCCACACAAAGGGCATGATGGAGTAGGCACGAGGCTGGTGCTCCTTTTTAGTCACCAACTCGGCCACGGTTGTCTGCAAGACGCCCACATTGCCATTGAGAAAGCCACCGATGCATCTGGCCAAAATCGCTGCAGGCAAGCTCGTTGCAAATCCAAAACAGATCATGCTGATAGCGGTGCCGACAAGGCCCATAACAAGAACTGGTTTTCTCCCTATGCGATCACTGATTTTCCCCCAGATCATCCCAGTGAGGAACTCAGCAATGGCAAAGGCGGTTATGAGCATTCCAGCATAGATTGAGATTTGAGATTCATCTTGAGTGAGATTGAAGGATTCGATCATGCGATATGAGTAGGGGAAGATAGACATAAAGGCGATTGGTTCGCATATGCGACACAATGCTGTGTTGTGCGTTAGCCAGAATTATTCTCGCGAGAGCATTCCATTTCGGGACGGCCTGCGAGATGACGTACCCAGAACAAATAGTTGTTTGGTCGGAAAATTGTCCTGAGCATGTCGAGATCTAGGTTTACGAAAGAACATTTTATTGAAAGGGAGAGGCATGTTGCCAGAGGATGGAAGGAGTGTATCGTCGGTATAGGTCAAGGACAAAAAAGTAGGTGAGTAGAAAAGGGCATCTGTCACTCAGAGGCGCAGGAGAGGGCTGGATATTAAGGGAGACGACGAGATTTCCAGGAGTCAGACCGACCAGAGAGCGGGGCGACGGTTCTGTCTGGCGGAATGATGCATCCGCCGCCCGCGTGGAAAGAAGCGGTGGGCAGTGGGCGGTGGGCTTGCTTGGGCAAAGATGGGATATCACAAGGACTAGGAAGACTAGGACACGTACACGGCGCCCAGCAGCAACAGGTTGAAAGCAGATGGGGACGGGGACTGACTGGGACTGGAACCACCAGTGCCATCGTCCAGTTGCCAGCGCCAGTGGCCAAATAAAGCCACGGTTACACGGCGCGAGGGAGCGCGGAAGCGTTGATAGTCAGGTAAAGTCTCTGACATCCGCGTCCGGCTGTCCACAGAAGCGAACGGTGGGAAACTCCATCGACAGCGCTAGAGTCAGGAGCCGGGACTGGAACTGATCCCAGCCCAGTTTGGAATTACCCGAATTAAATGCCCGCATAACCTTAGACCGGGGTAGGACGTGATGGGCGAGGGTTTAGGTTAATTATGTTTTTTGGGATTACTGGAAGTGACGAGAAAAGTGGGTAAGAAGGGAAAAGCGAAAAGGGACAAGACAGACAGACAGTTCGGCTTTTTGGGGGAGGGGGCTGATGAGCATGATGTCGACTGGGTTTTGCAGGGGTTGAGATTTGCTGGTCATCTTGGGCAGCGGTGGGATGAGTGATGAGAGGGATCAGGAAAAAAGAGCGGATGACGAGAGATGGCTCCGAATGAGACCACGTTGATGTTGTTTCTGTTGCACACTCTGGAGCAGAGGGAACGACTGACCAGGGCAACGACTCAACCAGGCACTTGTACTAACCGAGTCTTCCGGACTGGGAGGATACTGTGACAGTCTGACAGGTGAATAATGCTGAGAAATGAGAACATCCCCTCCTCCCAGTTGAGATTCGGAAAATGAGGCACAGCTGGCTCGCTGCCCCAAGTGGGTTTCAGGGCTGCCATGCGACAAGTGGCGATGTGGGGCACAAGACGGGCGTGAGCTTGGGCCTTGGGCTTGGACCTGGGAAGGCAGGCGACAGGGAACAGGGCTGGAGACTGGTGTGGAAGAAAAATCACAGTCCTTCTGGTGGGAATTGATAGACACGGGATGGAAATATTGGAAACGCTGGAGACGAGACAAAAGGTTAAAAGACCCAAACCAACTCGAAGGGCCGGGGGGAGGGAGGACTGGGGGGATGAGGGCCCACTCGGGCTATCATTGAATCGCTCGACACTCAAAAGGGCCAGCTTCTGGGCAGACAGCGTGAGCCGTGGCCGTGGGCATGGGCATGAGATACCCGTACCAATAGAATCTCGGTAAACGGGCAATGAAATGATGGAGAGTAGTGGACTGAAATGGCCCAAGGCTGATGGGGCAAGACTCGAAAATGCTCATAGCCTGGAGGGATCTAAGCCCGAGGAAGGGAACCGCCACTGCGGTACCTTGGGCTCGAGTCGTTGGCTTGCTTTTGGGCGACAACTTCGCAGCCTTCGAACCTTGAGGGATGGATGGAGTGTCTGCCTGGTGGTGTGAAGCCAAACCGCAATGGCTGCGATTCGTCCAAACCAACGAGATGCCCCTGACCAGTGTAGTAGCATCGAAACTAGGAAGGAGATCCTGGTCTCCCGAACACCGGGGAGACAGGTTACCGAGAAGCAAGGGCCATTTAGTGTTGGAGTTTATCCAGTCGTCCTCTTTGAGTCTCTGGTCTGAGTGGTCTCGCGTGCGACTTACTGGGAGGGTGGAGTCGAGGCCCCAAAGGCACCAAAAACTAGAGCCTTCTCAGAAGCTTTTACTTTTCGACCCTAGCCTCCCTGGCTTTCCAGTCGTGGTAGCATCCACATCCGGTAGGGATATGTCAGCTCAGAGCTGGGCTCCTGGGCTCCTGGATACGGAGGACTCGTCCGTGCCTTGTCCCTTGTATCGTCAGTGGTCGTAAGGATTGATTCCACAGAATACAGACTCCGTACTCCGCCCGGCAACTCCGTGGTCCTGTGGTCCTTTACGGCGGGTAGCACGATGCACCACATTTGCAGGTGCAGCTGCAGGTGCAGCTGCATGCTGTGCCCCATGGACTTTTGACCTCGTGACCGCGGTGGAGAGCATGGTGTCTGGCCTGATTGCTGGACGTACATAGTACTTGACATCAGCCATCGTCATCGGCTCTGCTTGAGAACCAATTGTCCACCTGTCAATGGAAACCCACCGAGGCGGTGAAGAAGGCGGTCATGCCCGACTAGGTGAACTGGCAGGCGACGAGATTAAAACAAGAACGAAAGCACTACTCGTTACTCTTACATGACTCCCTTGGGTACAATCACCCTCGCCAGTGCACCCACTCCTACTCCGTATTGCCAACGCGTGTTGACTCGTCTGGCTGCAGGGCAATAATCCTCCTCCTGATACAGCCGTTGGCAACTTGCATCAAACGGAGCACGGAGTGAGCAAGGGGGGTTTTGCCTGTTTGCCAAGGGCAGTGGGGAGCGGATTACGAATAGTTACCAGGTTCCTAGTACATCTGGATGATGGGCACGAGGCGGCATGCGACAGGGACTCGGTACCTCGTCGACTTACTCAGTACGGGGGGAGTACGAGATACTCGGTAAAGTCTGGTACAAATTACGGAATACCACTTATGCTACTTCTGTTAGTGGTGGGGCGAGGCGAAGCACGTTGTTTCGAACCATTGAGCCTTGACTCTTGAGACATGGCCAGGAAACAGACATGGACATTAGACACATATACAGGTAAAGTAACGCCTGGCGGCTGGCACAGCGCGGGGGAGTCTCGATTGAATTAGGTCAGGGACAGAAGGTCGAGAAGAGCAAGAAGAGGGGAAATGGGAAATAATCATACTTCCTCTACTCGTAACTAGGATATCCTCCGGCTGAAGCTACTTCAAAGTTCTAGAGGCAACAGAACGAGGTAAAAGGCTATGAAGGAAAGCAACACAACGAGAAGGGACAGGGCCTTGCTACCCGTAATCTTAATTCTAACTCGACTCGCCTCGCGTCCAGCCAGAGAAAGTATTCCGTAGGCACCTCGAGGGGTACATACGAGAGTTGTTCTTTACCCGGCTACAACTCGCCATCTCTCTATACCAGCGTTTAGGGCAGCTGTTCGTTGGAGGCTTGGGACGCCGGTCCCAGTCACCCAGCGGCGAGCGGCGAGCGCTTGTTCAAACCATTACAAAACATGCTCACAAAATGAGCGCCCCAAAGTTCACGCAACCGAATCAATGGCAAAGTGGTTAGCGTGCCCCTGATTCATTTCCAGAAAATATCCGCACGCTTCGATGGAACCACCTGGGCACCTCAGGACTTCGCCACTGATGTAAAGTACTCCGTCCACCGTCCGAGAGAACAGAGAGGCTAGGGGCTAGCCACCAAGGTCCAGCAGTGCCATGATCCATCACTGATCAGGACCATGACCCCTCGACCTTCAACTTTCCCGGGGATACGGTCCAAGTGTCCATCGGGGGGACGAGGAACGTCTCTGTTAGAGCCTTGTTGGGTGCGTTTAGCGCTTTGGGTACCCCTCTAGGCTCCAACCCGCAACCCACATCGCCTGCTTCAGCCCTGACCCGCGGAAGTCTGCTTCCTGCTTGTCAACCCTGGAACAATCCCTGACCTGGTCCCTCGCAGCGATGGGGAGAGTCGGTTGAATCATCATCTCATCAAATATGGGTCCTTCTCTCCTCCAGACTGACTTTTAACCTGGTCCCCCCTTAAGCACTAAAGTATCGTGACGAGTGCTACTGGAGGTCTGTACCTCGATTGCCGAGTCCCCTTGTGCTGGTACTTAGGGACAGACGAGGTACCTTAGATACATCCCTAGGTGATCCCAATCTCCTAGGAAGTCTTCTTAATACTTATTTCAAGCTCTCAAATAGCTACAAGGTCCTCTAGACCCAGTCGCAAAGTCTCCCTAATAGCATTTCAATCCGAGCCGCAAATAATGAAAACGTGCCGACCTCACCGTTATTTGGCCCTGCCTGTCCTTGTCTCATCATCATTGCTCGGTTCGAGAATATATCCACTTTTGATGGGAATTGATCGCCCATCTTTCTCCCCCCATGGAATCTCCTTAGGAGGACGAAGTACGGAGTACAAGGGGGCTGTACCCAAACCTCGCTTCTGCCAGTGTGGAAAATTCTCCCAACTCGGCTTGAATTGCTGGTTATCCGGTTTGTTCTTCCTTACCCACAGAACTACTGATTACTAGGTTTTGGATCAGTTACGGAATTTTGACGGTTTGATCCAAAAATTGACACCTGTGAGCCTGTGTGTCTAGGAGTCTGTGGCATTCTCTCCGTGTTATAACGAACTCTGGTATCGCTAGTGTTCCGTGTCTGAAAACCCAGCTAGTGGAAACTGAGTTGAATCTTGACCGTTACAGTCTGCATCGGCGGTCTCCAGTTCCCGTCCCTGTGACCTTTTTGCATGATTCCGGAGTGCTTCTGATTGTGATCGGCGTCAATGACCAGGAGGAGATGGTAGTCTGATGACCACTAGCATCGCCTTGATCGCATCCAGGCAGGTTGTGCAGTAGGAAATAACTAACTAACCTGGCTAGCTAGGTCATTGGCTTAGGTCGCTACTTCAGCGCAATCTACTAAACTAGCCAGCTGCGCCTGGGCAGCCTCACTGCTCGTGTACAAGGTATAGTACGGAGTAATTCTGCATCCGAGAATATGAATTAATTTATTGCCTTACTTTTGCCATCCTGCGTGGCATGCAGCACGCTGCAGGCTGCATGCATGGTCACTCATGCACGTCTACCTAAAGTCTGCCTGGGTACGCATGCACTCGGTACACCTGTATTGACTAGTACTCTATTCTCCTCCAGACCTTGTATCAGATGCTTGGTATCTGCCCGGAGACGCTGCAATTTCCCCAACTCGCTGACTGATTCGTTTCCCACGACTACGTCTTGAAGCCTTGCCGATGACCATCTCGAGACAAAGAGCAGGCGAAAGCATTTTGCTATTCAGCACTGACCTCCGTTTACGCAAGGCGCCTACCTGCTGACATGTTCGATGCAGATGCAGAACTCCAACCTGGCTGCGTTGGTTGCTTCACTGCCACTGCCAAAGTACGTGCCAATGTGTTCTTTCAAATGCCGTTCTGGCCTCACTGTCAAACTGGCCTGCGGGCACCCCTCATCAAACTTTACCAGTTGTGACCGAATGTCGCCCCTTGCTAACTCAATACCCCGGTTGACTGGCTGAGTGGCTGACCGTTTGCCTGCTCAGGGTAATGTCTGTGCATCCGTCTTTCATTGATACCAGATCCGAAGAATCCCACGCCTTTCGTGAAGTTTTGCCGAGACCAGCCCGCCATTTGGGCTTGCACTTCCCGCTGTGACCTGTCAATCTGGATCTACTGCATGTCAAAACTGTCAGTTCCCATTCATCTTCGTGCACCTGATCCTAACAGTGGCACTCCAGCCTCAACCTCAATGCAATCAGCGGTCAGCGGTCAGCTCAAGCTGCAGACTGCACCTGCCAGCGACGAGCTGACAGGTTTTTTGTTTCCAGATTCCCTGCCTGTCAAAATCTCCTGTCAAACGGATCGGCAGTTTGTACTATGTGTGGGAGTGCTTCGGATATGCTGCGTTGGTGCCAGTCAGTCAAGCTTGGAACCCATGGTACGTGTCACAGTCGGCCGTTGGCCGCACACGTGCCGCCTCTGTGACCTACAAGATTCCTTGCTCCGCAACGCCCATGCCCTGCAATGTTTGTATCACCCTCGCCATCCTCCTCTGGATTTCGGGTTGGCGGTGCCGTCTGCACTTGCACAATAATAGCCGAACGGCGGCTCCAAGTCCCTCAGGGAGGGGTAAGATTATTGGTGTAGTAAGTCATACGAAAGCTCAGGATATATCGCTCATAGTCTTCGGGCGGTATCTTAGTAGTGCTTTTGTCACCTCCTGCTTAGGTCTGTACTCTCGTACAAGGTAATTCGTGTTTTCGGTTTGGAGGAAACGTCAGCTCGGCATCAGATTGCATATTGCCCTTGTTGGTCACATTGTGACACACCGTTGACCCCTACCAACTGCGCATCCTAGTGGAAACTTTCCACCCCGAGAACCATGGGTCAATGCTCATGATTCGGGATTGAGGCTGATTCCAATTGCCAATTAGCTGTCGATGACAGTGGACATTTATTCCTTCTGCAAACAACAAGAAACCAAAAATTGGCGCAGCTTTGGCCTCCCAAGGTGCACTGACATTTCCGTACTCGTACGAGGACGTACTCACGCAGTTCGAGGCCGGGATGTTTGACCCGGAGATGTTATCCCACCCTGATCACGGAAATGAAGTCCAGGACATCATGAGACCTTCTCCCAAGGCGTATGCCGGGGCTGTATCCGGTACCGCGTGTACCGAGTACTTACCTGCATGCAATGCACGATTAGACTCACGATTACCGTCGGTTCAATGATGCAAAATTTCCTCAGCTGCAAGAAATCCCCTGTTCTGAAAGAATTGAGTTCACGAATAGGAATGAAGGTGTACATTTGAATCTTGCCAGAACATGTGAACTATTCTTGTGGCAGAATTCAGCGGCCACTGCGTTCAGGAGGTAAGGCTACTTCATCTCCGTCGATATGTTGGGGCTTTGCTCCGAGCTTCGTCGAGGAGGATCATCACTTCGCCTCATGAATTGCCTAGGGGTTGGATTCTTGCTACAGGAGGTTGGCAGCAAACGAGGATGTATCCGCACCCAGAATCACTGACTTGCCTGCAAATCCGGGTTCAAAACTCATTTGCAAGATGTGGATGGATGTGGCTTGTGGTCTAGAACAACCCACTTAGGAAAAGAGCAGCCACTGAGGCTAACCTCTTTGGGGTGACTGGCCATGCTGCTTCAACGAGCAACCGTCCGAGAGCACGAGGACGAGATCAAAGAGCCAATCTACTCAGAAAACTCGGTTTCTCCGTACTCGGCCTCAAGCACAAGATTCCAGGTGGGTTTGTGAAGGTGATGGGATTATCCTAGCAAGACCAACCAACGCCGAAGCCCCAACTGTGTGTGATGGTGAGGGTGATTGTTGTGATTTCGGGGGCAAAGGATGCAGGGACCCAGGTCAGAAATCCGACTGGCTATCCAGCTCGACTTTAGACTCTGCGGATGCTGTTCCGTCGAATACCTCAAGGAAGGCGCCCCCAGGGTTCCAGGGGTGCCATCAAACGGAAGGCACCACCAACAGAAGAAGGGGGAGAAAGGGGCTTACGGATGAATTAGTTAATCCTGGCCGAGAAACGTGCAATTTCCCACCTCCTGTTGCAAGGAGTCCTCCGTCACGGGATATTATTTCATTTCTATTCTTGTGATTGTTCTTGGGTCAAACCAGCCTACGAGGAGCTGCATGCCATTTGTTTGGAGTCATGTTCCTTGTTCCTTGTCAACAGAGTGTTCGTGCAGAGTCCCTCTCCTCCAGATTACTTGTGCTCCTCCGAGGAAGGTGATCCTTTCGAACCGAAACGCAACTGGGGCGCCTTGAGGCATCACACGTATATCACGTGATCCATGACATCATTTATTATCACGTGATGAGATCAGAAACATCACGTGAATGCCTCGGCACAACAGAGCAGCTCCCTCCAGGGTAACCTCTCCCATTGGCCAGTCGCCACCTGATAAGGTCACCCATGTATCTTGGTCACGTTTCTCCCACCAGGTTCACCACTGCCCGCATTTCGGTAAGCTCGCTGGGCTGCGTTGCGTTGCTTTTGCCCTCGCAAAGCTCCTTGAAACCCACTGTTCCTATCCGCATCCCTACAGAAGCCATCGAGTAATCGCTGATGACCAGATCTCATCGTCCAATAACTTCCCTCCATTGGTCAATTTGCTATCATCCTGCGATAACCTGCACCAACCGCCTCTCGCAGCCTGCCACTCCCCCCGTCACTGGCAACCGCTATTACCACCACTGGCTTCTCGAAGTTCTCAGGCCGGATCAAGAAACATGGTTAACTCCTCTGTACTCCGAGTAACCTTTGCCAAATGAGGCTCTTTAATACTCCGTGGTCCGTACTGCATGCTATTATGCTGGTATGATGCATGAGGTCGCACACTCCAGATTCACTCATGCCACCCCTGTGTGTCAAGCCTTGACTTTACTAGAGATGCTAGTCATATCTTCATCGAACCCATGACCTCGACCACTCCCTCACCCCAGAGTGCGGGTATCAAGCGCGCATACCAACCCGACGACAAGTTGTCGCAATCGCAATCCCATCCAGACCACTATCCTCCCCCTACTGCCTCCCCGCCTTCTAACGTAGCCTCGGCCACCTCCGCTTTTCGCAATGTCTCAGCCTGCAATCGATGCCGTGTTCGTAAGAACCGGTGCGACCAGAGATTACCTGCCTGCAGCACCTGTGAAAAGGCTAGTATTCGCTGTGTAGGATATGATCCTATAACCAAGAGAGAAATCCCTCGAAGTTATGTCTACTATCTCGAGACCCGATTAGCATATTTTGAGCAACTGCTCAAGGCCAACGACATCTCCTTTAATACCGCGGATGTCTACGGCGCTGAGTCCAAGGAGCTCAGTGACATTGCGCAATCACCTGTTAGCACCAGGAATTCCTGGATTGGACCGCATTCCCCTCAACATGCCTCACCAAAGGCTATCAAAAATGAAGAATGGGAAAAGAAGCAAGATGATGCCGATAAGTTGAACAAACTGGTCTCCAATATTGGAATGGTCTCGGTGCAAGGTGCATCTGATGCTCGATATTTGGGTTCGACCTCAGGCATATCCTTCGCTCGCCTGGTCTTAGCTGCGGTCAAAAGTTCCGTCTCGACCAATAACTCGGAGCGTGCAGGACCTAGGTCCAACCGTCCTATGGCCAATGTGGCAGCTTCCGGTGGCAGTTCCATGAGAGATTCCTACTTTGGCCTGCAAACCAAACCTACCATCAAGGAAGCCCCATTTCCTGACCGTCAATTGGGTGTCAAACTTGTCAATTTATATTTTGAACATGCTAATCCACAAATCCCTGTACTTCACCGAGGGGAGTTTTTGGAACTGTTCGATCGGACGTACTCGACCGAGCCAGAAAAGAGGACGAGCCGAGAGCTCTACTTGTTGAATATAGTCTTCGCAATCGGTGCTGGTATTATTTGGGGTTCCTCGGATCCGCAGCCCAATTCACAGGGCCAAGGTGAGTACGCGTCCAAGAGACCAAGGCTAGCAAGTCAACAGGCCCAACCTGAAGAATATCATGCCTCTGCAATCGTAAACTTGGGTCACTATCTAAGCTCAAATTCCTCCCTCGAAGGAGCAGAGCGGCCAAATGGTGATTTAGAAGAGCTACAAGCCGTCCTTTTACTTTGTGGCTTTGCTCTTCTACGACCAGTCGCTCCGGGTCTTTGGTATATCGTTGGTGTTGCTATGCGCTTGGCCGTTGACCTTGGCCTTCACTATGAGGATGGCTCTGGTATTGAAAATGTTCCTGATGGGCGTGATGTAATCAGCAATGGAGCGGATAACAAAGCGCCTAAACCTGTTAATGCCAAAGAGAGAGGGCGACGTGAATGGGTCCGGGATTTTCGCAGACGACTCTGGTGGTGCACTTACACATTCGACCGTCTAGTCAGCACGTGTGTAGGCAGACCATTTGGAATTACCGATCAAGTGGTCACGACCGATTTCCCCTCTCTCTTGGACGATAAGTATATCACACGAGGTGGATTTCTACAACAACAGATGCCGGCCAACGAACCTACCTACAAGTGTGTTTCTCATCATTATTTCAGGCTCCGCCTTCTCCAATCAGAAATCCTTCAGGTCCTTCAGCATCAGCAAGCACAACAAGCTCGCCTGCATGGAATGAATCGTCGCAATCAGTTCATGCATACCAAACTTCCCTCGCCGTTCCTCAGCAAATTTGATTCCTTCCGCAGTTGGCGTCGAGATATCGATCAACGCCTCTATGAGTGGAAGCAGTCCGCTCCATTGCCTCATGAGACTGGAGTTGGATTTTCTGTGCAGTTTCTCGAACTGAACTACTGGCAGGCAGTTATTATGCTTTATCGGCAGAGTTTGAGTGTACCAGCTCCGTTGGCCAATGAATTGAGTCCAACTGAGGACGTTTCGAGTCCGTCAAGTGTACGAACAGAAGAGAAGGAAGACGAAGACCTGGTATTTCTCAAATGCGCAGAGGCAGGACAAAAGACGCTGAAACTTTATCGACAACTTCACCGGTTGCGACTGGTGAACTACACATATCTAGCAACGCACCATTTGTTTATGGCGGGCATCTCATTCTTATATGCAGTGTGGCACTCCCCTGCAGTCAGAGCCGGCCTGGTAAGTATATCCATTCCTTTTCCTAGCTGGAAAGCCTTCATGCTCATATTTCTAGACACTCGATGACTTCGACTGGACCGTCCTGTCTGCCACTTCAGTTCTTGGAGATTTGATGGAAAAGTGCCCTCCCGCCGAAGCATGTCGAGATGCATTCGAACGAATGAGCAAAGCCACAGTGCAGATGTGCATGTCAACACCCGGGTTTGGATTCTCCGCAGAACACGATGATGTGCGAGCTCCACTGTCCAGACAACAGAGCTTACAGAGCCCCACCGTCCCGATGAATATCGACTCGTATCCTCAACTGGCCCCGAAACCGCCTGCGAAGCGTCCACCACCAAAATTCGACATGGACCTTCGAGAACTTTTCCCGGAAGATTTGGAGCCAAATGTCCGGCCGTCGCAGTCTTTCCCGCAGTCCTTTCCAGGCATGCAACAACAACGTATGCAGCAGCCACAGCAACAACAGTCACATCAGAGGCAGTCGCCCTTCCAATCCATGCAGCCCCCTCCACACTCATCCCCTCCTCAACAAGCACAACAACTCTCAGGCGCCTCAAACCTCAATTCACAACTCAACTCCGGCCTCGGCCTTGGCAGTGGACAGCAATCGGGCGCCGACGCTTCAGGGATGGCGTTTAACCAACAGCAGCAACAACCATTCTACATGCAAAACACTTACAATCCCGATTTCATGTCATCACTCCCGGGGATGGATTTCCTGAACCACGCAGTCGGCAGCGCGACCGGCGGACCCAGTGACGACTTCAACTTCGACGCCAACGGCCTCGACCTTGGTTTCGGCATGGGGCTCGATCTGCAGCACGACTGGTCGGACGGCCAGCAGTACGACTTGTTCGACGGGTTCTTCTTCGGTAATAATACCGTCGTGAACGGGAATGGGAATGCTTTTGGTGGTGGTGGTGGTGGTGGTGGTGGTGGTGACGGAGATGCCAAGGAGGAAGGTGGTAATGCCAGCGGAGGCTGGACTGGGGATTGAAAGCATGGAATGAATGGAAGGGATACGGGAGGAAAAGCACCATTTTAGCAACTCAAAAGGGGCAATGAGTAAGAGAATGTCCGTGTCGTCGTAGAGATGAATGAGAGGAGGGGAGGGCCGGGCCACCATTTAATAGCATTGATACCACAGATACGATCTATCGATCAGGTGGGCGACTGGAATGCAGAACCCCCCTTTTTTTGACGGGGAATGATATTTGCCTAACCAGGTACCGTAACCTTCCTAAGTTTGTACATACATACCTACACAATCATCCTCATAAGAGATACCACCACACATCTTTCTTTCGGACCTCATGATCTTAGGTGCCATGCAGGCATATGATATTTACGGTGGGAATTTTAAAAAAAAAAAGCAGGTTCGAGGTGAACCGTGCAAACTGCAAAGGGATTTACTATTCAATTCTGGAAGGAAAATCTTCCTCACCCCCTCCCCGCCCTATGCCATTCATTAGCCAGCCCCTTTTCCTGTCTGAGCGGCTATGTCCTTAGAGCTGGCCTTGCAAGAGTGGATCGTGCCATGCGGTGCTGAAAACCGATTGCTGTACTAATTAAGTGTGTGTCCTGCGCCAGCGTGCGAGCGACCTGGTCATGTCTGGTTTTCTTGGCCAGCAACAAAACAGCACACGCCGGGACAATCATGAATGCTCTTTTCAACACCCTTTTGTTGCATCGAGCTTTTTGTGCCTCTGTCGGCCTATCCAGGAAATGCTCCGCCGCAATGCCGTTGAAAACGAGCATAGCAAGCGTTGTCTCAATGTCTCAGGCTCTTCTTCTTGCTGTGACCTCCCCCCAACATCCTTGGATTTCAATGTCATGCAGGAAAATACCTGTTCTGCTATCTCCTATGCCTCATCCATCCATCTTGCAAAGGCGATATATCCAATCTAATCGATGGTGTTTCCGTCCTCATCAAAAGCATTGCCTGCGGCATCCACGCGAGAAATGCGCCTGTAGCCACAAATGCCACTCATATAGCCAAATTCACCGTCGTTCCTGCACTGAGGTTCATCCTTGAACCGCGAAAGATATGAGAAGTCGTCCTCATCCTCTCTATCCTCGAACTCCCCTTCAGCCTCCATCGATGGTCTCATCAGGTTTTTGCATATGCCCAGAAATACCGATTCGACAGTGCCCCCTCTTCGCAGGAAAGATCGAATTGCAGGTGGCAACTTTCCATCAGGAGCCGCGATGTCCAATACATTACGCTCGCTAGGTACCTTCTAAGCCGCAAGCAGTTATAGATGTGCTCGCAGAGCTTGAGGAAACCCAGGCGCGAAGCCTTGCTTGCTCTGAAGTGGTTCAGCATTGTGGAAGGCAAGCAGCCGGGGTACAGTCTACGAAAACTGTCCACCCAGTCCGGCCCAGTCTCCAGATTGATGCTTTCTTTCTCCCGGTGCAGCCTAGAAGCATTTGACGAGAGCCGCGCTTGCATTCGGGGAGTCAAGAACCCTTCAAGGCATTCTCCACATGTACACCCTCCAACTAATTGGCGTCGTATATGCGGATCTTTGGACATTGCACTAGGTTCGGCTGAACCAGTTCCTTTCAGCAAGATCAAACAGCGCACAGCATCTCCACCGTGTCCTGTAAATTTGTCGGAGATATGGATAGTCAGTGAGTTGGTTGGTTTCTGTGTGCGAAGCGAGTTTGGACTGTAGTGATTCGACGGGAGTCTCAGCCCGATCGTTGCGCAAACGAAGCATCGGAGGTCCGAACTCTTGATTCAGAATCCACTCAATACAAGACGGGCTGGATATTAACGCAGCAAGATGAAGGAGTGTGGTTCCTCCGCTACCCTTACTCATCCAGCAGGCATCAGCTGGACCAACCTGTTGCATGCACTCATGAGGCATGCCAAGCCAATCACGGTCGTCGCAAGGTTTCCAGTCCGACTCTTCATCAAGAGTAGATTGGAACAAGCTCAGGAGAGGATGAAGTGGGGTTGAGGGTGACTTTTTCGGATCGACGTCGTATGTAAAATCAAACTGGTTTGAACGATGCTCAGGGTTGGAAGACATAGCAAACCATTTTGTGAATCCCACTCTGAGAAATCCGAAGGCCCTGAAGAATCTGATAGTCCGGTCATATTCACTGTTAGGTTCATGGTCTTCCACCGGCTCTGTTGGTGATGTATTGTTCGACGGGCTGTCGGGCATCCTATTGAGGTTGTCTGGTCCCAAGCATGTTGGTGAGGCGGAAGAGAAGAAATCTCCCCTGAAATCAAGGTTCCGGGCAGTGGTAAACACTGAATTGATCATCATTTGACCAAGTCCTTGTCTGCGATACTCCTTATTGACTAGGACGTGCTCGATCAGCAGTATGTTTTCCCGACCGAGCTCTCTACCCCAGATACCAGTACCTCGGAAAACTGGATTTTCTTTGAACTGGGGCTTGAGACAACCGTATCGATCGAATAGCTCGAACGCCAGGATTCTGGTTAGTCTCGAAGCGCCCGCCATACGATCGTAGAAACTCTGGCGAATGTTGTTGGGTCTGGCAATCAGTTTGGCTTTGCAGCATGCGACTTTCATTGGCTTGCCGGTCCTGTCTAGACTTGTGGTGGAAAGGACAGAGATATCGATTGGTACAAGCCACTTGACATCTAAATTGATCTCATCCGTTGCGTTATCTTCGTCGTTGGCGCCATTGTTCTCGCTGTCGATTTCAAAACCACGGCCATTTGCGTCGTCATCCAGTCCTTCTCCTTCTCCAAATTGACCGTGCCACAGGATGGTTTTGCGGTATGTTTTGCACTTCCATCTATATATGATCTCTATTTCGAAATCCTTCAATGCTCTTGAAAGAGTAGATCGATCAATGACAACCTGCTATCCAAGTTAGAACAATGGCAATATCATGTGAAGGCTCTGACCTGATCAGATCCACATTCTGCGTCATCAATGCGAGCCATTTTGGCTGTCGGTAAGTCACTCCAATCAGGTGCTCCACGCTTGTTGGTAGCCATATTTGGGGGCATCAAGGAGTTCGCCCGTATCCCATGGGAGTGGTGACAAGACTGGTGGTCTGAAGCGAGAGGCAAGATGATAACTAGTTCTCAACTGAGAAATGGCATGTAGTACTGTAGAGGCTAGGTAGTGAGATAAAGCAGAAAGCTAGTTCTCGCGCGTGAAGAAGACAGAAGGACTTGGAATGAAAATGGGGAAAGGTGAGAGGCGAGTGACAGGAGAGTGAGAGGAAGGTGGCAAGCCTCGTGGTGCAACTCCAGTCCAGTGAGTCTCTTACCCAGACGCGTGCGAGGAGGAGGGCGCGTCGCTCATTGACTCACTGTGCGTCCAGAGCTGGGAGGAACGAAGGCAAAGTGACCACTTTAACTACTTTCTCTCAACGAGTAGGCGTAGTTGAACCTGGTGGGCCGCTGTTCAAGTGGATGGCCTTGGGTGAATCGTTTTAGGAGGCGGGCACCTCTCACCCCAGGTCTTCTTACATGAAGCCTTGGAGACTGGACTTACGACAGATGAAAGAGGGCGCCGTGTCAGCAGGGACTCTTCGATAGTGGTTGAATGTCGCTTAGCACATTTTAAAGTCGATGCACTCTCATCTCCTCAGAGCTTTCATAGCATAGCATTCTCTGCTCTCCAAAAGGCTTTGCATGAACGGCACAACTCGAGGTTGCTGCGGCGGCGGTCTTGGACACCAGCATCAAATATCATCCCCAGCTCGCATCGACGATGCCCTGCTCCACCATCATCACTATCACTCCGCAGGCTCAACAAACAAATTCGCCTCATTCTTCCCCGGCACCTTCTTGACAAACCTCAGCTTCTGTAGATCCGCCGGATTCTCGCAGATAACCCTACAGCCCCTGATATTCTTATTATCCAGAATCCCCTCGTAGACCTTCGCGTAGTCGGACGCCTTCATCTTCCACGCGTTCGCCTCGCCCTCGCATTGAGAATCATATTCGACGCGGTAGTCGAGATACGCTTCGTTGAAGCGGATGTTCGTCTTTTCGAGCTCCCTGGAGCCGAGCGCTGCTAGCGAGAAGAGCGCGCCTTGCGAGATCGCGGTGATGCCATGTGTCCCGTACGTGCCAGCGCCGCCGGTCACGACTGTCCATGTCGCATTGGGGTGGCCCTGTTCGAGCAGATATGGGACTGTTGCGCGGTACGCGACTGGGAGATGGAGTCGTTAGATCCTGGTCCTGTTCATATTTGGGTCGGGCTCACCAAATGCGGCTCCGGCGTTGATTCTCATTGTGTCTCGATAGTAGTTGAGATCCACGGTGTAGCTAGGCGATTGGGCCCTGAAAACCCCCACTGCCCTCTTGTTAAAAACCCATTTTTATGCTGCGAGGCTGAGCACAACAAGCCCCAAGAACCCAACATACCTGCCGAGTACACATGTTGAAAATGTGGCAACTCTCCAGCCTTGACACGGTCCACGATGCTCTGGACACCATCATCACTGGTCACGTCGGCCTCGACAGTGGTGATTCCTGCCTTTGTTCCAACGTGCTGGTACAATCTTTCCGCGGCGGCTGCGTTGCGGACTGGAGCCAGGACTTCTCTCTTGGACCGCAAGGCTGCGATGATGACGGAAATGCCAATATTGCCTGTGGCGCCGACGACGAGAACTCTCTCCATAATGAGGTGGCGAATTATCTCGGTTTCAACTTCAATGTTTTGTTTTGCCTTTTTCATAGGAGTCCTTGAGATTGAACGAAATTTTATACTCCTAGGAGTTGGTAGCAATCACCCCATAATCCCGTAACAAGTCCGAGAGACCACTTCGAACCCAGGGGCATTGGTAAGCTAACACGGCACCGGCATCGAATGATCGCGTCCTTTAACATGCGAGAACAACATGAGGTCGGTTTCAGGTCAAAGATCTCCCCGAGGCTGGGGAGTGGTGATGGAGATGCTTTGCCCAAAGGGGAAAATATCACGGCCGAAGTGGTTTGGGTTCAGCCTTCAGGAAACCCGCGGGTTTGCGAGCTGGGCCTATTGCCGTGCTTCATGAGATTGAAAAGGGTTCAAACCATCCCCCTGGCTCATCGCCAAGTCTGATATCCTGGGGCTTTGAGAAAAGAGACCATTTGAAGAAAAATGGCTTTGGTCATCCATCAGGTAATTAAATAAGCAGACTGGATTTGATCCGAGACGGAAGGGGTTTAGAGTCGCCAGGCCTCACCACTCCTTGCCAGCAGGTGCCAGCTGATGCCCAAGATGGTTCAGTAAGCATCTGTTGAACCCCTTCGACACAAGGTCTGAACGCGAGACGCCCGTATTATATTATATTCCAACCTCATCATCGCGCTGGCCTCGAGGAGCAAGCGAGACATTTACCTCGATGAAGTTGCACGTTTGGGGTTATTATTTATACTCCACAGCATTGCGTATGCAAAGGCTAGTTCCGACATCTCGGAATGCCGATGGGCGGCCTCTCACCGGAATGGCGGGGTCAGAGAACGCTGAGACAGATCGATCATTCAAATCCCATGACCTATATATACCCCTGTTTCCAAGGATTGCGCCTCACCACATAACTAGCACGGATTAAAAGTGACTCGCGACAATATGGCTTCACAGATGTCTGGATATGAGGGGTACACGAACAAGGTGATCCCCTTCAAGACGGCGGATGGCCTTGAGTTGAGCGTGGACGTACTGTACCCCTCTGCGAAGCTGTCGTCTCCTCCACCAGTGCTGATTCACTACCATGGCGGATTTCTGGTAAGCCTCTGTTATTTATTTACCCGCTGGTGCGCCCGGCAAAGAACCCACTCGATTGACAACCCATCCTCGCACTAGGTGATCGGCGACCGCTACGCCTTCTTCCCAGCCTGGCTTGCACAGGCGTGCGCAAGCAGGGGCTGGATCTTCGTGACACCAGACTACCGGCTGATCCCCGAGAAGACTGCACACGCCTCGGTCGAAGACGCCGTGGATGCCTATAGATGGGTGCTAACATCGCTGTCCAGCCACATCGGCATCGACCTGGGTCCCGTCATCGTTTCCGGCTCCAGCGCCGGTGGCTTCCTCGCCCTGGCGACGTCCGTGGTCGCGCAGGACAAGCCCGCGGCGCTGCTTTCCGTCTACGGCATGCTCGATATGGCGAATGCGCACTACCTCACCAAGGGAGGCAATATCTTCGGGGCACCTGTTTTCGACACCACACAGACAAGGCAGACGCTGGAGGCGGTTCAGGGGAAGCTTGTTCTGAGTGCGTACCCATTCCCGAAGGACCCGACCACCGATCCGCGCATGGCGATCATTTCGACGTTCCACATCGACGCCCTGTTTCTGGATTACATGACGGGTGTGCTAGGTTTGGGCGCGCAAGTGGCCAAGGAAGGCGTGGAGGCGATCCCGTCAAGTCACCGCTCGCTGTTCCCGCTCACGTTCGGCCGACTGGACAATCTCCCTCCAACCGTCCTCGTCCACGGGAAAAGTGACTCGGCGGTACCCGCTGTGCTGAGTGAAGTCGCCGCCGCGAAGCTGACGGCAGCGGGCGTCACCGTGCAAACGGAGTTTCCAGACGTCGGGGAACACGGTTACGATAGCGCCACGGGACGACTGCTGGAGCAGGAGCCGACTACAGGGGAGCTGGGCGAGCCTAGATTCCAGAGCTTGCGGAATGCGCTCAAGGCCTTGGATCGGATTGTATCCACCAAAGCGTAGGAGGAGTGGGCTGGAAGGAGGCAAGAGGACGAGCGAGCCGATGCTGTTAGACTCGACTAGAAAATATAAAGGACTCGTTGACAGGCGGCGTCACCCAGCAAGCCTAACTACTGCGACTGATATCTCAAATAGTGATCGCTCTCTGGAAGCGCTCTGGCTTGCTATCGAAAGTACCCGCATATAGCACGTTCGCAATTTGGATAATAGTGTCGACGGTTCATGGCAGCGATCGTAAGCCTCAAGATCAGACTGACACGATTTCCGCGTGGACCACGTACGCCGGGTTCAAGCAACTGAAAGACTGTATGTAGATTCCATCTAAAGTAGGTTAAACCCTTCCCCCCAACCCTTCCTAGCTTTCGAGGCTGATGGACATGGATATGGACATGGATATGGACATGGATATGG
>Ga0105239_10002189_pt1 | contig 25136 bp, 24 predicted proteins | sample KBSC44metaG_FD_92761 | JGI IMG/M metagenome (GOLD analysis project Ga0105239, IMG submission 92761) | Corn rhizosphere microbial communities from Kellogg Biological Station, Michigan, USA - KBS C4-4 metaG | ecosystem: Host-associated > Plants > Roots > Rhizosphere > Soil | place: Michigan, USA...
GCGCTTCCGCCCCGAGGACGACCAGAAGTTCTGGTTCTACAACTCGATGCACTTCCCCGAGCCGATGCCGGCCTTCGACGCGATGAGCGCGGAGATCGCCTATATGGCGCTCGGCGCGGTGACGGCGCGCGTGTTCGCCTTTCCGACCGTTCTAGGAATCGAGTACCGGATCGTTAACGGACGCGTCTACATCACGTCACATGCGGTCACCGATCCCGCGAAGATCGCAGAGCGGCTCGCCCTCTTTCAGGAGCGTGCGGGTCACTACTATCAGAACTGGGCGACATTGTTTGCCGGCTGGCAGACGCGGATGGAGAACCTCGTCGCGGAGTGTGCGGCGATCCGCGTGCCGGAGCTTGGCGAGTTCGAGCCCGGTGAAACGGTTGCGAACGCGCGCGGCTTTGCGGAGAACCATGCGCTGCGCGAATCCTGGGACCGGACCTTCGAGCTCTATTCGAAGATGTGGCACCACCATTTCGAATTCCTGATGCTCGGCTATGGCGCCTATCTCGTATTCTTCCAGTTCTGCAAGACGGCGTTTCCCGAAATTCAGGACCAGTCTGTGGCGCGCATGGTGGCCGGCATCGACGTCTTGATGTTCCGGCCTGACGACGAACTGAAGCGGCTGGCGGCCAAGGCTATCGAGCACGGGGTCGACGGCAAGTTCACGGAAGGCGCGAAACCGGACGACATCCTGGCTTCATTGCGCCAGCTCGGAGAGCCGGGAAAGGCATGGCTGGCCGAACTCGAACAATCGCGCGAGCCCTGGTTCAACATCTCGAGCGGCGACGGGTTCTATCATCATCAGCGGAGCTGGAACGACGACCTTTCCGTGCCGTTCGCAGAGCTGCCCCGCTACATCAAGATGATCAAGGCGGGCGAGAGCATGGATCGCCCGACGGATACCTTGAAGCAGGAGCGCGCACGTATCATCTCGGAATATCGCGCGCTGCTTGCGACCGATGACGATCGCGGCGCGTTCGACCAGATGCTTGGGCTATGCCACCTCGTCTTTCCCTATGTCGAGGATCACAAATTCTATTGCGAGCACTGGTTCGTCACGACCTTCTACAACAAGGTCCGCGAGTTCGGTGCCCTGCTCGCGCGCAACGGCGTGCTTGACGATGCCGAAGACATTTTCCAGCTGCGCCATCGCGAGGCGGACGAAGCGCTGGCCGATCTGATGCTCGCATGGTCGGCGGGAATTTCTTGCGCCGGCGGACAGCACTTCAAGCCGATCGTGAAACGCCGCCGCGAAATCCTCAAAGCGCTCGAACAGTGGAACGCGCCGCCGGCACTCGGGCCCATGCCGGATGCCGTGGAAGACCCTGCCGTCCAGATGCTGTGGGGTATCACGACCGAGAGCCTGCAGCGCTGGTCGACGCCGGTGGAGAAAGGCCGCGAGAACGAGGTCACCGGCTTTGCAGCCTCACCAGGCATCATCGAAGGTGTCGCCCGTGTGCTGAAGACCGCCGCAGATATCGGACAGATCCTCGACGGTGAGATTCTGGTCTGCCCGGTCACCAACCCAAGCTGGGGACCGGTGTTCGGCCGCATCAAGGCGGCCGTGTCGGATATCGGTGGGACGATGTCGCATGCCGCGATCGTTGCGCGCGAATACGGGTTGCCGGCGGTCGTTGGCACCGGTCAGGCCACCAAGCGCATCACGACAGGCCAGCGGCTGCGGGTCGATGGCAATCGCGGCGTCGTAACCATTCTTGGATGAAGCGCGCGTGACCTCGTCGTTCGTTCGCACCTTTGCCGAGATCGCTCTCTCCGACACGCTCACGGTCGGTGGCAAAGGAGCGAGCCTCGGTGAACTGACCAAAGCCGGTATCGCCGTCCCGCCGGGTTTCGTGGTGTGCACCGAAGCCTTTCGCCAATTCCTCGCGGCTATCGATTCCGAAAACGAGATCTGCGCATCGGTTGCGGAATTGGCGGCCGAAGATCATGCGGCCATCTCGAACACCAGCGCCGCCATCCGGCACCGACTCGAAAGCGCTCCGCTGCCTGCCGAGGTCGAGGACGCCATCGTCGCGGAATACGACAGGCTGGGAGCCGGTACCGTCGCCGTTCGTTCGAGCGCGACCAGCGAAGACAGCGAGGACGCGAGCTTCGCCGGCTTGCAGGACACGTTCCTCTGGCTGGGCGACAAGGCATCGGTGCTGCATCACGTTCGTGCCTGCTGGGCAAGTCTCTACAGCGTGGAATCGATTGCCTATCGCAGGCGCCTCAACCTGCCCGAGGATGGCCTCGCTATGGCGGTAGTGGTACAGCGCATGGTCGATGCGCGTGCCGCTGGTGTGATGTTCACGCGCAGCCCCGCGACAGGCGACCGCTCGGTCATCGTGATCGAAGGCAGCTATGGCCTCGGCTCGTGCATCGTCAGCGGCGAAGTGACGCCGGACAAATTTGTGGTCAACAAGGTCACAGGCGATGTCATCGACCGCGCCATCTCTCAAAAGACGATGCAGCACATTCCCGATCGCGCGCGCGGTGGCGTGCTGGAATGCGCGGTCGACAATGCGCAACAGAACGCGCCCTGCCTGACGGATGCGGAGATCACGGCGCTTTTCACGGTCGGCAAGAATATCGAACGCCACTACGGCAAGCCGCAGGATATCGAATGGGCGATTTCGCAGGACGATGAAATCTTCCTGCTGCAAAGCCGGCCCGAGACGGTCTGGTCGCGGCGCGATGCAACACCGGTCGCCAAACCGGCGCGGAGCGCGCTCGACCATGTCTTCGCCACGTTCGGCGGACGGGCGGCGCCATGAACCTCACGAACGAGGATGTTCAGGAAATCCTGCGCCTGATGGATGCGTCGTCGTTCGACGAACTGCAGATCGAGACAGACCGGTTCAAGCTGACCCTGAGGCGCGGCGCACACAGTGGCTGGACGGAAGAACGCCAGACCGTGGGCAATGCGGCTCAGGTCGCGCAGAACGCAGCGCCCTCCTCGGCGCAGCCCGCGGTCGCGCTCGAACCCGGCATGGTCGCTGTCCGCCCCCCGCTGGTCGGCACGTTCTACCGCGCGCCAAAGCCGGGCGCGGCGCCGTTTGTGGAAATCGGCTCGAATGTCGAAGAAGACACGGTCGTCGCGATCATCGAGACGATGAAGCTGATGAACTCGGTGCGTGCCGGGGTGCGCGGAACAGTGGTCGACATCCGAGCCCAGAATGCCGAGTTCGTCGAGCAGGACGCCGTGCTGATGATCCTGCGCGCAGAGACATGATCCGCCGCATCCTGATCGCCAACCGCGGCGAGATCGCGGTCCGTGTCATGCGAACGTGCGAAAGGCTGGGAATCGAGACGGTTCTCGCCGCCGCCGATGCTGATCTGGATTCCGTACCGGCGCGCCTTGCCAACAGGGTCGTTCGTATCGGTCCCGCCCCGCCTGCGAAATCCTATCTCGATCCGCAGGCCATCGTCGCCGCCGCTCGCGACTCCAAAGCCGATGCGGTCCACCCCGGCTACGGGTTTCTGTCCGAAAACGCCGCGCTGGTTCGGGCCTGCGAGAAGGCCGGCTTGATCTTTGTCGGCGCAACCGAGGAACAGCTGAAGAGCGTCGGCGACAAATGGCGCGCGCGCGAGATCGCAGAGCGTGCCGGACTGCCAGTTATTCCCGGCGGGTTTGTCGCGTCATCGGCGGAAGCGGATCGGCTCGCGGATGCCATCGGCTATCCGCTGCTGGTGAAGGCGGTTGGCGGCGGTGGCGGCCGCGGCATGAAACGCGTGGACGATCCATTGACACTGGCAGAAACCGTCGCGCTCGCGATGGCAGAGGCCGATGCGGCGTTCGCCGACTCGCGCGTCTATCTCGAGCGCTTCGTCGCACGCGGGCGGCATATCGAAGTCCAATTGCTGGGAGATGGCGAGACCGTCATTCATCTGGGCGAACGTGATTGCTCAGTACAGCGGCGCTACCAGAAAATCATCGAAGAAGCGCCAGCGCCCGTCCTTTCGGCACATTTGCGCGACGGCCTGCGGCGGGCTGCTGTCGCGTATGGCACAGCTCTTCGCTATCGCGGTCTGGGTACGGTCGAGTTCCTGGTCGACGCTGAACGGGACACGTTCTACTTTCTCGAAATGAACGCGCGCATCCAGGTGGAACATCCGATCACCGAGGCGATCACGGGTATCGACCTCGTAAGCGAACAAATCGCCGTCGCGGAAGGTCAAAAGCTCCGGATAAAGCAGGATGAAGTTCGCTTTGGTGGACATGCCATCGAATTCCGCATCAATGCTGAAGATCCAGAGCACGACTTCCAGCCCAGTCCGGGCACAGTGACAGCGGCGCGATTTCCGGCCGGCGACGGTATCCGCGTCGACACCCACATCGAAGCAGCAAGCCGCGTTCCGCCCTATTACGATTCCCTCTTGGCGAAGATCGTTGTTGGCGGTCCGGATCGTGACACCGCCCTCGCCCATGCGCGCGCAGCACTCGACAATTGTCGGATCGAGGGTGTGAAAACCAATATCGCCATCCACCGCGCTCTTCTCGACGATCCCGCGTTCATCGCAGGCGGCGTCGATACGAACTGGTTCGAACGCTTCCATACAAAAGGCCTCAAGCCATGACTGACGTCCGCCTCGTCGACGTATCCATCCGCGACGGCAACCAGAGCCTCTGGGGCGCCACCGGACTTAACTCCGCACAGATCCTGGAGATCGCACCCACCATTGAGCGCGTCGGATTCCAGGCGATTGATTTCACTTCCAGCACGCACATGGCGGTCGCTGTGCGCTACGCTAAGGACGATCCCTGGGAGCGCATCCGGCTGATGCACCAGGCTTGCCCCACGCCGTTGCAATACATCACCACCGGCATGCGGTTCATCTCCTGGGAGGTTTCCGATCCCGAGTTCATGCGGCTGGTCTACCGCCGACTGGTTGCCAACGGCCTCGAACGCTTCATCGTGCTCGATCCCATGCACGATCTCGAGGGTTTCCTTTCCGCCGCGCGCTGCATCAAGGAGGAAGGCGGCCGGGACGTGATGGGGGCGCTGACCTACACCGTCAGCGCCGTTCATGACGATGATTTCTATGCGCAGCTCGCGGCGGCATTTGCGGCGTCGCCGCATATCGACCGCGTCTATCTAAAAGACCCTGCCGGCATGTTGCTGCCGGATCGCGCACGGACGCTGATCCCGGCGATTGCGGCGAAGCTGAACGGAAAACCGTTCGAGCTGCACTCGCACTGCACGATCGGACTGTCGCCGCTCACATACATGATGGCGGTCGATCTCGGCGTTACGACACTGCACGTGGCCGCCGGGCCGCTTTCCAACGGCACGTCCCTGCCATCGGCGACGCGCATTGTCGCCAATCTGCGCGAGTTGGGCCACCGGGTCGATATCAATGACCGCGCGCTTGAACGGATGGATGACTATTTCACCCGGCTCGCCGATGCCGAGGGCTTGCCACATGGCACGCCGCAGGAGTTTGACGCCGCCTTTCTGCGTCACCAGATGCCGGGGGGTGCGGTCACGACGTTCAAACGGCAGCTCAAGGAGATGAAGCAGGAACACCGCTGGCCCGCGCTGATCGCGGAGGTTCCGCGGGTGCGCGCCGAACTTGGCTATCCGATCATGGTCACACCGTTCCCGCAGATGGTGTGCACGCAAGCCCTGCTCAACGTCGTGGGAAGCGAGCGTTACGGGACGGTGCCCGACGAGATCATTCGCTACGTTCTCGGTCGCTTCGGACGCCCGACCGCGCCTGTCGATTCCGCTGTGCTGGACCGGGTTCTTTCGACGCCGCGCGCGAAGGAGATCCAGGCGGAGCCGCCGCCGCGAAGCCTGAAGGAGCTGCGCAAGCAGTTCCCGGCATCGATGTCCGACGACGAATTCCTGCTCCGCGCCGTCATGCCCGCCGAGCAGGTTGACGCGATGATCGCGAAAGGCCCCACGGGGCGCCACTACAATCCGGACGCGCGTCCGTTGCTTTCGTTGTTGAAAGAACTGAAGCACAAGCCCGATGTCTCGCAGATCGTGGTCGAAAAGCCGAACTTCCGCGTGACGCTGAAGGGCCGTAGCAATGGCGCAGCCGCGCATGGCTAAGCGCGATCCACTCGCCGCGCGCCTGAAGCGCGTGAGGGGCTTTGTGCTGGATATGGACGGTACGCTCGTTCTGGGCGATCGCCGGAACCTTGGTCTTCGTCCCCTCCCCGGTGCTGTGGATTTCATCGCGCATCTGCGCAGCCGCGAAATTCCCTTCGTATCTTTCACAAACGGCACGGTCCGGCCGCCATCCGCGTACAAGCACGAACTCGCCGAGGCCGGGCTCGCGCTCGAGGAACATGAGATCATGACCCCCGCCAGTGTGGCGGCAGATTATCTTTCGCGGCGCAAGGTCAGGCGCGTGATGGTGCTGGGCGGCGATGGTGTCGGTGGGCCGTTGGCGCAGGCCGGGATCGAAATCGTTCGTCCGCCGGAACACCAAAACGTCGATGCCATCTTCGTCGGCTGGTTTCACGAATTCACGATGGCGGATATCGAGGCGGCCTGTGAGGCGGTTTGGTCAGGCGCCAAACTCTACGCCGCCTCGCTGGCGCCGTTCTTTGCCACCGCCGATGGACGCACGCTCGGCACCTCCTGCGCCATCGCCGGCGCCATCGAGCGGATCACGGGCTGCCGCGCTACGGCTCTGGGCAAACCTTCCATCGAAGGATTGCGCTGTGCCAGCCGCAGGCTTGGCATACCCTCCACGGAGCTAGCGGTTGTCGGCGACGACCCGGCGCTGGAAGTTCTGATGGCGCATCACGGAAAGGCATTCGCCGTGGGTGTAACCACCGGCATCGCTAAAGAAGACGATTTTGCGTGCGTGCCCAAAGACAAACGGGCGCATATCGTCTCAGAAAACATCGGCGCTTTTCTGATGCGCTATCGCGCTGTCACGGCCGAATGAGTTGGGCGCGCTCGGCAGCCGAGACGATTTCTGCTCGCACGAGATCGGGCTTTTCCATCGGCAGGAAATGCGACGCGCCGGGTACGCGCACGACTTTGGCATCGGCATGCCCCTGAACAAGCCGCTGAAGCAGATCGTCCGGAACCGTTGAGTGCTCCGTGCCGTAGAGAACCGTCATCGGCGCGCGGACTTTCCGGCCCAACGATGTGATATTGAACGGGTAGATTGAGAAATTCGTCGCCTCCCATTGCGGTGCGCAGGCGAGACGGAATCCGCCCTCACCGTCTTCGACGGTACCGCCCTCGACGTAATCGGCGGTCATCTCATCCGGCCAGGTGCGGAACGCGCCGCGCCCCCGGAACGACGCGGTCGCCGCCTCGCGGCTTGTGAATTTCGCGCGGCGGCGTTTGGCCGGCGGCACGAGCGGCAGATATTTGTCTTCCAGCCCGAAGATTCCCGCATACCAGGCGAGGGCGGCCAATCTGTTGGACGGCAGAACGGGCTCGACCAGCACCAGGGCGCGGGTGATCTCCGGTCTCAGCGCAGATGCCATCAAGCTTGCAGACGCACCCAAGGAATGACCGGCGAGGATTTTCGGCGCGTCTCCAAGCTGGGTGACGAAGCGCAGAAGATCGTCGCGATAGACCTTCCAACCTCTCACCAAGGCCCGCTCCGCCGGCAGCGTCGTCAGCCCATGGCCGCGCATGTCGAGGGCGACGATGCGAAATTTTTCGGCGAGCGGGCCTAGAAGCGTGCGGTAGGTGAAAGCGTTGAAGCCGTTGGCATGCGCGAACACGAGCAGCGGAGCGCCTACGGGGGCATCGGTCCACTCAAGATAGGAAATGGCGCCGTCGTTGAACGGCATGGAGCGGCGCTGAGGTTCAGTCATGATGATTCCGGCTGGGCACGGCGATAGATGCGCGATGGGAGATAAGAAAAACAAGCTCCCCGTCCACAGCGGCCCACCCAAAATCGCTACCGCAAGGGAACTGGGACGAACCCCACAGCGAAATCCGGCCTGAAACTAGGTCCCACTCAATTTCTCTATGATTTTGGCGCCGATTCGAGTTCCCACCGCCCCACAAAAATCGTGGGACCATTGGCGATTTACAAAGCCGCAAAATTTGTATGTCCTACTTACGAAAAGGTTCGGGGAGAAACCTGCTCATGGATTCGGAAACGCTGCTGCGGGAAATCTCGGATTATTGCCGCATGGTCGGCATGGCGGAGTCCACCTTCGGACGCCGCGCCGTCAACGATGGAAAGTTCGTGAGCCGGCTTCGCTATGGCGGCCGCGTCACGCTCACCACCGTGGAGCGCGTTCACTCCTTCATCACCAACGGCCCGCAGGCGCCGCGCGAACGCTCGCCGCGTCACCTCGCGCTCGCGGCAGTGGATGGCGTCTATCGGGCACCCCCCCCTGCGCAACCTGTGTCGCCGCTTCCGCCCGACGAGCGACCCGAACTGAACTTCCGGTTCTTCGACAACCGTCAGAAATACTTGATGTTCGTGAACACCTGCAGCGAAAAGTGGGTGATCTCCAAACGCATTGCGCTCGAGCTCAACAGCATCCGTCCGCGACCGCCCGCGATCCGCGTCTTCGATGCCGGTGTCGGCGACGGAACGGTGCTCACGCGCCTCATGCGATCGATGCACCGCCGCTTCGAGCGCATGCCGTTCTACATCGTCGGAAAGGAGATCAGCCTGGAGGACGTCCGGCTGACGCTCGAAAAGCTGCCGGATCGCTTTCAGGAGCATCCCGCAACCGTTCTGACGATGACGAACCTCAACTACTCGGAAAGCCCCTGGCTGCTGCCCTCGTCGCCCATGATGGCGGCTGGCCTCGTCTGGCATGAAGTGGCGCTGCGCGGAACGACCGCGGCGGAATTCGACGAACAGATCGCCGATCTCCAATCCTTCCTTAGCGAGAATTGGCGCGCCCGGGTCAGCCCCAAAAGCGGCAATCCGGTCTACGAAAAGCCGGTCGTGCTCGTGATCTATCGCGAGGACTGCCGCTTCCTGCTCGACAGCGTGCTGCCCAGGCGGGGTGCCGTGCGTGCGGACTACGATCTTGTGCTTGCGTCGCAGCCCTATCGCGCGCGCGCATCGGCCGAGTTCAAGGCCAAGCGCGTGGTCGCGCCGTTGACGCGCAGTCTGGCGCCGGGTGGGCGGCTCATCGGGATCCACTCTTGTGGCAACGATCCGGGTCTTGAGATCGTGCGCGGTGTTTGGCCGGACGAAAATCCGTTCCGGATCAACCGCCACGAATTGCTCCGCACGACCAAAAGCGAACTTGGCAAAAGCGCGCGGCACTACAATTTCAACACCTATGCCGATGCGCGTTCGGTGTTCCGTTATGACATGAACACGCTGCCGAACGAGATCGATGCCGGCACCTCGATCGGAACATCCACGCTGCTGGCGGCCTGGAATGCGGCAACCTACGTGGCCCAGATCGAAGATCATCGCCTCACCGAAGCCATGGCCAACGACAGCTATCTCCAGGCGACCCGCGACGTGTTGAGACGGCATCACGGTCTCTGGTTCCTGGATGAGTCTTATGTGATCTCACGCCGGAACGATCTGGTCTGACGCCGATGCAAAACCTTGCTGAGGCTCAGCCTATGTCGCAAAGCGGCGGGCTACGGGAATTGTTGAGAGGTGCGTCCGTCGAGGTCACGACGGGAAATGCCAAACAGTTCTCCGAGCTCAAGGAGTTTTTCCCCCGCGGCAGCGACGTCCATGTCGCCTACCTCCCGACCGACCATTATCGCCAGACGGTGGAGGTCGCGGCACAACTCCGCGAGGCTGGTTACGTTCCGATCCCGCATGTTGCGGCACGCGCACTCGAAAGCGAGGCCGCGCTCGATGATTTCCTGGCACGAGCCGCGGGCGATGCCGGCGTCACCAAAGCGCTGATTATCGCAGGCGACCTGCCCCGGCCGCGCGGGCCATTTTCCGCCAGCCTCGATCTCTTGAAGACCGGCCTCTTGCAGAAGCACGGCATCCGCACCATCGCCGTCGCCGGTCACCCTGAAGGCCATCCTGTTGTGAGCGCGGATGAGATGGGGCGTGCTCTCGCCGCCAAACTCGCATTCGCGCGCGAGAACGGTTTGGATGCCTCCGTCATCACCCAATTCTGCTTCGATGCCACGCCTGTCGTGGGCTACGTCAAGCGTCTGCGATCAGCAGGTATCGGTGCCCCGGTGCGTATCGGCGTGGCCGGTCCGGCCGGGATCATGACGTTGATCAAATTCGGCATGCGCTGCGGTGTCGGCAACTCTCTACGCACGCTGCGGACCAAGGGCGACATGCTCGGGCGGCTGGCGGCGGATGCGCGCCCTGACGACATCCTCAAGGATGTCGCCGACGCGCGCGACCGCGAAGACATCGCCGGGATCGCGGGCGTGCACTTCTATGTCTTCGGCGGCCTGCGCAAGACGGGACAGTGGTTTCGCGAAGCGCTCGCGGACTAATCGGCCCAGTACAGCCGCATGGGATTGTCGACGAGCAGTTGGCGCTGGAGCTCGGGCGTCGGCGCGATATGCGGCAGCACATCGACGAGGTTGCCGTCATCGGGCATGTGCGTCTTGAGATTGGGATGCGGCCAGTCCGTGCCCCACAACACACGGTCGGGATAGCGTTCCACCACCAGACGGGCGAATGGCACGAAGTCGCTGTAAGCCGGAGGTCCGGAGATCGACAAGCGCTCCGCGCCGCTCACCTTGCTCCAGATGTTCTCGTGCGCATCGAGCAATGCCAGGAAGCGCTGAAAATCGGGATGATCGAGGCCCTTGGTGACGTCGGGCCGCCCCATATGGTCGACGATGACGCGCGTCGGCAGAGCGGTGAAGAACGGCGCCAGTTCCTCCAAATCCTGCGATTCAAAATAGACGACGACGTGCCATCCGAGCGGCGCGATCTTGTTCGCGATCGCGGTCAGCACGTCCCGCGGCGTGAAATCGACCAGTCGCTTGACGAAATTGAACCGGACGCCGCGGACACCCGCGTCATGCAGGTCTTTCAATTCGCTATTCGTGATGTCCGCCCGTACCGAAGTCACGCCGCGTGCGCGCCCGTCCGAGGACAACATTGCATCCACCATCGCGCGATTGTCGGCGCCGTGGCATGTCGCCTGCACGATCACGTTGCGGTCGAAGCCCAGGAAATCGCGCAGCTTGAACAGGGTTTCCTTCGGCGCGTCGCAAGGCGTGTATTTGCGCTCGGGTGCATAAGGAAATTTGTCCGCAGGCCCGAACACATGGCAGTGGGCATCGACCGCACCGGGCGGCGGCGCGTAGCGCGGCTTGGTGGGATTGGCGCAGAACGGCAGATAGTCGGTGTCCAAAATCGTCTCCCGTTACGATGCGGTTCGCGCGCGTCCGAGCCGCGCGAAGAGGATGTCTCTGTCTACAGCGCCTTCCCAGCGCGAGACAACGAGTGTCGCTGTGCAGTTGCCGATGAGATTGACGAACGTCAGCCCCTCGGCGAGCAACCGGTGCACGCCAAGAATAATCGCCACGCTCGCAACCGGAATCGCGTTCGACGCCGCAAGCGTCGCGGCCAGAACGACAACCCCTACACCCGCAACCCCGGCAGCGCCTTTCGAGGTCAGCAGCATCACCGCCATCAACCCCAATTCCTGCTCCCACGAGAGAGTCATGCCGGTCGCCTGCGCCAGAAACACCGTGACGGTCGCGAGGTAGAGGCAGGTTCCGTCGAGGTTCAGGGAATAGCCGGCCGGTACAACGAGCCCCACGACGCTCTCATCGCAGCCCACATCGCGCATCTTCTCGATCACGCGCGGCAGGACGGCTTCTGTGGACGTCGTCGCTGCAACGATCAGGATTTCGTCGCGGATGGTGATCAGCAGCCGAAAGAGGCTGAGCCCAAGCGCACGAAGGATAAGCCCGAAGACCACAAGGACGAATGCCAGGCAGACGAGCGTGAATTCGGCAATCAGCGTTCCCAGGGACGCAAGCGCTGCGGGCCCGAATTTGCCGACGGTGAAGGCGATGGCGCCGAATGCCCCAACGGGCGCGAGGCGCATAACGAATTCGACAATACGAAAAAAGACTCCGGAGATTTGCCCGATCAGATTGGCCAGCGGCTTTCCGCGTTCTCCCATCGCACCCAACGCTGCCGCAAACAGAATGGAAACCAGAAGCACCTGAAGCACATTCGGCTGCGCAAACGCGCCGATGAACGTGTCGGGGATGATGCCGAGCAGATATTCGACAATGGTCTGATGCTTCGCCTGCGCGGCATAGCCCGTGATCGCGTGGACATCGAGCGTCGCGGGATCGATCTTCATGCCAATGCCGGGCTTTAGCCAGTTGGCCGTTATGAGGCCAACTGCGAGTGCAAGCGTCGTCACCGCCTCAAAATAGATGATGGCTTTCAACGCCACACGACCGGCCCGCTTCAGATCGCCCATGCCGGCGATGCCGTGTACGACGGTGCAGAATATGACCGGGCCGATCAGCATCCGCACCAGCGCGATGAAAGCATCGCCGAACGGCTTCATCTGTACGCTGAGCGCGGGATCGGCAATCGCCAACGCGATCCCGCCTAGCGTGCCTATCAGCACCTGAAACCACAATTCGCCGACCAGTGGCCGCGCCGGAGCGGCCTCGCTAGCGGGCATCGAGCCGGGCGGCCAACCGCGGATAAACGCGCCGCGCATTGCCCTCGTAGATGCGCGCCCGGTCCAGCGGGCTGATGTCAGCGGCGTCGATTTAGCGCTTGGTGTCGTCGTAGTAGTTGCCGGTTTCAGGATCGATGCCGCGGACGGCGCCCACCATCTCCGATCCGAACAGGATGTTCTCGACCGGGATCACCTTCAAAAGCAAGTCGATGCCGGGCTGATGATAGACGCAGGTGTCAAAGAAGACGTTCTTCATCAGATGCTCGGTGAGCAGCGGCTTCTTCATGTCCTGCGCCATGCCGCGATAGCGCCCCCAGTGGAACGGCACCGCGCCGCCGCCATGCGGAATGATCAGCCGGAGCGCCGGGAAATCCTTGAACAGATCGCCGGTGATAAGCTGCATGAACGCCGTCGTGTCGGCGGCGATGTAATAGCCGCCGGTCGCATGGAACGCCGGATTGCAGGACCCGGACACATGCACCATCGCCGGTACATCGAGTTCGACCATCTTTTCGTAGAGCGGATACCAGCTCTTGTCGGTCAGCGGCGGCGATTTGAAATATCCACCCGACGGATCGGGATTGAGATTGCAGCCGATAAAGCCCAGTTCCTTGACGCAGCGCTCGAGCTCGGCGGCGCTGTTCTTGGGCGGCGTGTCGGGCGTCTGGGGCAGCTGGCAGACGCCGACGAAATTCTCCGGATAGAGGCTGCACACACGCGCGATCAGGTCGTTGCACAGCCGCGACCAGACTAAGCTCGTCTGCTCGTTGCCGAGATGCGGCCCCATCGTGGAGGCGCGGGGCGAGAAGATCGCAACGTCCGTGCCACGCTCGCGCTGGAACTTGAGTTGCGCACCCTCGATGCCCTCGCGGATCTGGTCGTCACTGATCCGGGGCTGCATCAGGTCGGCCATCGCTTTCGGATCGTCGAACACCGAGACCTGCTTGTCGCGATAGTCCCAGAGCGATTGCGGCGCGGTGGTGTAGTGGCCGTGGCAGTCGATGATCATGCTGTCTTCCCGTCGATGTCTTTCAGGATACTGTCGAGAATTGCGCCCAGTTGCTGGTTCGCGAGCGCCGATTTGTACGCGGCGGCCCAGTCCTGGCGCTCGGCCGTTGCCGAACTCATCAGCGGTTCGAGGCCGGCTTCGCGCACCGTCGCCGCAGCTTCGCGCATCTCCTCGGCGCGGCGCACGCCATGTTCGAGCGAACGCGAGATCATGTAGCGCGCGAGCTTTTCCCAGTCGCCGACCGGCAGGAGATCGGAGAGCGAACCCAGGACTTCCGCTTCCACGCCATAATGACGCGCGGTGAGCATGGATTCGGTCAACAGTGCCTCGATCCCCTTGATCATCACGCTGCGGCACATCTTGGTCGCCGAGGCTGGTCCCACCCTGTCGGCATAGAACCGCGCACCGGTGAAGCCGAGCGTCTGCGCTTGACCCAGGAATTCGCGTGCATGCGGCCCGCCGAGCAGCATCGCCGTCGCGAGCCGCTTGGGTGGAAACGGCGACATCACCGCGGCTTCGACATAACGCCCGCCGGCCCCGTCGACGATGGAAGCCGCGTTCTGCTTCATGCCGGGCGACGCGGAATTGAAATCGATAAAGAAGGCACCGCGCTTCAGCCCCTCCGCGGCCGATGTTGCGGCATCGAGATCGGAGGCCGCGGTCACGGCGCTGAGCACGACGTCGGCGTCTGCCGCCGCATCCTTCGCCGATGCTCCCGCATGGACGTTGTATTTCTTAATCGCACGCGACGGGATGCTGTCCGGTCTGTCGAAGAGAATGTCCCAAGCGGATAATTCGGCCCCATCCGCAAGATCGGCGGCCAGGATCTGCCCCACTTCGCCGAAACCGATCAGGCAGACCCGGAGATCGCTCACCGGCCGCCCCAAATGCTCGCGGGAACATAGACCTCGCCGCGCATGAGCTTGCGGGCGGTGCGCAGCAGCGCCGCGCGGCGCACCTGTACGTGGCCCCCCTCGAGCGTGACATCCATCGAGACCGTGAAGAAACCCGTCGGATGCTCGATCTCGAGGTTCTTGACGTTCTGAGGATCGGCGATGCCCGCGACGCTCGCCGCAACAGAGCCCGGCACGACGCAGGCCGTGGCTACGCTGACCGCACCGAACACGCCGATCGCCTCATGCACCCGATGCGGGATGAAATTGCGCGTGGAGATCGCCCCGCCATGCTGCGCCGGCGCGACCAGGCACATCTTGGGCACCGTCCTCTTCGCCACATCGCCGAGATTCATCATCGGCCCCACCTTGAGCCGGATAGCCTCGATCTTCGACTTGAGCGCCGCATCGGCTTCCAGCGCCTCGGGTGTTTCATAGCCCGTCTTGCCGAAATCTTTCGCACGCATCACGACGACCGGCATGCCGTTGTCGATGCAGGTGAGTTCGATGCCATCCACCACGTCGATAGCATGGCCCGTCGGCAGCAGCGCGCCACAGCTCGAGCCTGCAACGTCGAGGAAATCGATCGGGATCGGTGCGGCGGTCCCTGGCACGCCGTCAATCCGCGCGTCGCCCTGATATTCGACCACACCGCCGGGAGTCTGGATGCTGGCGACCGCGATGCTTTTGGTGTTGAGCATGTGGATGCGCACGTCGGTGACGCCGTCCTTGGCCTTCACCATGCCATGTTCGATGGCGAAAGGGCCGATACCGGCGAGCAGGTTGCCGCAGTTCTGCGAGGTGTCGATCCGCGGCTCGTCCACCACGGCCTGCAGGAAGAGATAATCCACGTCCGCGTCGGGATGACTTGGCGGCGCGACGATCGCGATCTTGCTGGTGAGCGGATGCGCGCCGCCCATGCCGTCGATCTGGCGGATGTCGGGCGAGCCCATTGCCGCCAGCAGAACCTTGTCGCGCGTAGCGACATCGGCGGGCAAATCCTCGACGCGGAAGTAGAGGCCCTTCGACGTGCCGCCACGCATCACGGTGCAGGGAATGGCGGTCTGCACGTCAATCCTCCGGCGGCGCGTCGATGTATTTGAGGCCCTTCTCGGCCAGCCGCTCGCGCATCTTGTAGATGTCGAGACCGAGTTCGCCTGCCTTCAGCTTTGCTCGCGTGCCAGCCTCCTTCTCTTCGCGCGAGGCGCTGGCCTTGAGGATGTCAGCCGCTTCCTTGCGGCGCACCACCACCACGCCGTCGTCGTCGGCCATGACCACATCACCCGGATGGATCAACATGCCGGCGCAGACGACAGGGACGTTCACATTGGCCAGCGTCTCCATCACCGTGCCCTGCGCCGACACCGCTTTCGACCATACCGGAAACCTCATCTCCGTCAGCTCGCGCACATCGCGCACACCGGCGTCGATCACCAGCGCGCGCACACCATGCGCCACCAGTGACGATGCCAGAAGTTCGCCGAAATAGCCGACATCAGAGAACGAGGTCGGCGCGACCACCAGAATGTCGCCCTCGCGGCATTGCTCGACCGCGACATGGATCATCCAATTGTCGGCCGGCGGCACCTCGACCGTCACGGCTGTTCCGGCCACGCGCGCGCCTGGATAGATCGGCCGCATGTAAGGCGCGAGCAGCCCTTTGCGGCCCTGCGCTTCGTGGATCGTCGCCACGCCGAACTGGGCGAGCCCATCGACGATCTTCAAATCCGTGCGGTGGATGTTGCGCACGACGACGCTCATGTGGGCCACTCCTCGGTGTCGATCTCGGTCTGCGTCGCCGCATTATAGCGCGCGCCGTGAACCCTATCCCGCGCAAACAGCGCCGCGACGCGGTCTTCCGTCCCCTTGTCGAGACGAATATCCGCCGCCTTTAGATTGTCGGCGAGATGGTCCAGCCGCGTGGTGCCGGGGATGGCGGTGACGAAATCGCCCTGCGCCAGCACCCAGGCCAGCGCGAGCTGCGCCATCGAGCAATCCTGTTCGCGTGCGATCGTACGAAGGCCGTCGAGCAGCTGGAGGTTGGCCGCGAGATTGTCGCCCTGGAAGCGCGGCATCCCGCTGCGGATGTCCTTTTCCGCGAACACGCTGTCCCTGACGCCGCCGCCGAAGAAGCCGCGTCCCACCGGGCTGAAGGCCACGAAGGCGATACCCAACGCGCGGCAGGCGCCGAAGACAGCGATCTCGGGATTGCGTGTCCAAGGTGAGTATTCACTCTGGACGGCCGCGATGGGATGAACCGCATGCGCCTTGCGGATCGTATCCGCCGACACTTCCGACAGGCCGATGGTCCGGACCTTGCCAGCGCGCACCAGCTCGGCCAGCGCGCCGACGCTCTCATCGATTGGGATGCGCTTGTCCCAGCGGTGCAGATAATAGAGATCGATGACATCGGTCTGCAGGCGCCGCAGGCTGTCCTCGCAGGTCTGGCGGATCGTTTCCGGACGGCCGTCGATTTCGCGTTTGCCTTCCGCGTTGCGGAAGATGCCGCATTTGCTCGCCAGCATGTATTCGCCGCGGCGCGCTTTCAGCGTATTGCCGACCAGCGTCTCGTTGGCGCCAAAGCCATACAGTGCCGCGGTATCGAGATGGGTGTAACCGAGATCGAGCGCGGCGTTCAGCAACCGCGCGCCTGTCTCCGCATCCGGGGGCACACCGTAGGCATGGCTCAGATTCATGCAGCCGAGCCCGATCGGGGAAACCGCGAAGGGGCCGATCCGCCGCGTCATGCTAGCCTTGCGCCTTCAGCGTCTTTTCCAGGCGATCGAGCGTCTCCATCGCCGGCAGCACCTGCGCCACGCTCGCATTCGGCTCGCGCTTCTCTGCAATGGCGGCGAAGAACTCGCGATCCTGCAGCTCGATCCCGTTCATCGAGACCGCCACGCCGGAGAGATCGATCGGGTTCTCCTTGCCGTCCACCAGATCGTCATAGCGCGCGATATAGGTGCCGTTGTCGCAGATGTAGCGGAAGAACGTGCCCAACGGGCCTTCGTTGTTGAACGACAGCGCCAGCGTACAGAGCTGCCCGGCCTTGTTCTTGAGCTGGATCGACATATCCATCGCGATCCCGAGCTCGGGATGATGCGAGCCTTCCATCGCATGCGCATGCGTCGCGGCAACACCGGTCTGGTAGTCGAACAGATCGACGGTGTGACAGGCGTGATGCCACAGCAGATGGTCAGTCCACGACCGCGGCTTGCCCAGTGCGTTCATGTTGGTGCGCCGGAAGAAGAAAGTTTGCACAACCAGGTGCTGGAGCTTCAGCTCGCCCTTCTTGATCCGGTTGTGAATCCACTGATGGCTCGGGTTGAAGCGGCGGGTGTGGCCGCCCATCGCGACGAGGCCCGTTTCCTGCTGCACCTTCACCAGCATTTCGGAGTCGGCGAGATTGTCGGCAATCGGAATCTCGATCATCACATGCTTGCCGGCGCGCAGGCATTCGACGCCCTGGCGTGCGTGCATTTGCGTCGGCGTGGTGAGGATCACCGCTTCGACACCCGGCTGTTTCAAACTCTCGGCGAGATCGGTGGTCCAGTGCGGGATCTTCCATTTTTCGGCGACCTCGCGCGTGGAATCCGCACTGCCGCCGGCCAGCGACACGACCTCGATGCCAGGGATGTTGCGCATCGCCTCGAGATGCTTGATGCCGAAGGCGCCCTGTCCGGCCAGCGCGACTTTCATCTAGCGGTTCTCCAGAATGATGTGACCCAGCGCTGTGTTAGACACCGGAATGTGGTGGAAGCGATGGACTTCCTCGACCTTGTCGTTCAGCGCGCCGCGCATCACCAGCCACATCACAAGCTCGATCCCTTCCGATCCGGACTCGCGCAGATATTCGAGCGGCGCGATCTTGGTGAGCGCCACCGGGTCGCGAGTCAGCTTGTCGAGAAACGCGGTATCGAAATCCTTGTTGGTCAGGCCGGCGCGCGGACCTTGCAACTGATGCGACATTCCGCCGGTGCCAAACACCAGCACGCGCAAATCCTGATCGAAGCTTTCGACCGCCTTCCGGATCGCCTTTCCCAGATTGTAGCAACGGTTGCCCGTGGGCGGCGGGTATTGCACCACGTTCACGGCCAGCGGGATCACCGGAAACGGCCATTCCTCCGGCGATCCGCACATCAGGTTGAGCGGCACTGTCAGCCCGTGATCGACTTCCATCTTGTTGACGATGGTCATGTCGAATTCATCGAGGATCGTGGATTGCGCGATGTGCCAGGCGAGATCGGGGTGGCCCTTCACCACCGGCACCCTCCGTGGCCCCCAGCCCTCATCGGCCGGTGGAAACTCGTCCGCGCAGCCGAGCGCGAAGGTCGGGATGATCTCGAGTGAAAACGCGCTGGCTTGGTCGTTGTAGACCACGATCGCAACATCGGGCTTCAACTCCTCGAGCCATTTCTTCGAGAACTCGAACCCTTTGAACACCGGCACCCAATAGGGCTCGCCCGTCCGTCCATTGTCGATCGCCGCCCCGATGGCCGGCACGTGGGACATGGCCACGCCTGCAACGATCTTAGCCATTCTTCTTTTCCCAATCGGCCTTGCTGCGATTGCCTTCGATGTTGCGCCCGCCCTTCAGCATCATCTGAGCGTATTCTTCCTGGCTCAGCCCGGTCATCTCCGCCGCCAGATACTGGAACGAACGCCCGTCGGTCGCGCCCAGCTTGGCGAGATAATAGATGTTGCCGCCGAGCGCGATCATGCCGTTGAAATCGCGCGCCAGAACTGCCTGGCGCTGTTCCTCCGTCATCGGAAAACGCTTCAGATATCCCACCTCGTCCGCCTTGAAGGCCTTCCGGTTCTCCTCCTTCATCAGCGACATGCAGAACATGTTCAGATGGTAACCCGCGCGCGAGCGCTGGGCGTCGAACACGGTCGTGCCCGGGATGTCGTCGTAGTCCTTTGGTCCTGCCATAAAGGTCCCGTTGGAGTGGCGCGAAAGCCATGCTAACGGAGGACAACCCATGGAAAAAGCCAGCGGTTCCGGCCGACCATTCCATGAGTGAACCGGTACCGGCGCGACCGCGCATTCCGGCGTCATGGCGGCACTTTGCCGCCCGCCGCCAGCGCGCTCGTTCCGGGACAAATGTTGGGATAAACGACGTTGCTGCTTCTGATCGATAACTACGACAGCTTTACCTACAACCTGTTCCACTATCTGGGGCAGTTGGGGGCGGAGGTTGTTGTTAAGCGCAACGATGAACTGAGCGCGGCGGATGCGCTCGCGATGAGGCCCGAGGCGGTCGTGCTGTCGCCGGGGCCTTGCACGCCGAACGAAGCCGGCATCTGCCTGTCACTGATCGAACAGGCGGCGGGCCAGGTGCCGATCCTGGGTGTCTGCCTTGGCCATCAGGCGATCGGTCAGGTGTATGGCGGGCGCATTGTTCGCGCGCCGGAGCCGATGCACGGCAAGGTCTCGCGCATCCATCACACCGGCAAGAGCGTGTTCCGTGGCCTCAACAACGATTTCCTGGCGACGCGCTATCACTCGCTCACCATTGCGCCGGAGACCATGCCGGCGAGCCTCGAGGTGACGGCCACGAGCGACGACGGCGTCATCCAGGGCATCATGCACAGATCGCATCCCGTGCATGGCGTCCAGTTCCATCCCGAAAGCATCGCGTCCGAGAACGGCCACGCGCTGCTGCAGAACTTCCTAACGATCGCCAAAGAGTTTTCGCGCGTGCCGGCATGAACCGCCTCGACTTCTTTCCGGCACTTGAACGCGTTCAGAGCGGTGCGACCTTAAGCGAAGCTGAGGCGACTGAAGCGTTCGCGGCCATTTTTTCCGGCGGCGTACAGGAGAGTGAACTCGCGGATTTTCTTCTGGCGCTGGCGAGCCGCAGACCGACGGTTGCAGAAATTACCGGAGCCGCGAAGTCCATGCGCGCCAGCATGCTCTCCATCGAAGCGCCGCCTGGCGCCATCGACCTCTGCGGCACGGGTGGCGACGGTCACAGCACGCTCAACATTTCCACGGCCGTGTCCTTTGTGGTCGCGGGCGCCGGCGTGCCGGTCGCCAAGCATGGCAACCGCAGCGCCACCTCGCGCGCGGGTGCCGCCGACGTTCTGGAAACGCTGGGCGTGAAAATCGAGCTTTCGCCGGCACAGGCCAAGCGATGCCTGGAAGACGCTGGCTCATGTTTCCTGTTCGCGCGCACATATCACCCTGCGATGCGCCATGTCGCGAATGTGCGCAGCCGCCTCGGTGTGCGCACGATCTTCAACCTCCTCGGCCCGCTCTCCAACCCGGCGCGTGTAACGCGGCAATTGCTCGGCGTCTATGCGCGCGAATGGATCGAGCCGATGGCAGAGGTGCTGGCCGTGCTGGGCACTGAGAGGGCGTGGGTGGTGCATGGCTCCGACGGCCTCGACGAAATGACCACCACCGGCGAAACACACATCGCATCGCTCGACAGAGGACAGATCCAGCTGCTGGACTTCGACGCGGTCCCGCGCCGAGCGACGCTGGCCGACCTCAAAGGCGGCGACGCCCGGCACAACGCGGCCGCCATCAAGGACATTCTCGAAGGCGAGGACGGCGCCTTCCGTGACATCGTGGTGCTGAACGCAGCGGCGGCACTCGTCGTCGCGGACAAGGCGCAAAGCATCGCCGAAGGCGTTCATATGGCGGAGGTGTCCATCGACTCTGGCGCCGCCCTCTCCCGGCTCGAACTTCTGGTCGAAATCTCCAACGCATGACCATTCTCGATGACATTGCCGCCTACAAGCGCGGGGAGGTCGCGGCCGCGAAGGCACGCGTACCGTACGACGCGATCGAAGAGAAATGCTGGGCGGAGTCGCCGCCGCGCGGCTTCCGTCGTGCCTTGGAGCGTGCACGCGAAGAAAACCGCTATGGGCTGATCGCGGAGATCAAGAAGGCCAGCCCTTCGAAAGGGCTCATCCGCGCGGATTTCGATCCGCCGGCACTTGCGCGTGCGTACGAAGAAGGCGGCGCGGCGTGTCTTTCCGTGCTCACCGACACGCCGTCGTTTCAGGGCGCGCCTGAATTTCTTATACAGGCGCGTGCCGCAACCGCCCTGCCCACGCTGCGCAAAGACTTCATGCTCGATCCCTATCAGGTGACTGAGGCACGCGCGTGGGGCGCGGACTGCATCCTGCTCATCATGGCGATGATCAATGATGAGGCTGCGCGCGACATGTTCTCGCTCGCGCGCGACTATCACGCCATGGACGTGCTGGTCGAAATTCACGATGAAACGGAGCTTGATCGGGCCGTAGCGCTCGGCGCCGACATGATCGGGATCAACAACCGCGATCTGAAGACCTTCGTCACCGACACCGCGCTCACGGCCAAGCTCGCGCCAAAGATTCCCGAAGGCGTTCTCGTCATTGCCGAAAGCGGGTTGTCTACCCGCGCCGACCTCAACGGTCTCGCGGACGCGGGCGTAACGACCTTCCTGATCGGCGAAAGCCTGATGCGCCAACCCGATGTTGCGGCCGCGACGCGGGCGCTGATCGGCGCTACACTCTGATCATGGCTGGCAGACTGACTCACCTCGACGATTCTGGCGCCGCGCGCATGGTGGACGTTTCGGCCAAGGACGTCACCGAACGCGAAGCCGTGGCGGAAGCCATCGTGGTGCTTTCGCCGGAAGCGTTCGCCGCGGTGCGGGAGGGCAACGCACCCAAGGGTGACGTTCTGGCAACCGCGCGCATTGCCGGCATCATGGCGGCAAAGAAGACCGCCGAACTGGTCCCGTTGTGTCATCCGCTCGCGTTGACGAAAGCCGATATCGACTTCGAATGGATCGACGACCAGAGTGCGATCCGCATCGAGGCGCTTGCGAAAACAACGGCGCAGACGGGGGTCGAGATGGAAGCGCTGACCGCGGCGTCCGTGGCGGCGCTGACGATCTACGACATGGTGAAGGCGCTCGACAAAGGGACCACAATCGAAGCCATTCGTCTGGTGCGCAAGTCGGGCGGTAAGAGCGGAAATTATAAGGCGACCGCGAAATCCGCACCCGTGGTGCGAAAGAGCGCTAAGCCGAAGACGCTGATGGATGAGGTGTCCGCGCCGCATCCCGGCACCGATGCGCAGCGCGAGGCGTTCCGCGCGTTCATGACATCGCACCGCCTTCGCGCGACGGACTGGGCGAAGAGCGCAGGCGTTCCATCGGCGACGGTCTATGCATTCCTCACCGGCCGCTCGCGCGCCCTCACTCAGGACGTTGCCGAGCGGCTGGCACGTGTGGCGCGCGTGCGCGTCCAGGACATGTTCAAGTGATTTCCGTCGACGACGCGACAACACGCATCGCCGGCGCGCTTTCCCCGGTGGAGAGCGAGACGGTCACGATCGGTGAAGCGGCGGGCCGCGTCCTGGCGGAAGTCGCAAAAGCGCGCATGACCCAGCCGCCCGCGCCAATGTCTTCCATGGACGGCTATGCCGTGCGCGCAGCTGATGTTGCGACGCTACCCGCAACACTACGCGTTGTCGGCTCTTCGCCTGCCGGCCATCCGTTCGACGGCAGAGTCAATTCCGGCGAAGCGGTTCGCATCTTCACCGGCGGCGTCGTTCCTGACGGCGCCGACGCCATCGTGCTTCAGGAAGACGCGGTGACAGACGCAGACCGCGTGACCGTGAACGAAGCCACGCGGCCAGAACGGCATATCCGCGTTGCGGGTCTCGATTTCAAGAAGGACCAAATCCTTCTGCGTGCCGGCCGGCGGCTCTCTGCGCGCGACGTTTCTCTGTTGGCGGCAGCCGATCTCGACCGCGTGACGGTGCGGCGCAAGCCACGCATCGCCATCGCCGCCACGGGCGATGAACTGTCGACACCTGGCACGCCGCGCGGTCCGGGCGGGATCGTCGCATCCTCCGGGTACGGACTAACAGCTCTGGTCGAGACATGGGGCGGCGAACCCCTCGATCTCGGAATTTTTCCGGACACGATGGAGGCCGTCGCCACCATCGCCGACCGCGCCGCCGGTGCCGACCTCATCGTGACGTTGGGTGGCGCATCGGTCGGCGATCACGACCTGATCCAGCGTGCGCTGGGACCGCGCGGCTTCGCGCTCGATTTCTGGAAAATCGCGATGCGTCCCGGCAAGCCCCTGATCTTCGGCAGACTTGGACAGACGCCGCTGCTCGGGCTGCCGGGCAATCCGGTATCGACCTTCGTTTGCGCGGTCCTGTTTCTTCGCACTGCTACCGCAGCCTTGCTTGCGACCGAGATGCCGGAGCGTCTCTTGTCGGCAAAATTGATCGCTCCCCTCGCCGCCAACGAAAAACGCCAGGACTACATCCGTGCGCGGCTCATCTTTCGCGATGGAGAATACTGGACGGAAGCCCTCCCCATTCAGGACTCCTCCATGCTGAGCACACTCGCCGAGGCGGACGCATTGATCGTTCGCGCGCCGAACGCGCCACTGGCAAACACCGGCGAACAAGTCGCGGTGCTCCCGCTCTTCGATTGCTAGGACCGCTACGCTCCCAGATTTTGTAGGTTGACCAGAATCTAGAACTAAACTAGAACGATTCTCCATGTTTCGGCTTTGTTCGCACGATGCGATAGATGGAGGCGTGGAGCGATGCTCACCCGCAAACAGTACGAGCTTCTGATGTTCATCCACGAACGGGTGCGCGAGAGCGGCATCCCGCCTTCATTCGATGAGATGAAGGACGCCCTCGACCTCAAATCCAAATCCGGCATTCACCGGCTGATCACGGCGCTGGAAGAGCGCGGGTTCCTGCGCCGGATGGAGAAGCGCGCACGGGCGCTGGAGATCATGAAGCTGCCGGACAATGTCGCGGAGACGCTGCGTCCCGCAACCACGCGAAGCCAGGCCATGCGGCTCAGCCCTGCGGGCGCGCGACACAGCCGCCCGGAGACACGGGCGGGTTCCGATGCCCGTGGCGCAGGCAGCCCGAGGCGCGCCATGGGCGAAGGCGAAGGCGCGGTGAACGTCCCGATGGTCGGTCGAATCGCCGCCGGTACGCCCATCGAAGCCTTGCAGAACAAGATCGCCGAAGTACCCGTTCCCAGCGGCATGCTGGGCCGCGGCGAACACTACGCGCTCGAGGTCACGGGCGACTCCATGATCAATGCCGGCATCCTCGATGGAGACACCGTCATCATCCAGGAAGCCGACACCGCCAACACCGGCGAGATCATTGTGGCGCTTGTCGATGAGTCCGAGGCGACGCTGAAACGCCTTCGCCGACGCGGCGACTCGATCGCGCTCGAAGCCGCCAATCCCGCTTACGAGACACGCCTCTATGGCGCGGACCGCGTGCGGGTTCAGGGCAAGCTGGTTGGCCTGATCCGCTGGTACTGATCGCGATGGTGTTTGGTCTGCGGCTGTTGGTTTTAGGGCTGCTGGCCGTGTTCGTCTTCGATCGTTTCGATTTTCTTCAGATGTTCCGCCATCGCGGCCGGCGGTGCGTCGGCGGTGATTTGTTCGTCGATGGCGCGAATTTGGTTGTACCAGCGGTAGATCCTCGACCGCGTTCGCCACACGTACAGCGGCGGGGCGAAGCGGATGATGGGGATGAGCAACGCTACCAGCGGCAAAAGCATGATCAACAAGCGGTCGAGCAGCGAGGCGATCGCGAACGGAAAAATCCGCAGGAGGAACGACGGGCCCTTGTCCAAATAGTTGGCCGCCTGCTTGGCCATGGGAACTTCCATGTACC
>Ga0105239_10002190_pt1 | contig 25135 bp, 19 predicted proteins | sample KBSC44metaG_FD_92761 | JGI IMG/M metagenome (GOLD analysis project Ga0105239, IMG submission 92761) | Corn rhizosphere microbial communities from Kellogg Biological Station, Michigan, USA - KBS C4-4 metaG | ecosystem: Host-associated > Plants > Roots > Rhizosphere > Soil | place: Michigan, USA...
AGCATCTGTTAAATCACTCGGGTATCCCATTCTCTAAACCTGGACAAAACAAACCCTATTTTAACCCTAATTTTGATCTTTGACGACAGCTTCTAAGTCTAAGTAGGGCATACCGGTGAGCATACCAGCATATTCTATTGCCTCATTCGGGATTTCACCTAACGTAATCAAACCGTCATGCTCATTGCCAAGCGGGACGAAATCGAAATCCTCTGCAATAACCGTGACAGTATGGATATATTGTGCCTCCGCTCCTTGGAGTTTATGAGCAATAATGGGTGCAGCCCGTTCGAGTTCCCCTCTTTTCAATTGACGTGTAAGGCCCAGAGAATTAGTGATGATTCCATCATTGTCCTTTGCCTCTGTTAGGACTGCTTTATGCCAGAGCTTCAAGGGTTTACGGAATGGTTTGAGAACAGTCCATAGTTTACTGAGTCTCTCACTTACAACCTCGATTGAAACTTCACCCCGGCCCAGGTAATCCAAAATCGAGACCTTCGAGACAAAAGCACTTGTGGCATTAGTCGGTAATGGACCTCCCATCAATAAGGTGTAGAGGCACTGCTTCCAGGCTGCAACAGTAATGCCAACATCTTTCGCATACTCAGCTTTTTTATTGCTATCAGCAATGTAGTCCTCTAACCAGTGACACTCGATGCCGTAGCGCCTCATCTCGTGAAGGGCAATATAGGCTTGGGAAGAAGTCAGATCATAGTTATAGAGATTGCTAATCCCACTATAGGCAGCTACTTTCATCAGTTTAGAGCAAGACTGCATAGCTGTACTAATACGGCCTGTCTATTGAAGGGTATACTCGGGTGTGTAGGAACAGATTTCTCCTTCTTTGTTTTCTATATCGTGATCTACCACATGAAAGACACACAAATCATTTGTAAGTTTGAGATTCCATTTTCCCGTTTCATCAGTGCTTACCCTTCTAAGATAGTCTTCCAGATGAGAGAGCACTTGAGGGCGACAGTAGTAGTTTGCAGTAAACCGTGATATTGCCTCCTGTATTAACGGTGGAGTGTCTTTCGGTAATGGTGAAACCGTTTTGTTATCCTGCTTGATTGAACAATCCTTAACCCAAAGCTTTCTGGAAATCAGATTATAGTCATCCTGAGGGTTACTATTGATTAATAAACGACTTAAGTAACCGTTTAACACCCAAGGTTTGACTCGATAACGCATAGAGCGGGACTTTACAAAGTATTGCGGATCAATATCAATGAGTTGGGCAAGTTGAAGAGTGCCCGGAATAGCGGTCCTGAACTTATCCTGGATAAACCTTTTAGGGAGGGGCAACCAACCACTGTTACCATTCTTATGGAGAGCACGATAAGTCTTAACAGTGCTGAGAAGAAGGTGACAAAATAAACGGAACTCAGGATTAGAAAGCCCCTGAGTAATAGAGTCTATATAAATATACAGAGCAGAAGAGACCCTGTAAGAACGCTTAGTATAGCTAGGAGAAGACAGAACAGAAAGAGAAGAAGACACGGCAAAGAGTACTCTTACCATTATGATGTACAGTATTGATGGGTTTAAAAAAAAATAAGCACAGCGAAACATAAGCCCGACTTCGAGCCTTAATCATAGTTATCTGTATACACCCTATAGGTATAGAGATAGATAGAAGCTCTATAAATCTCTACAACGAGTCTCTCTTACCATTATGGTGTACAGAACAGCAGGATTGAGTGAGCATTGATCAGTTATTCAATTTTGGTTTCAACATACCGTTTTCCTCGAACGGGCTATAAAAATAGTAAACATGATCTTTGGGAATTGAGCAAGCCATAAGCAAGTCATAGAAAGGGTATTGACGTTGGAGTTCTAGTAGAACACCAAATACTAGAGCTTAGGCAGGATCGCAGTAGAGGTAAGTAAACAGCTGGATTTCGTTTTGTACTTATTGAACCTGCTTCGATGAGAACAGCGAGAGGAAAAGGCCCGAAATTGAGCTTAAAAACTGTTTACATTTACATTTCTTGATGCTATACCTGCTGAGGTCTACTGAGTACCTCGACATTGAGCACAATAAACCACCATTTAAGATGTGTTTGTCACATCGAAAATCTGTGATAATATCCCTTAAAGTTGGACAGAGCTTGGACATGAAAGGAGCTACGGCGAAGAGCAAACAGCGTCGAACCCTCCCGAAATCGAAGGTGCAAGGCCCACAGGCCGAACTCCCTGGAAAGTCTGTGTTGGCTTATACCCAACCGAGAATTCGAATCTCTCCCGCTCCAAATTCTAGTATTTGGCTTTTACTGGTGACCCGGCATCCGTAATACCTTAAAGGGCAACGGCTCCCTTGTCTCCCACTCCGCCATTTAATGATGGATTAACTATTAGTTTGTAAAATAAATGCAGAGTTCTAGTTTTTCCATTATCTTTGTCCATATAGTTTTGAAAACGTTTTGGCAATTAAGGGCTCCTCTTACGAGGTTTATAATCACGTCTTTGTAGGTTGGCTAACGGAAGTGTACTTTAGCTCTAATTTATAGCTATCACAAAAGACGCTCACTCTATCAAACTGACCTCTTTTTTCGATTGTTTCAAATGCTCAAAAAAATAGCGATAAGTATGCCAAGACAGCAGATGACTTATCTTTTATTTTTATATTTTGCTTTATGGCTTTAAAAAGGATTTGACCTGTCTTATGTCGCTACAACAAGAGCAAAATCTTAATTCTGCACCGCTAACAATCGGCGTTATTGGAGCCCTTGGTAAAATGGGAAGCGAGGCTGTTAAAACCGTTTTTAAAGAGCCTCAACTGGAATTAGTGGGTGCTGTTACACCACGGCCACCCGCTTGCACAGTCAACACTCATTTTGGATTTACTGAAAATAAAACAGTTCAATTCAGTACAAATGTAAAAGAAATGCTCCAGACAGCACGTCCCGCGGTCTGTGTAGAGCTTACTAATCCCGAAGTTGTCTTTGAAAATGTGATGGCGATTGTAGAAGCAGGCTCTCGTCCTATTATCGGGACAACGGGCCTAACAGACGTGCAAAGAAATACCATTGACCGAGCATTGCGTGAAAAAGGCTTAGGCGGAATGCTTATCCCCAACTTCGCAATTGGGGCAGTATTGATGATGAAATTTGCGCAAGAAGCTTCTAAATACCTGGAACATGCAGAGATTATTGAACTGCATCATAATAAAAAAGCGGATGCTCCTAGTGGGACAGCCTTAAAAACTGCTTCATTAATGGCAGAAACGCGTGAAAAGTTTGGTTTATCGAATGCACCTGAGAAAGAAACCTTACCCGGTGCACGAGGAGGAGAAACAACTGCAGGAATAAGAATCCACAGTGTTCGATTACCCGGCTTAGTTGCCCACCAGGAAGTTATTTTTGGAAGCACAGGACAAACCCTAACCATCCGCCACGATAGCATCGATCGTACTTCCTTTATGCCTGGCGTTGTATTAGCAATCAAAAAAGTAAACCAACTCCATGGTTTGGTGTATGGTTTAGAACAAGTTTTGTAACAACTAATGTAGTTCACTTTAAAAGGGCTAGTCAAGGAAATGAAAAAATGGTATATGTATGAAAGAAGATAATTATTCTCTGTTTGAAGGGCTGAACAGTTTTTATTAGATACAGTCCTTTATTAAGAACCATGCAAAGTCACGAGGGCTATGGTTAGTAGTATCTGTAGGTGCAACGATTTATCAGAGAGTACGTAATAATATCGTTTTGGCTATTAGATGATCAGGATATTGCTATCAGCTCTGCACCTTTATATTCTTATCGTTCTTCATAATGTATAGTGTTTTCGTTAATTGATTGAAGGGCTTCTTTTTAATCAGGACCCCATGTGTCTTTTACCCCTTCCAGCCCATTCTGATTCCTGTGTAATTTGATTTCCGTTGAGATTTGAGACTCATCATCCGAAGCTCTTGTCTAAGTTAGTAACAGAAGAAGTTCCAATGTTTACCAACCAATGCTCTAAATGTGGTGAAGGTTTTGAAACAAAAAACCCTAAGCGGGTAATTTGTCCAAACTGCTTATATCCTGAAGGTGCAATGGCATCTCCACGACCTGCCGCTCCTCAAAGCTATGGAGCACCACAACCTCAGCCAAGGCCCTTCACGCCACAGCAGCATTTCCAACAAGCCCCTTACCCGGCACAACGTCCAGTGGCTTATAACCAACCACGACCAGGTGGTGGTTATCCTCCTCAACAAAGACCGGGAGGATTTCAACCCAATCCACAACAAAGACCCAACTTTGGGTACAACCAACAACGTCCTCCGGGTCAGTATGGTCCACCTCAACAAGGACGTCCTCCAGGTCAGTTTAATGGACCTCGTCCTGGCTTTGGTCAACAACAACGCCCTGGTGCTTTTGGCCCGCCAAGACCTCCCGGTCCTGGTGGATTCCAAAAACCTCGTCCTGGTGGCTTTGCTCCTCCAAGGGGTCAGTTTGGCCCGCCACGCGGTCCTGGCATTCGTCCTGGTTTCGGCCCACCACGTGGCCCTGGTGGCCGACCCGGCATGCAGCGAGGAGGTCCTAAAAAGTTACTCGTTACGCGCGATCAGCTCATCCAAATCGAAGCGCTTTATAAGCAATATTTACCCTTACCAAATCCTGATGTCCATGAGGTCATTGGAGAACAAATCAACATTGCACCAAGCAAAACTTTTTTTGGGATTAATCTTGTTCGCGAAAAAATGAGACTCCCAAAACTAGAATATCCTAAACGGAAGTTAGCGGTAACGCCTGAACAGTTAATGGCGATCGAAACGTTATACGATCCTTATCTACCTCTTCCCCCTATCGGTATTCACAAAATCATTGCCAAGCAGCTCCGTATGGATGAATGGCGTGTACACGTTGCAATTGGCTTGATTAGAAAAAATCGTAATATGTCTCGATGGAATGAAGATCGTGAAGATCTGCCACCCGAGATGAAAGAATCTCAAGAACGTGCCAAGCTTGAAAAAGAGCAACGCGAAATCATCCTGGCAGCACAACGTGCAGCAGCCCAGGAAGAAGCTAAAAATCAGCCTCCTCCTGAAGAAGAAGACCCAACAGCAGAAATAGCTCAAGAAGAAGGTGCTACTCCTGAAGAGTTTGTTGAAATTCCCTCTTCTGAAGATGGAGCTAGCTTAGATGATCTCTTTGCTTTAGAAGATATTATGGTAAATTCAGCTCCAGAAACGGCTCAAGAAGCCGCTTCAACGGAAGAAAGTCCCTCCTTTAGTGCTTCCCAAACTGTAGAAGAAATTAAGCCAAAAGCGACTCGCGGTAGAAAACCAAAAGCAGCCAGTGCAACTGAAGAAAGAGTTGTCGCAGCTGCAACAGATAAAGCAGAAAGCACAACTGAAACAACGCCTGTTGTTCGCCGTCGTGGCCGCCCCCCTAAGGTGGCGACTGCAAAAGCAGACGCTTAATACCCATACAAAAAATCTCCAGATTTAAAAACTCTGGAGATTTTTCGTTTTATAAGCTATTTTCTAAGTATTTAAAGACACATACTTTCTAGCTCAACTGAAGATTTTGCTTGCGACTAAAGCCATATTGACGGTGCTCCGGCAAATTTTCAGCTATCTTCTCTTCATTCACTGAAACGTTTTTTAAAGGCTCAGCTTTGGGGATATTCGCATTAACCTGAGTAGGAAAAGCCTTTAATGTATCCTTAAGCTCCTTAAGCTTTCTCTTGCCTTCCTCATCGAGATGATTATGAGCTTGTGAGCTGTAAGTAGAACCCGAAGAAGCCGCTTTTTCATAACAAACAAGACAAAAATAGCCTTTACGCTCAAGTTCAGATGTTAATTTCTTACAACTTTGACATGGTATTTTTAATAAAGTACCCATTTTTGATAAGCGGCCTTCAAAATAATATTTTTCTATATCCTCAACCGAAATATTTAATCTTTCAGCAAGCCTCTCAATCTCAACACCTCCCTCCTTGGATGCTCTCTCAAGCTCTTTGTAAACAGCTCTACAGGTTTCATCGTCCTGGATTTTACAGCTAGGACAATAGTCTGAAGCTAAGCGTTGAAAGACACGTTGGCATTTTTTACAATTACTCACCGAGATTGACATACAAGCTCCAAAGGAATAGTTATTTCTTAAGCTCAATATCGGTAGTTCTTAATATAAACTTGAAAATAAAGCACAGACAGCAAACTTATACTAAAGTGTAATAAGGATTGTACCGTCTTAAAAGGCTAAATTTTGGGAACTAGTATTTTGTATATTGTAAAAATGAGGAATACTGTTTAAGGTGAACTTAAACTAAAAATTCAATTATTCGGAATAGAAAACAAATAAAGCGCGCGAATCTACAACTGAATAAAGGCATGTTTGCAACATGAAGATTCTAATTATTGACGACATCCAAGCAAACCTTCGATTTATGGCCCGCTTACTCGAAAAACATGGGTTTCAAGTTGTCACAGAAAGCAATCCAAGGAATGCACTCGATTTACTGACCGACGATATTAGCTTTAGAGCCATTATTGTTGATTATATGATGCCAGAAATGAATGGTATGGAGTTTTTTGAACAATATAAAGCGCTACCACGATTCAGAAACCTCCATGGCGGCTATATTCCTCCGTGTATCCTCATTACTGCCTGGTCTTCTGACTTCACAAGTGGTGACGCACTCCATTTGGGCTTTTTTAAAGTCTTAAAAAAACCTTTCACCAACGAAACTTTATTAATGGTATTAGAAAACATCCGAACCGGTAACGTATTCCGAAAGAAGAATGCCTTGTTTGTGAACTGTCCAAATGAGCATTCCTCTAATATTCGATTACTTGGCGAAAAATTAGGATATCAGTTTTTCTTTATTGAAACTCTCGAAAAAGCCCTCATATGTCTAAAATCAGATAGCAAAATTGGTACGGTATTCTGCTATGAAGGAAAAAACAGCCAGAAAGATTGCGACCAATTTGCACTAGACACAAAGTCCATTTGTCGATATGACGATTCGGGTAATGCTATCGTACCTTCTTTAATTCTCATAACCCCACAACCCACAGAAAGACCAGATAAAACATCGTGGGATAGAATTGTGGCAGAAACTACAGATTATCGCAGTTTAGCAAAGTTAATGCATGAGCTACAAGATAAAAACAATGAGGGTCAGATCGAAAACCCTCGTCAAATGGTTATCGCTTTAGGTGATATTGGAATTAATACCTTTTTTCTCGAAAAAACACTGACCGAATCAGGATATAATTTACTCGCAGTAGATTCTCCTAGCGATGCCTACCAGCTACTGAATTCTGATTTAGGGTCTGATATCTCTCTTATTCTTAGCAGTTCCCATGTAAATGAATGCACAATTGAAGAATTCATTGCTTCCTGTCAAACAATTCGCCGCACAGATGCCCTTTTCATCGATCAAGCACTTCCCTTTATTATCACAACCGATTTTCCCAACGATCCCATTTTTCAAAAACTACCTACACTTTCCTCGACACAAGTTTTCTTGAGGCCAATTGACGTCCCTGCATTTAGAGCTGCCTTGGAAAGTGTTCTAAGCACTCCCTCAATTAAAATGTCACTTTAAGCTAAAGCATTAATTTAAAGAGGTTCTCTGATGCAAAAAAAGCATCTCTATTGTCTTATTTTGCTGTGGTTAATCCTAGCCAGTTCTAGCATTCTTTTTGTCATGAACTACGATTTCACACCCACTCCTCTTCCTAAAAAAACAGCATTAAAATCATCCTCCTACCAATTATACGTCTTTCTTCATCCTTACTGCCCTTGTAGTAAAGCAACTTTACATGAGCTTGAAGAGCTTTTGAACAAGATTAAGAAAAGTACTTACAGCACAGTTAAAACTAAAATAATCTTTTTTAAGTCAGGCCAAGATACTAAAAACTGGGAAAAAGGTACTCTGTGGAAAAATGTACATCAACTGAATAATGTAGAAGTTATTATTGATTCGAATGGTGGGTTGAGTAAGCACTACCAAGCAAAAACATCCGGTGAAACAATGCTTTTTGACAAAAAAGGGCACCGCTTGTTTGATGGTGGAATTACTATTTCTAGAGGTCACGAAGGAGACAATCCTGGGAAAGAATATATATATAGGCTTGTCACCCAAGAAAAAACGAATAGGATAGATTCGCCTGTTTTTGGATGCCCTTTATTCGGAAAGACTAAATAATGACATATACGGCTGCTCTGATGAACGAGGAAGAAGTTAGCCTATCAATCAAAAGTCGTCAAAAAGAAATCCTTTCAGAGAGGCTGCAACGGCTGTGTTCAAATACAGATAAAATGTTTTCTTATCTTTTTATTTTCCAATGGTTCTTGGGGATTGTCATTGCTTGTATCGTTTCTCCAAAAACATGGAGTGGTGAAAATAGTTATATCCATATACATTTATGGCTGGCTATTATTGGAGGTGGTTTAATAATATCCTTACCTCTTTTATTAATATATATGCAGCCAGGTAAGGCCAGTACTCGATATTGTATCGCAGCCGCCCAGTCACTTTACAGCATTCTCTTAATTCATTTAACCGGTGGAAGAATTGAAACACACTTCCATATTTTTGGCTCTCTAGCTTTTTTATCAGTTTATCGGGATTTCAGAACATTAATAATTGCAACTATTATTACAGCAATTGACCATATTATACGTGCTTATTATTTCCCATTGTCAGTTTTTGGAAGTTTATATGGCGCTGAATGGAGATGGCTGGAACATTCAGCCTGGGTTGTATTTGAAGCCATATTCTTAATTTATTCTTGTACTCAGGCTCAAAAAGGAATGACTTTGAGTGCTTCTATTCAGGCAGAGTTAGAAGTTACAAAAGAAAGAGTCGATAGATTGGTTGAGCTTAGAACAAGAAATTTACGGCAATTAAATATCGACTATTTAGTTGAAATCGAAAAACGAAAACTTTCAGAAGACGCACTCAAGGAAAAAACACAAACACTAGATTTAGCACTTTCTCAACAACACGCTCTCATGAATAATATTCCAGATATGGTTTGGATTAAAGATGTTAACTTAAACTACCTTCTCTGTAATAAAGCTTTTGCAAGTACTGTTGAAGCGAATCTTTTAGAAATTGAAGGGAAAAGTGATTACGATTATTGGCAAGAGGATCTGGCAGAAAGACTCCATAGTGCCGATGAAGAAGTTATTGCATGCGGACAGATACGTGAAGACGAAGAAGAAATTGAGTGCAAAAATGGCAAGCGACTATGGGTTCATATTGTAAAAACACCTGTCCATGATGAAGTCACAGGAGAGGTTATTGGGACCGTAGGCATTGCTCGAGATATCTCTCAGCAACGCCTTGCTGCTCAAAATTTGGAAGAAGCGTATGTTGCACTTGAAGATGCCTATGCAGCATTAGAAACTCAGCTAACTGAACGAAAAACAATTGAAAAGCAACTCGTTCAAGCTCAAAAGATGGATGCTATTGGTACACTTACTGGTGGTATTGCCCATGACTTTAATAATATTCTTTGGATGATTTTAGGAAATAGCGAAATGCTCATGACTGAATTAGAAAGCAATGAATTTTCCCTTGAAATCGCCACCGATATCCATGGAGCAGCTTTAAGAGCTAAAGGCTTGGTCCAACAATTGTTAGATTTTAGCCGTAAAAGTGAGTCTGAAAAAATGTTTTTCGAAGTCTCTCCACTTATTAAAGAAACTTTAAAAATGCTAAGATCTTCCATTCCGACCAGTATTGCTCTCAATACAAGCTTTGGTCCTAATTGCAGGCAAATTTATGGCGATCCGAATAAATTTCATCAAGTTATTATGAATCTTTGTACTAACGCCTATCACGCCATTGGTACAACTGGCGCAATTACCATTTCAGTACAAGAAAAAACTATCTCTTTGGAAGATACCAAAGAATCTGTATTTAAAAAAGCTGGTAATTTCTTATTGATCGAAGTCACTGATACTGGATGTGGCATGTCAGCAGAAACAATTGAGCGAATCTTTGAACCATTTTTCACAACGAAAGAAGTAGGCGTAGGAACAGGTCTTGGTTTAGCCATGGTTCATGGAATCATTGAAGAAATGGAAGGTTTTATTTCGGTATACAGTGAGTTAGATCAAGGCACCACATTTAAGATCTATATTCCAATTGCTGAAACTGAAAATGAAATAAATAAAACACCAGAATTTCCGGTATTAGAAGCTCGAGAGGAAGAAGTCTCCAAGCATCAACATGTGATGGTCGTTGATGACGAAGAAATGATCCGAAAAATGTTAAAAAGAACACTTGAGCAAATGGGACTCTCTGTCACAACTTTTGGGAATGGCAAAAGTGCTTTACAGGCCTTTCTAGATAATCCGTCTAGTTACAATCTCATTGTCACCGATCAAACCATGCCTGAGATGGTTGGAACTGCCTTAGCTCAACATGTAAGAGAAAAAAGTCAAGAAATCCCAATTATTCTTGCAACAGGAAATTCTGCTGTTATAACCGAAGAAGAATTATATCTGGCTTCTCCAATTAAGATCTTGAACAAGCCCATTCAAATTAGCGAACTAAAAAGTAAGATTCTTGAAGCTTTATAAGCATTAAAAAAGATCTATGTACAGAAAAAAAGCTTTTCCGTATAAACATTTATGATGGTTGCATGGCCACTTCTCCCAACATGCATAAAAATCTGAGCTTACACTATTTATTTAGCTTAAGGTAACCATTTCGATGTCGGAAAATACGAACCAGAGCCTAGAAGAAGTCTTTTTTCTAAAACACCAAATCAAAATGCTAAAAGAAGAGCTCCAACAACTCCAACAGGTAAATAGTAGTCTGGCAAATACCAATGCTTGTGCCGCAGAATATCTTTCTTTATATGAAGAGCAGCATGCCATTGTCCAAGAAATGAATGAAACCTTAGAGATCAAAATTACAGAAGTAAAAATTGCAAATGAGAAAATTACTCGTTCAGAAAAATTTGCGTCACTATTGAACCAGGTTTCATCCCTTGCAGGACAGACATCGGATCCAGATATTATTCTTCAATTTGTCGTAGAAGGATTAACAGCATTATTAGTTTGGGATATTGGTCACGTCTACAAACCATCGGCACTCAATTCACAACTCCTCGAACCTTCTTCTATTTGGTTTTTCTCGGACTCTGATAAATTTAAAATATTTCAGGAAGTAACAATGAGTACTTTCTTTGCAATTGGAGAAGGAATGCCAGGAGAAATTCTTCAAAGCGGAGAGCCGATATGGTATAGAGATTACAGCGTTACATCCACTTTTTTACGCGCCCAAAAAAGTCTCAGCTTAGGCATTCATGGTGCCGTAGGCTTTCCCGTAAAATTAGATGGGAAAGTAGTTTCCATTGTCGAATTTTTCACCCAAGAAATTATTGATGAAGATCCTGAGGTTCTGCGGCTCATTAAAGAAATCGGAGAACATATTAGTCGTGTAATTGAAAAACAACGTTCCAATTTCACACTTCAAAAAACCAACGAGGCTTTAAAAAAAGAACTATCTGAACGGAAGAAAGTTGAAACTCAGCTTATTCAAACCCAGAAAATGCAAGCTCTTGGAACATTAACCAGTGGAATTGCCCATGACTTTAATAATATTCTTTGGATGATATTGGGAAACTCAGAAATATTGCTAAATGAACTCAAGGATAATCCATTATCGCTTGATATCATGGGAGATGTCCAAAAAGCAGCCTTAAGAGCAAAAGATTTGGTACAGCAACTCATGGATTTCAGTCGCCAAAGTCCACAGAATGTTGCATGTCTTATGCCAAGCTTACTGGTAAAAGAAACCTTAAAGCTCATGCGACCTAGTCTTCCCCTCCATATTGAGATCCAGACCGATTTCTGTCCAACATCAAACTCCATTTTAGGAGATGCAAACAAATTTCATCAGATTGTTATGAATTTAATTACCAATGCTTGCTATGCAATTGGTAACCAGCCTGGATGTATTTCTGTCAAAACTTATGAAATCACTATTGCTGAAAACGATTTTACAGAAAGTAATTTAGAAAAACTCAGCGGTAATTTTGTCGTTTTGGAAATACAAGACAGTGGCTGTGGAATGACAAAAGAAACAAAGGAAAGGTTATTTGAACCTTTCTATACAACAAAGGCAATGGGAGAGGGTACAGGACTCGGCTTATCCATTGTGCACGGAATTATCACCGACATGGGTGGCTTTATTGTTGTCGAAAGTGAAGTTGGACTTGGAACCTGTTTCCGGTTATTTTTACCCCTTAGCCACCAAAACAGTAAAGAGGTAGTCTTTGAGATCAAAGAAACGCATTCTGGCATACCAGAAACATCCTTGGAGGCAACTTCGAGCATTACAGGACCAATTGGAATTCATATTCTATTAGCTGATGATGAAAAAATGATTCAAACCATGCTAAAGCGACATTTGGAACAAATTGGTTTCTCAGTGTCCGTGTTTAACAATGGAGAAGAGGCACTAGAAGCCTTCACTGCCGATGAAACCTCTTACGACCTAGTTGTTACAGATTATGCTATGCCCAAAATGACAGGAACAGCCTTAGCCAAACAAATTGCAGCATATTCCCCTCAAACACCTATTATTATTGCTACCGGAAATTCTACTGCAATTTCTGAGGAGGAACTTAACATATCATCCCTTCGTCAAGTTTTAAAAAAGCCCATTGAGTTGAAAACTTTAGAAGAGCTTGTAATCAACTGTTCAGAAAAAACCACTCAAAAAAACTCTTCCTAAAAACTTTGATCCTTTAAAAATCATCATGTAACATACCATTTCAATATAAATGATTTTAACACCCCATGATATAGTGGAGAATCCTTTCTTTATAGAGTCAATAAAGTTTAAGGAAACAAGCATTATTATGTTTTTTCTCAATCAAAAGATTTTTCAACAGTTTAGAGGCTACAATTATAATGTTCTACCTTAGAAAAGGCTTCATAAAGCTTGCCCTATCAACAATCTTAGCTTCTGTTATTGTCGTAAACTGTATTAGCCTTGCTGCTCAAAGTATGTTTTCTTCAACAAAACCAACTGTGGATAGCTTCAAACCTCTAAACATAAGCTCTCCCTTCGGTTGGAGAACCGATCCTATCAATGGCCAATCGCGCTTTCATGCGGGAGTCGACCTTCCAGCAGCAGCTGGAACACCTGTATTGGCTGCTCAAAGTGGTTATGTTGTTTTTAGTGGTGACTATAATGACTATGGACAGGCAGTTGTTATCGATCACGGGTTAACCCTTTACACACTTTATGGTCATAATTCAGAGCGATTAGTTACCCCGGGACAATACGTCGTTGCAGGTCAACCAATTGCCCGTGTTGGTGCCACGGGTCGTGTTACCGGTCCTCATTTACATTTCGAAGTTCACTATAATAAGCAATATCTTAACCCAACCGATTACATTGGCTCTTACTTCAAAGTCCCACTTGGCCCGATGGAAATGTTACCTCCGATCATTATTGCCAATAAACCCGACAATAAAATGATTGCTTCTGTAAAACCTACTCTTTCCGCCGCTAACAAAATCGCAGAACAAGGCAATCACGGCTTTCTTTATGGACTTTTTCATAGAAAAACCAAGCTTGTGCGCCATGTAGATCCTAATGAACGAATTATCCCTCTTTCTTGGGACAGCAATGGGCCTTCTTCTGTAATCGGTTGGAAAGATGCTAATAATGGGCCGCCAGTGCCTGGTCATCAAAGGGTTCAAATGGTCACTGGAAACCGTATGGAAACCGTTGAGTTTTAAAAAGGATCCTCTGCCTACAGGCCTGATTTCTGCTATGCTAAGCATTATACTTATGTACCATTAAAAGTCTGGTAACGCTTGCTTTGGCAGCCTGGAAGAATATCGAAACGGGGGAATACATTTATGTCTCATCCAGCAACTCAGCGACCCAATTATTGGAGTAAAAGCACAAACGATATACCGAACCCCATTGGTTTAAGGGGAATTGGATTCGTTCAATTCTCAACATCTGAGCCAGATAAGATGGATAAAATTTTCAAGGCTTTAGGCTGTTCCCGATTACAGGAACAGCAAGATAGAAAGCAATCCTATTACAATCAGAACAACATTCATTTTCTTGTTGATGAAGCGGAATCAGGTTTCGAACGTGCTTTCTGTGAGCAGCATGGCCCTTCTATTTGTGCTATGGGCTGGAAGGTAGATGATCCCCAAGAAGCCTTAAAAATAGCTGTGTCTCGTGGTGCAAGAGCCTTTGAACCCGGTAAAATTGGGGCTCCCTCACTCACGTTCCCAGCCATCTATGGTATTGGCGACAGCATTTTATACTTTATCCCTAATTCCGAACCTCAAAAATGGCTGCAAGAGCAAAATTTTGCTTCACTAGCAGACAACAGTCATCATTCCGTCAGTCAGCGAATTGACAAGGTTGTTCCACTGGGATTTTCCTTTATCGATCACCTCACCAACAATGTCTACAAAGGCACAATGGACTTCTGGGCAGATTTTTACAAGAATATTTTTGGCTTTACAGAAGTCAGATACTTCGACATTAAGGGTGAACAAACGGGATTGACGTCCTTTGCATTGCGCTCTCCAGAAGGCAGTTTTTCCATCCCTATCAATCAAGGTAATGAATCTAAATCTCAAATAGAAGAATATTTACGAGACTATCGCGGGCCCGGAGTTCAGCACCTAGCACTCCTGACAGATGATCTACCAGGTGCAATTGAGAGATTAAAAACAGATTGCAGCGATCATGGCATTGAAACCCTGGATATTCAAGAAGGTTACTACGAAGAAGCGTTTGCTCGAGTTCCGCAAGTGACGGAAGATCGCGAACAACTTAAACGCTTAAACCTTTTGGTAGATGGTGATCCTGAAGGTTATTTGTTACAGATTTTCACCAGGAACCTCTTTGGTCCTATTTTCTTTGAGTTTATCCAGCGTAAAAACCACCATGCCTTCGGAGAAGGCAACTTTAAAGCCCTTTTCGAATCCATTGAACGGGATCAGGCTCGTCGGGGAGTTCTTTAAGTATGAAGGCCTTAAATAACAGCATATTAAGTTCAACATCTGAGCCCATGGAACAAAACGCATGGCTAGAGTGGATTAAACAAGTTTATGCGGTTGCACAGTGGGGTTTAACCTACTCCAAAGATCCTTTTGAGCTTGAACGGTACGAAGTATTAAAAAGCCTTGCCAACGACATGATGGCCGACTTCACCCTCATCGACAGAACTCGGATTCCCGAACTATTTGCGCATGAGGTTGGCTATGTAACCCCTAAAGTCGATATCCGGGGTGTTGTCTTTAAAGAAGGTAAAATCCTGATGGTTCAAGAGCGTTGGGATGGACGTTGGTCTTTACCAGGAGGCTGGGCCGATATTGGCCTTAGTCCTGCAGAAGTTGTCGCAAAAGAAGTTCTGGAAGAGTCTGGTTTCATTGTAAAACCAGTTAAACTATTAGCCGTCTTAGATAAAAAGTTCTTCTCTCACCCCGTATCTGCTTTTCATATTTATAAGCACTTTATTCTTTGTGAAATTGAAGGTGGAGAAGCTCAGACGGGCCTGGAATCGATAGGAGTGAACTTTTTTGCTTTCGAGGAACTTCCACCACTCTCATTGCATCGCATTACTCAGGAACAGCTAGAGCTACTTTTTCTCCATGCCAGAGAATCTGACCGTCCGACCGATTTCAATTAGTGGGTGTCATCATCAGGTACCAACAATTATTCTGTTATGCTTGGGTTTTATTGAACACATGATAATGCTAGAATTCCAGATTACAGTTCCTGCTTTAATTTGAAAAACCCGTTAAAGCACTATCAATCATGAGTCCTTTGGATGGTTCCCACTCATCAAACCAGCTATACAAAAGAAAATTTGCGGACATTGAGCACGGAAGAGATTGTTACACTTGCTCAATCCGAGTCCCAAGGTCTCTCTATGAGAGCCTTGGAAGAGCTCGTGTGTCGTCAGCAGAAGCTGGTATATATAACACTCCAGCAATTGGCACCTGAACGCAACGATATCCTAGACCTCACTCAAGAGGTCCTTCTCCGGATGTGCCGTTCCATCAAGTCTTTGCGGAATCCTAAAACCTTCAAGGCTTGGCTCAACCGTATTATTACGAATCTTTTTTATGACGAGCTTCGTAAAGCACCCCGACAATTGAAAACAGTCTCTCTGGATGAGCCTATTTACGAGCAGGAAGACTCAAACTCAGCGCCCAGCCGGGATATTCCCGATGCCCAAGCTCTACCTGAGCAAAAAGCATTGGAAGGCGAGCTTGACTTCCAAATTCAAAAAGCAATACAAAACCTGCCGGAACAATTCCGCGTCATGATCGTCTTGCGAGAAATACAGGGTTTAAGTTACGAAGAAATCGCCGCCCTAACTGAAACCAATATCGGTACAGTAAAGTCACGTTTAGCGCGTGCACGTCTCAAGCTCCAAGAAGTCTTGGAGCCTTATCTGAGGCATTAATGTTGAAATGACTTATTTTTGCCAAACCCAAATAGTATTCAATTGGCTCATGAATGCCAACCATGCACCCACGTTTTTGGAGCGTCACTAATGGATGCTGACTATATTCCCAGTAACTGGGATGTCATTTTATCTTGTTATTTCGATGGAGAACTCTCTCCAGAGGAAGAAGCTACTCTATTTATCGAGTTGGAACGGTCAAATAATCTACAAGTTCGTTTCAATAAAATGAAAACGCTTCGGCATGCACTCAATAAGACACTTTCAAACCAAACCAACATTGCTGATGCATCCTTGAGCATATGGGATTCTATTTTTGAAAAACTAAATCAACCTGCGGAATTCAGATCCGATGATTTAGTCAGCTTAGTAGATGATTCAGCAGAAATCACTTCCAGTTATCATGATGGCGAATTAACAACCGACCAATTAACAGAATTTAAAACCATACTTTCAAACGATAAAGAGGCCACCACTTTACTCAATTACTTTGAACAGATACGCGAGTCACTTGGCCGTGTCACTGAAGCATGTGCTATCGATGTCTCAGATCAAGTTATGAACAAATTATTCAGTGATATCTCTCAAGATCAAAATTCAGAATTGGATTTTGATCATATTGAACTCTTGAGTGCCCATTTAGATAGCGAGCTGAAAACTCAAGAAATCATTCAGCTGAATCGCTTGATTGAAAGCTCTACTCAGGCAAAACAAAAACTGCATAGCTTGCATGAGCTCCATGATCTGATTCAAACCTCTCAACGAAACACGTCTTCTATGATTCAGATAGATTTATGGACAAAAATAGAAAATCAACTGCTGAGCGAGAATAAAATTACAGCTTCTACGAATTCAAAGAAAACACAAGGCAAGCTTGTCCCATTAAACAAGGCGCTATGGCTTAGTGCGCCTATGGCTGCTGCTGCTGCATTGGTGGTATTATCTTGGCCTGCACTTCAATTGGATAGCCTTCTTGGAAATGAAATTTCACTTTCTGATGGTCAATCTACACAAATTGCATCGGTCCCTAGATTTCACAACATCAATTTATCGCGCCTCTCCAGCAATGGTGAATCATTACCCATGATTCCAGTTGTCCCGGTTATGAATAAAGGGCAAAATAGTAACCAAGCTACAACTCCTCTACAGGCAAAGGTTATTTTAGTACCCACAAAGCCGATTTTAGATGCTACAACGCATCAACTAGCAAGTCGTCGCATTGGGATTAAGACAGATGCCACAACTACTTTTAAAAACAAAACCAGTAAAAAAGCTCCTTCTTCTGAAGAATACTTATTTCATGCTTTAGAAGAACAGGGCTCAGGAACGGATTTCTCTAATTTATTAAATGACTAGCGCGCTTTAACTTGCTGAAGGACATAACTTTCTTGAACGCCCTCGCAAACCTTACAACCACTGCTTTTAAACCTCAGTTCTTCAAATTGCGCTGGGCATTTGAGCTTGTTTTAGTAGCCTTAGCATTTCTAGCAATCACAAACTCGACTACTGCTCAAGCAAAAGAAGTTCGCTGGAATAACCTTCATTTGACTTCACAACAAGAAACTCGAATCAATCGACTAGAAGATCGGTGGCAACAAACCCATAGCGAAGTCAGTGCACAAATTGACCGTGATAGAAATGAGTTAAGAAATCTCCTTCCAAGCGGTGATACTCAGCGTATACGTGCCATACAAAACCGCATTATTTCCAATAAAATGTATCTCATGAATGAATCAATGAATATCTTTTTACAAAAGCGCGACTTACTATCACCCGACCAACGAGCACAACTTCAAAAAATGATCCCCAACTCCGCAAGTATCCATGCCCTCAGTGGAAGTAACTAACGCGAGCAGTCACACGACTTTTATGGTTGAAGATTTCGGCTTGGCGGATTATTCAGCCATATGGATGTATCAAACGCAACTGGTTGATAAGCGTTTTAAGGGTGAGATTCCCAATACACTTTTAGTAGGTGAGCATTCTCATATCATAACGTTGGGTCGTCAAAGTAAACCCGAAAACTACGCCAAAGCAAGATATTCAGTTCTCAACGTAGAGCGCGGCGGAGATGTAACTTATCACGGACCTGGGCAGGTTGTTATTTACCCAATCATGCATCTTCAGGAAAGCCAGCGAGACTTACATAAACTGCTCAGAAACCTCGAAGAAGCGATTATCAAAAGTTTAAAAGACTTTCAGATAGAGGGAATTCGTATACAAGGCAAAACTGGTGTATGGATAAAAGACCCCAATAGCTCTTTTAGATGTCAAGATGAAGCTAATTTTTTAAAAATCGCCTCAATTGGTATTGCTGTAAAGCGCTGGGTTACTTATCATGGCTTATCTTTAAATGTTAACCCAGATATGTCTCACTATTCTCAAATTAATCCATGTGGATTTCCGAGCAGCTGTATGACATCAATGCAACTCTTGTCAGAATCTCCACATTCCATCTCGGACGTAAAGCTATCACTCATCAACCATCTTTTAAATATTTTAAATTAACATGCCAACCGTCTCTATGGCAGAAGACAACGGCAAACACAGCGAATTCAATACGTGTGCACAGCCGTTGTCTAAAGCAATCAATAAATTATAAACGCAAGGCTCTACTTAAGAACTGGGGTTTTCTCGCCCTTAGCTTCGGGAATTAGCTCTTCATAACCTTTACGGCCCATTAAAGCATAGGTGTATTTTTTAGCAAGTTCTACACCTGGCTGATTGAAGGTATCAATCTCAAACAAGCAACCTGCAAAAGCAGTTTGAACTTCCAGAAGGTAAAGCAGCTGTGCAAAGTGGTAAGCATCCACTTTAGAAAGTGTAATAGTCATATTAGGACGTTGATTACCCGTCAAGCAAGCCCGTGTAGACTCAAACTCAGCCTGCATCAACTTGCTGAGCGGCTGTCCATTCAAGTAGCTTAAATCAGGTACATCATTAAACTGGTTGCTTGGAATTTTAATGTCAGTTTCTGGAGACAAAACATCAACGAAGGTAAATAACTTGTTATTAGGGCCCTCGTTAAACAACTGAACTTGAGAATGCTGATCCGTCACACCAACGGCGCGAACCGGTGTCGGACCAACGTGAACCACATCCCCTTTTAAGTTTTCTTTTTTACCTAAGGATTCAGCCCAGAGTTGTACAAACCAATCCGAAACCGATGCTAAACGGTAGGAATAAGGCATGAAAACAGCAAGATCACGACCTTGCTGACTGCTAAGGTAATGAATCAGGGCAGCTTGCGCAGCCGGGTTTTCTTCCAGGTTCTCGTTTTGTAAAACCTTATCGATATCCTGAATACCACCTTGAAGTTCGGAAAGAGATATTCCACACAACGCTGCAGGCAATAAACCAACAGCAGAGAATACGGAAAACCGTCCACCTACATCATCAGGAACAGGGAAAGTTTGGTATCCTTCTTTACCTGCAACAGGACGTAACACGCCTGTTTTAGCATCCGTTACAGCAACAATTTTCTCAGCCACTTTGTCAGCAGGCAGTTTCATTTCCAGCCATTCTTTAGCAATCATGAAAGCTGCCATTGTTTCAGCGGTTGTTCCCGATTTGGAAATAACAACAAACAATGTACGTTCTGGATTAAGAATACTGAGAAGAGGTTGAATCTGGTCGGCATCTACATTTTCAACAAAGTAGTAACGAGGACAACCATTACGTTGCTCGTCGCTCAATTGATTCCAGTAGGGATGCAATAACGCACGCAATAAAGCATATCCCCCCAAGGATGACCCACCAATACCCAAGATCACCATATCACTATAGCGACCTTTAGCAGATTCGGCATAAGCTTCGATATCGCTTGCAAGCTGCTTGTCATAGCCCAGATTCAACCAACGTGTCCAAGCACCATCCTGGTTTTTGGTCGCATACGTATTTTTAATAATCGTGGCCATTTGCGAGCGGTGCTCAGTCCAAACTTGCTTGAGATTCAAGCCGTGTTTAGAACCCACTTTTTGAATGTCGGTATTCTGGAAATCAATTTTCAACATAGCAGTTTAAAACCTTTCTGGTTTTAGAAAACAGAACTTATAAGCTTACTATAAGCGCAATTTGAATCCCAGTCCGTAACTTGTTTAAAAGTCACCTATTGCATCTCTTCCGTTAAGGAAAATCGAAGATCGACATGGCTATTATCGTGTGGGCGACGCGTTAAGCTATTGATACGAGCGACCAAACTGGCAGGAATATTTTGACGCTGATGCTTAGCTTTTAATTCTATAAGACCCCAATCCTGAAACAACTCCAACAAATTACTGGGTTTTGCACCGGGTACACGTGCCAAACGAACGACTTGAGTTCCAGCAATCCAGTCGCCAAGACGTTGTTGACGCTTCGTTTTCAAGATCATCCCTAAACCTAAACCCATAGCCAAAACATCAATAACCCGCGTCAGATTTCTAATCAAAAGCCGGATCACTGAAGGAATTTCCCCAAAGTTGTTGACCACATGAATCCCAAGCAAAATTTTCCCAGGAGTTTTACCCTTCATCAGTACTTCGCATGTTCCAAAATACAGCAGGAAAATCATCATGGTTCCATAAAGCTGAATATTGGACATCAAAACATCATCAAAGTTAAACGCTTGAAAGCTTGCTGTAACCATCCTCAGCACAACGCAAAAAGCCATCATCACCAGCGAGTCAAAAAAGACTGCCAGTAAACGACTTCCCAAACCTGCAAAGAAGATATCTCCAGCACTGGATGGCGTTTGGGCAGGTAAGAAGGGATCTTCGAACTCAGAACTTAAGAAGGTAACGCTACGAATCTGCATCATATTAGGTAAACAAAAAGCGAAACGCTTTTGTGTAACTCCAATGTAAAGATTAACTGAAAAGATAGCCGATAACCGCCAGAGCAAACAAGATGAGCCATTTCACACCTATTGAAAGCCAGCTCTTCTTTATGGCAGAACAAACCAGATTTGATATTAGTTGAAGCATATTTTCAATGCAAGGATTGAACTCGATAGATGAAGAAAAACTTAAGAACTGAGCATTCAATGTTCCACTTTTTTAGTGCTGAGTTTACTTAATTTAAGCATATTTAATCGTGCATTTTAATCTAGATTATGAAGAGAAAGCTCATCCATTATAATTATTTGGTCTAGCAAGTCTAGTTTGTAAAAAATCCTTGACATGGTTTGTTCTTTTAAACATGATTTGACTAGCTATTCTTGGTATTTTCGCACTGTATTTAATTTGTTTTAGTTTTCAAATTAAGCATCCATTTCAACAGATATTTATTTAGATCAGCTGTTTCGCATTTCAATCTTAGCGTAGCAAGCTTTTATCAAAATTCAAATCATTTTCCTAGATTTAAGAGTGAGGTATTTTAACGTGGCTATTATTAATCTGACGAATTCCGATGATACTTATACAATCACAGATGCTGGTAACCAGATCAACGCTCTTGATGAGAATGATACCATTCACGGGAGTATGGGCAACGATACAATATTCGGCAACAACGGCAATGACTATATTTATGGTGAAGGCGGTGCTAACTCCTTATCGGGTGGTGATGGCAATGATTTTATAACCGGTGATTGGGAATTAGGGGGAGTCGCAGGCAAAAACACCATGGATGGTGGAAACGGCAATGACACCCTTATTGGCGATGTCGACAACGACAGCCTTATCGGCGGGGACGGAAATGATACACTTTTTGGAGGCGATGGAGATGACACCCTCATTGGAGGAGCAGGCAACGACAGCCTTATTGGCAGTTATGGAGCAGACACTTTCATTTACAATGCCGGAGACGGAAACGACAGCATTGCCGATTATTCCTATGACGACACGGATAGCAATACACTGATTCTTCAAGATGGCAGCACACTCAATAGCGTTACCCTAACAAGCTATGGAAATCGTGAAGATCTCACCATTGGTAATTTATCCGGTAATCAAAGTGTCACTATTGAGCGACAGCTTTTCTACAATGGTGGAACCAATCCCATTATTCACCAGATTCAATTCGGTGCTTCCGCAGCTCCAACGTCAACAACAACAAATGAGTTTTTGCATCGTGTGGTATTTAAAACAGACAATGCCGGAGATTTTATTTTCACAACCGTAGCGGGAAACAGTGTTATTGGTGGCAGCGGAAACGACACCCTAGATGGCAATATCGGTAACGATAGCATTTCTGGCGGTGCAGGGAATGACACGATTTACACGGAAGGTGGCAATGATGTTATTTCCGGAGGGAGTGGCAATGATTCCATCATGATCAACTTCTCCACTAGCAATACTGATGGCAATGTCAATGTTGATGCGGGAGATGGGAATGATTCCGTCATCACAGGGGTGGGAAGTGACAGTATTTTAGGAGGTAGTGGAAACGACAGTATTGATGCCGGAGATGGTGATAACAAAATTAATGGCGGATTCGGGAATGATACCCTGAGTGCCAGTGGCGGAAACGATAGCTTCCAATATACTTATTCCTGGGGACAGGATTCCATTTCCGATGCGGGTGGCAATAATACTTTGGACTTCAGCGCGTATGATACCGGGCTCAATATTTCATTGGTTGCGACAAGCGGCAATCATACAAACAGTGTGGCTAACTCGATTCAATGGACTGGTGAAATCATTCAGAATATTTTAAAAGGCAACGGGAATGATACTCTCACCGGTAATAGTGCCAATAATTTTTTAAGTGCCGGTGCTGGAAATGACACTATTAACAGTGGAAACGGAAACGACACCCTAAATGGTGGTCTGGGTAACGATCGTATGGTCGGTGGACAAGGCAATGATACGTATTATCTTGATAGTGCGAGTGACGTCGTTATCGAAAACGCCGGAGAAGGAACGGATACAATCCTCACGACAGCCAGCATCACAATGGCGAATAATGTGGAAAATGCAACTTTATTGGGAGCTATCGGGCTGGTAGTTTCCGGTAACAGCTCCGACAATTTAATCATTGGTAATTCCGCTGGTGATATGCTCAGCGGGAATGCGGGTAATGACACACTGATTGGAGGTTTAGGCGGCGATATACTGAGAGGCGGTTCCGGGAATGATACTTATCAATTCGGCATCGGAGATGGAATTGATGATATACAAGAAACGGATTCCACTCCCGGGAATATTGATACCATAAGCTTTAATGCCAGTATTGATAAAAATAAACTGGGCCTCTTTATGAAGGATGGCCAATTGAGATTGGGTAGCCAGGGAACGAACGACGAAATCTACATTGCGAACCAAGGTACCGCTTCCGGACAGATAGAACGTTTTACATTAGCCGATGGTGAATACTTAACCGCTGCGGATGTGAATAAAGTGGTTCAGGATATGAGCAGTTATGCCACGAATAACGGGATTAGTTTTATAAACCTCTCGGATGTGCAAAACAATGCCGGTCTACTTAACATTGTCGCCAGTGCATGGCATTCATAAACGACTTTTAGCTCACTCACACTTATCTAAGCCGTCAGGATTTAATTCTGGCGGCTTAATATTTAAAGAAGCACAATCAAAAAATAAAGTGTTGAATAAAAACCCACTAATACCCGAGTCGGATGATTCAAAACACTTTCCAAACTCATCCAAATTTGCTATGGTTAAACTAAATTAAATGTTTTTGTATTGTTGAAATACTGTTTTAAAGCTCAAGCTGGCAGTCCGAGTTTATCCAATTAAGTTTCAAATTCAAGGTGATCACGCTTCCGTTATTGTCTGTCCATAACCACGCTCTATAACTGCCTGAAAAAGGCAGATAATCTTACTGTTCGATGTTGAGGAAGGGATAAAACAATGACTACTCTTATTGAAGGTACAAGTGGTAATGATAATTTAATCGGAACCCTCGATAATGATTCCATTCAAGGCATGGAAGGCAATGACACACTAACAGGAAAAGCCGGGATTGATACACTCGCAGGAGGCGTAGGAAATGACACTTATACGATTGCTTCCAGCGAGGATAGCTTCGATGCCATCGTGGAAAACCCCGATGAAGGCATCGATACGGTTATAACGGGTATTAGTTACACTTTGGGAGATAATGTTGAAAACCTTACATTGACTGATTCAGGTAATTTAATTGGAAGTGGCAATAGCTTAAACAACGTCATTACAGGCAACTCAGGAAACAACACTTTAGTGGGTGTTGGCGGTAACGATCGTTTGAGCGGTGGTGCCGGAAATGATACCATTTTCGGAGATGACAACAATACCTTGTTCCCTTTAACAGGAACTGTCCCCGGAGATGGAACTCTTGTAAATAATCTGGGTGGTATAGCGGGTTTTGGTGAAGGTGCCCTCTCCAGAAATGATGATGATTCCAGTGGCTTTATCGATTTATCGAGCATCTTCCCGGAGGGTTTAAATTTTTTCGGCACCCATTATTCAGGTTTATTTATCAATAACAATGGAAATGTCACGTTCGGCTTTCCCATCTCAACCTATACGCCTTTTGGCCTTAGCGGTAACATTGGCGTCCCCATCATCGCTCCGTTTTTTGCGGATGTAGACACTCGTGGTGGAGCAACATTCGCATCCCCTGGCGGGAATTCCACCGGGAGCAACGAAGTTTACTATGACATCGATCCAGTGACAAAAACCTTTACTGCAACCTGGGATGACGTCGGGCACTTTGAAGCCAACAACACCCAAAAAGATGCCTTCCAGGTCAGCCTGATTAGCCGTGGTGATGGCAATTTTGATATCGCCTTCCGTTACG
>Ga0105239_10002191_pt1 | contig 25117 bp, 14 predicted proteins | sample KBSC44metaG_FD_92761 | JGI IMG/M metagenome (GOLD analysis project Ga0105239, IMG submission 92761) | Corn rhizosphere microbial communities from Kellogg Biological Station, Michigan, USA - KBS C4-4 metaG | ecosystem: Host-associated > Plants > Roots > Rhizosphere > Soil | place: Michigan, USA...
ACAAAAGAATTAACAATTATCCTATTGTTGAAACGAGCCTTACCCTATTAACGCCTTTATTATCTTATTTGACTGCGGAGCAGGCACATACTTCGGGCATACTGGCTGTTGTAAGCACCGGTCTTTTATTGTCCTGGCGTTCCCAGGAAATTTTTTCTTACGAAACAAGGATGCGGACCAGAGTGGTATGGGATACCTTACTGTTTTTGTTGAATGGATTTATATTTATTCTCATTGGCCTGCAACTGCCTGGCATTTTAAAGCAATTAACACATTACAAATTATCAGCGCTTATTGGTTATGGTTTAATCATTAGCGTGGTTACTATTTTGGTGCGCATGATATGGGTTTTCGCAGGTGCTTTTTCATTCAGGTTCTTCAACGGTAGTAAGAATAAGCACAAAGATATGCCGGCGGATAAAGACCGGTTTGGCGACTGGAAAAATGTGTTAATTGTTGCCTGGACAGGCACAAGAGGGGTGATTTCTATGGCTACGGCCCTTGGTCTGCCACTTACGCTCTATAACGGAAAAGTTTTTCCTCAAAGACACCTTATCATATTTGTTTGCTTTGTTGTGATTTTTGTAACACTGGTAGTACAGGGATTCTCACTTCCCCTGTTAATCAGGCTTCTTGTTGTAAAGCCTTCGGGCAATGAGGATAAAGAAGAAAAAGAGCTTCAATTGTATATAGTGAACAGCACATTGCATTTTATTGATTATGAATTTTACCCGCAACCGGCAGAACGGATTAAAACGGAGTTAAAAAAGAAATATGAACAGGTAGCCAGAAAATTAGTCAAAGAAATCAGTACACATACACAAAATGAAAAACAGGAAGAACAACTACCTGTAAGAACGCTTACGGCTATGCAAAATGCGCAGATAGCAATCGGCCGGTTTCAACGTGAACTGCTGCTGAAACTCCACAAAGATGGCCAGTTTAGCGAAACGGCCATCAGGCAGATAGAAAGGGATATGGATATAGATGAACTGAAATTAAATCAATTGCTTCCTAAAGAAGATCAATAAGAGAATTTATACGTACATTTAGAAAGGCTCCCGGTCATGCCCGGCATTTAATGCCGCTCCTATATAGGCCACAGTATACTCCTGTTAACTTAATAAAACATCATTTGAAGCTCTACATAAAAAATATGGTTTGCATCCGCTGTAAGATGGTAGTAAAAGATGAGTTGGCAAAATTGGGCTTGCATTATACTTCAGTCGAATTGGGCGAAGCTGAAGTGTTGGAAAATATTTCAGTTGAGCAACATGATCAGATCAGGATAGCGTTGTTGAAATCGGGTCTTGAACTAATGGACGACAAAAAGAGTGTATTGATACAGAAGATAAAAAATGTTATTATTGAACTGGTCCATTATTCAGAAGAGCCATTGGAAATGAATTTTTCTGCGTTTTTAAGCCAGCAATTAAACCATGATTACACCTACCTTGCCAATCTTTTTTCTGAAGTGCAGGGCACTACTATTGAAAAATTCTTAATCGCTCACAAAATTGAACGGGTAAAAGAACTACTTGTGTATAATGAATTGAATCTTACCGAAATTGCCTATAAGATGCATTACAGCAGTGTGGCGCATCTTTCGGCTCAGTTTAAGAAAGTAACCGGCCTAACCCCTTCGCATTTCAAACAGCTTAAGAACAAACGACGCTCTATGCTGGACGATATATATGATGAAAATGGTACTGATTACCGGGAGACAGAATAACATAAGAGAATTGCCCCGACAGGAGTAAGTTGCCCAACTCATCATTTACCTTATATGTGAATTGTGTAACATTCTTATTAAAAACTATTATCGCAAATATTACATTTACTTTATTAACCAACTGCCATATGCAAAGGCCAGTCATTTTCCCATTTACTATCAGATTCAGTCTTAGCCTTATTAGTATTGTGCTTATTGTATTGATACTTTCTCAGGCGCAGCATATCCTTGTGCCAATAGTTTTCGCTGGTTTATTTGCTATGCTGCTGGTTGCTCCCTGCAATTTCCTGGAACGGCATAAGATACGAAGGGGCCTGGCAGCCTTGGTTTCTTTCATACTTTTCATCCTTATAGGCTTCCTGATTTTTTACCTGGTATCTTCCCAAATCTACCGGTTTAAAAATGAGTTACCGGGATTCATAAATCAATTAAGCACCGGGCTTAAAAATCTTGCAGAGCAATTACAGAAGCATTTTCATATCAGTGCCAAAATAACAAACCAGTTACTTGATGCTGTTTCATTCAATAACTTATACAATACGACCACTTTCGTTGGAAGTACTTTCAACACGGTTTCAAATACCGTCGTTTATATGATTTTGATTCCTGTTTATACATTTTTGTTATTGTACTACAGGGGACTGATCATACTTTTTCTTGTCGGCAGCTTTCCTGAAAAAAGCAGCGCCATTGTACGCGAGGTTATTAATAAATCCAGAACTGTGATTAAAGGATACGTGATTGGAATATTTACAGAAATGATAATAGTAGCTGTATTAAATTGTTCGGGATTTTTTATTCTCGGTGTTAAATACGCACTGCTCCTTGGTATAATTGCTGCCGTATTAAATATTATACCATACCTTGGTATACTCACTGCATGTATTCTGAGTATGATCGTAACCTACACTACCAATTCTTTGGGTACAGTATTGGGAGTAGCGATAGTTCTGATATGTGTGCACCTTATCGATGCCAATTTCATACTTTTAAGGGTAGTGGGTTCTAAATTGAAAATGAATGCGCTGGCTACTTTGTGCGGCGTTATTTCCGGAGGAGCCATTTGGGGTATTACCGGAATGTTTCTGGCCATTCCGCTGTTGAGTATTCTTAAATTGATTTTTGATGCGGCTGACAGCCAGCCTCCCTGGGGTCTTCTGATAGGAGAAGATATTTCTTTACCTGAAAGGCGTCAGCAGAGAAAGTCAGCAAGAGAACAAAAGTTACACAGGAAGAAGAATTAAAGGTTCGGTTAGGGAGTGTCTGAAATCATAACGATTTTTCATCTTTACAACATGAAACGGGTCCCAATCTTTTTTGTACAGCTATGGAGGGCCACCAAAGCTGCTCTCAAGACTTTCATTGCTGAAAATTACTTCCGCTATAGCGCCTCGCTTTCTTACTATACTATTTTTTCACTGGCTCCTTTGCTTATTATTACAATTTCTTTATTTGGATATTTTTTCGGCAAACCGGCAATGGAAGGAAAAATATTTTCTCAAATACGAACGCTTGTAGGAGATGTCGTGGCAATGCAAATTCAGCAAATGATTCAGCATGTTGTTACGGCGCATGATTCTTTTGTTGTAAAGGCAATCGGAATCATTGCCATGGTATTTGGCGTTGCTGCTGTTTTTTCAGAAGTACAGGACACCATCAATTATATCTGGAAGATTAAAACCATGCCAAAGCTCAATAGAAAGAGTTATCTAATTAAAAGAGCTATTTCTTTGGGGATATTCAGCATAATAGGTTTTACCCTTATTTTATCATTAATAATAACCATGCTGATAAATATTTTTGGCAACTACCTGGTTGCGCTCTTTGGGAGCGCCAGCGTTTATATAGTATTTGCAATTAACCGGATTATTATAATTGCTATTGTTGCCATGTTGTTTACATTCATGTTCAAGTATCTGCCCGACGGAAAAGTGAAATGGAAGGATGCAATAAAGGGAGCCATATTTACTTCTGTCTTCTTTATGCTTGGCAAAGCAGCCATAGGTTATTTTCTTGGTCATTTTCAGGTGACTTCCACCTATGGGGCGGCAGGAAGCCTGGTTGTTCTTCTTCTTTGGATTTATTATTCCAGTGTAATCATTTACTTCGGAGCAACCTTTACAAAAGTATATGCCTGCCTGTATGGAGGAAAAATTACACCAAGGTCCTATGCCGTTCATATTGAAACGAAATAGATTTTACTCATTGTTGCGGCATGATTCAAATAGTGATTCCAAGTGCGAAGTTTTGAAAAAGCCCGATGTTATTTTGCCTTATATGTGAATTGTGTAACATTTTTATTAAAAGGTATAACATTGTCCTGCAAATAGTGATGTAATTTTGTAAGACACTGAATATGTTTACGGCGAGAAATATTGTTCGCTTTTGCATTGCTTTCTGTTTTGTATTGCTTTCTTATTGTTCTGTGTATTCGCAAAAAAATGATTCTACGGCACATATCTTACCCAAAAAAAATGTATCATTTTTCCGGTTTCTCTTAAATACAATAACAAGAAGCGGTACAGATACATCTATGCGACCGGGTGTGCTCATCAGTAAAAATGAATGGCCATTTCTGCCTCACCAGGGTAAAGGTATACGGCATATACTGATCAAAGAATTCGGGTTTGATAAGTCACTTACAGATACCGCAAAAGAAATCAATTACTTTGGTAAAGATTTTATAAAACATCTGCATAGAATTACCAGGGAAAGAATAATACGCAACAATTTATTCATTAAAGAAAAGACTGCGCTCAATGCAAATGTAGTGGCAGATAATGAACGGTATCTTCGTTCGCTGAAATACATACATGATGCCCGGATACTGGTAGATACGATTGCAAATGAACCTGATTCAATCGATTTGATAATTGTAACCAAAGACTTCCTTAGCCTTACATTTCAATTCGATAACGCTACCAAAGAAAAGTTTAAAGCCGAAACAGGCGATGTTAATTTAATGGGTACGGCCCAAAGCATCCGGTTTACAACATTGCTCGAAAAAAGTCGCACCCCTCATTTTGGCTATGAATTACTATACGAAAAAAATAGTATTGCCAATACTTTCATTAATGCTACCATTAGCTATTCAACAATCAATGCAGATCTGTACGATGGTACATTAGATGAACATACCTGGCATATAGCACTCGAAAGGCCTCTGGTATCACAATACCTTCATGTTGCAGGGGCCATAAAGCTTGCTCATAGCCAAACTTCTGATAATTATTCAAAGCCTGATAGTTTGTTTTATAATTACCATTATGATACTTATGATGCATGGTTTGGGTATAACGTGGGCATTCGCAAATTCCTGTTCCTGAAATCTGTACTAAACAGGCAATTTATCAGCATACGTTACTTTCGAAACAGGTTTAACCAGGCTCCTTACCAGGCAAAGGACGGATACAATTTCAGGTTCAACGATCAGGAAGCTATACTGGCCCAATTCACTTTTTTCAGGCAAAACTTTTATAAAACCAATTACGTTTTTGGCTTTGGTATTACAGAAGATGTTCCTTATGGTTATAATATTGCGTTAACTACAGGCTGGTATAAACAGTCCCACATGGAAAGGCTCTATACCGGAATTGATGCCAACCATTATGTTGTAACAGACCAGGGATATGTGAGGCAGTACTTTTTGCGTGCCGGAACCTTTTTAAACGGAAGCAAATTTCAGGATGCGGCCGTTTTAATAGGCGTCAGCACCTTTAGTCGCGTTTTTAGCTTCAGAAACTTAAAAATACGTCAATACCTGAGATTTAGTTATACAAAGCAATTTAATCGTATTGGCCTTGAACCGCTTGGGATTAATAATGTATTTGGCCTTCAATATATTTCTTTCGATTCGGCAAGTGGAAACCAGCGTTCAAGTATACACACAGAAATGTTCTTTTTTCTAAAATACAAAGCGCTGGGGTTTAAGTTTGCACCATTTGCATCTGCCGATGTTGCATTCTTTACACCTGAAAATAAAAGCTCTTCCAATTCGGGATTTTATTTTGGTTTGGGTGGAGGCATGCGGGCGCGTAACGAAAATATATTGCTTGGTACTATAGAATTACGATTCATGTATTTTCCCCGAAAATCAATACAACACAATGCATTTAAAATCACTGTGGATACCAACCTGCATTTCAGATATAACAACAGTTATGTAAAAGAACCGGACATTATTCAGGTAAACAGCGATTATAATAATAATATTTACTGAGCATTAAACACGCTATGCCTTACAATATGTGAATGATATAACCTATTTGTTTAATTGTGTAATACTTATCACCCGAAAGAGGCGCACCTTTACACAATAGGTTCTATTAAAAATTAAATAAATATAAAATGACAAACAAAACAGAAATAAAAGGAAACTGGAATGAACAAAAAGCAAAACTTAAGAAGAAATTTGCTGTACTTACGGATAATGATCTGATGTATGAGATTGGTAAGAAAGATGAAATGTTAGCAAAACTTCAGATCAAACTGGGTAAAACCAAAGAAGAGTTGCATAAAATTATCGAAGCTCTGTAACCATCGTTTTCTTTTTTACCAGCTACTGCCCCGATTAATACAGCCGGGCGGTAGTTTCTTCCAGAGATCATAACGATCGTCAGTACTATTTACTCACGATTTTTTTGAGTATATAAAAAGCTTCTATGGGAAAATTACTGTATATCGTTGCCATTATATGCATCATTGGCTGGCTGGTTGGATTTCTCGGATTTCATGCCGGGGGCTCCATTCACCTGTTACTTGCTATTGCATTTATTGCCCTGCTATTAGACACTATGCAGGACAAAAAAAGCATTTAAAAGCGATGAGGAGTTCAGCAGATGTTTAATTTATTACCCTGATTATAAAAAGTTATACAATGAAATCTATAAAAGTTTTATTCGTAACCACCTCGCATGATAAAATAGGTAATACCGGCGATAAAACCGGTGTATGGCTTGAAGAATTGGCAGCACCTTATTACGTATTTAAAGGGGTTGACGCCGAAATTACGCTTGCTTCGCCCAAAGGAGGCCAGGTTCCACTAGACCCCAAAAGCCTGGCTATTATAATAGCAACCCGAAGTACAAAACGTTTTCTGAAAGATGAGGAAGCAATGGACATTCTATCAAAATCCGTAGTGCTGTCGGCAATAAAGGCAGATCACTTTGATGGTGTATTTCTCACCGGGGGGCACGGATCTTTGTGGGATCTTGCCGATAACAATGTATTAAAGCCATTGCTCGAAGCTTTTCTTCGTAACGGTAAACCCGTTGGTGCGGTATGTCAGGGTGTAGCTGGGTTGGTGTCATTGGAAAAAGATAATGGGGAGTGTTTGGTAAAAGGCAAACAGATTACAGGTTTTAGCAACAGTGAAGAAGAATCATCGGGTTTAACCTGGGTAGTGCCATTTTTATTAGAAACTAAACTGCTTTCGCTGGGGGCATTGTATACCAGCGGGGCCAACTATGTTAGCCATGTGGTGGCAGATGGTAATATCATCACGGGTCAAAACCCTGCTTCATCAGAGGAAGTGGCGAAAAGAATTATAGCACTGGTGCAGTTAAAAAAAAATAATCAGTACAAAAACCAGTTTTTAGTAAAGTAGTTTTCCGACACTCGTGTAGCGCGCTTTTAAGAAGGTTATATCTTTTTACTTCGATAACTGCCTGCATTACGCGCTGGTATTAAAAGTATAAAAAATATGACTAAAGTTAATAAAAACAGCGTGAAGATTCTTTCATCTAACCTGTTTCCGGTTGTTGGTATTGGCGCATCGGCGGGTGGGTTAGATGCGTTCAAAAAATTATTAAAAGCGATTCCCGAAGATTCAGGTATGGCTTATATTCTGGTACAACATTTAGACCCATCCCATAAAAGTATTTTAGTCGATCTGTTGCAAAAAGTTACTAAAATACCCGTGCAGGAAATAACAGACAATGTACAGGTAGCGCCGGACCATATATATATCATTCCTTCCAACAAGTTATTAACCGCTACAGATGGCATTCTTCAATTAAGTGCCCGCCTTCCAAAAGGTCAAAAAAACCTTCCAATAGATGTATTTTTTACTTCTTTAGCTGAAGTTCACCAACGTCACGCCATTGGCGTTGTTTTATCAGGAACAGCAACAGACGGAACCCTGGGGCTTAAAGCTATTAAAGATCAGGGCGGTGTTACATTCGCACAGCAACAGAAATCCGCAGCTTATGAGGGAATGCCTCAAAGCGCTATAGATGCAGGTGTCATAGATTTTATTTTGCCACCTGAAATGATTCCTCCGCAATTATTGCTTTTAAAAGATGCATTTAAGGCCAATCCAATCAAGGATAATGAAAATGACGAACAGGTACAGGAAAATGGGTTTAAGCAAATTCTTTCCTTACTACGCAGAAGAAGGAGCGTAGATTTTACCTATTATAAGCAAACTACCATTCGCAGGCGTATTAACCGCCGAATCGCTATGTGTATGAAAGGAAGTATTGCCGAATACCTGGCATTTTTGGAAGCAAATGATGAGGAACAGGATTTATTATATCAGGATTTACTTATTCCGGTTACAGATTTTTTTCGCGATCCTGCAATTTTTGCCAAATTGAGTGAAACAGTATTTCCGGCGCTTTTAAAAAAACGTACGGGAAATGAAGTGTTACGCATTTGGATAGCTGGTTGTTCTACAGGCAAAGAAGCCTACTCGATAGTAATGTGCTTTCAGGAGTATATGGCTGGTAAAGCATCCAATGTGAGAGTACAGGTATTTGCAACAGATATCTCCGAAATAGCCATCACTAAAGCAAGGAGTGGAATTTATACAAACAGTGAAATCAAGGGCCTTTCTGCCGGGCGATTGCAACAATTTTTTACAAAGACAGATGGTAAATTCAGAATTAATAAAACCATCAGGGATGCGTGTATATTTGCCCATCATAATTATCTTAAAGATCCGCCTTTTGCAAAAATAGATCTCATCAGTTGCCGGAATTCATTGATTTATCTGGAACCCTTTTTGCAAAAAAAAGCGTTGAGAACATTTCATTACTCACTTACAGAGAAAGGATTTTTGATTCTCGGTAAATCAGAAACAGCCGGGCAGGCGACAGAATTATACAATACTTTTGATAAGATAAATAAATTTTATACCAGGAAGGAGGTAAAAGGGAATTTCTTGCATGTACTGGCCGATGGAACTGATGAAATAATTAAAGGAGTTAACAATAAAAAAGACCGGAGCGATATTAATAAAGACGACTTTCAAAAAAGCGCAGATGAAGTTTTATTGTCAAAATACGTACCACCGGGAGTGATTGTAAATGAAGAAATGGATATCGTTCAATTTCGTGGAGCAACAGGCATGTGGTTGGAACCCGCCCGGGGTAAGCCAACTTCGAATCTGCTGAAAATGGCGCGTGAAGGCCTTGCCTTTGAATTGCGTAATACGCTTCACAAAGTAAAAAAAAGCAAAAAAACACTGGTAAAGGAAAATATTCCTTTTGAGTTTGCAGGCAAAGAACACCTTGTGGCCATTGAAGTGATTCCTTTGCCAGACACTATAGAACGATACTTCCTGGTTGTTTTCAGAGATATCTCATTACCAGTCGACATTGCGGAAGAACATAAGAAAGAAAACAACGATCCCGGTAAACCGGATACTAAGCTTGGAAAAGCTTTAATCCGAAATAAACAATTGCAAAGGGAATTGGCACAGGTACGGGAAGATATGCGAAGTGTAACCGAGGATCAGGAAGCCGCCAATGAAGAATTGCAAAGTACTAACGAAGAACTTCTTTCGGGAAGTGAAGAACTGCAAAGTTTGAATGAAGAGTTGGAAACCTCTAAGGAAGAGGTTCAAACCAGTAACGAAGAACTGATTGTAGTGAATCAGGAACTTTTAGACCGCAATGAGCAATTAAACATTTCCCGCCTATACGCAGAATCCATTCTGACCACCATCAAGGAGCCCTTGATAATCCTTAATAAAGAGCTCAACGTAAGAAGTGCAAACAGAGCATTTTACGAAAAGTTCCAGGTTAAAGAAGATGAAACCGAGGGAAAACTCTTTTTTGAATTAGGATATAAGCAGTGGAATATTCCGGCTCTGAAAAAAATGCTGGAAAAAGTTCTTCCCCAAAAAATTAATATTGTCGACTTTGAAGTCACGGGCAATTTCCCTGCACTTGGCGAACGTATTATGCTTTTAAATGCGATCCAGATTGTGAGGGATCACAATGAACAACAGTCTATTTTGATAGCCATTGAAGATGTTACGCAAAAATGGAAAAAAAACAAACAGGAAAAGGAGCTGGCGGCAGAAATGGAAAAAATGGTATTTGACAGAACATTTTCTCTGCATGAAGCTAATGTTCAGCTGCAGCTTTCAAATGAAAATCTGGCGCAATTTGCATACATCGCTTCGCACGATCTGCAGGAGCCGCTCAGAAAGATCAGAACATTTTCATCTATTCTTCAGGATAAACATTATAGCTACCTATCAAGCCCGGTTAAGGCATTGGTGGAAAAAATTAATGCATCTTCTGAGCGGATGTCTACCCTTGTTAAAGAGTTGCTCAATTTTTCAAAAGTACTCCAAAGCCAGTCTGTTTTTGAGCAAACAGACCTTAATAGTGTTTTAAACAACGTTCTTTCCGATTTGGATTTGCTCATTGCTGAAAAGAAGGTGCTTATTAACCGGGAGCCTTTACCTGTAATCGATGCGGTTCCTATTCAAATGAATCAGTTGTTTTATAATTTAATAAGTAATGCAATTAAATTTTCAAAAATTGGAATAGCGCCGGTTATTACCATCACTTCAAAAATCCTCAGGATCGAAGAGATGGCAAATCTTACAGATATAAACCCCAAATATTCTTATTTCCAAATAGACATAAAAGACAATGGGATAGGATTTGACCAACACCTGGAAAAGCGGCTATTTTTAGCTTTCCATCGCTTGCATAGTCAGGAAAAATATGCAGGAACGGGTATTGGCCTGGCCGTGTGTAAAAAAATTGTAAGCAATCATAACGGCGAAATATCAGCTATATCAAAAGGAAATGAAGGGTCGGTATTCAGGGTTATACTGCCGCTGGATAAGTCAAAAGGGTAATGCGGTGTATATTTATTCATATTCCGCTCACCCGTAACCGAAGGAACGATACACAAATGAAAATGTGTGAATAATATAAGCTTATTCGATAACTATGTAATGCATTTCTAAATTTAATAACCAACCTTTGCATTGCTCAATCTCCTGAAAGGGAACGACAGGTAAAAAATAAGCAATGGACAACATTACAAACGATAATCATACCGGAACCAACCATGGCGAATTATATTCCAATACGCCGCTAAAATATTTAACAGCCTTATCAATTATTGGAGATAAAGTTCATAATAATCAAGGGGAACGCCTTGGTGAGATCAAAGACATTATGATTGATATCATTAGCGGTAAAATCGATTATTATGTAATAGAATTCGGAGGTTTTTTGGGTATTGGTACAAAATATTTTGCGATCCCGTTTAGCCTTCTTCAGGTTGACCCTGCCAAAAAAATATTCCTGTTTAATCAAAGAAAAGAAACCCTTGAAAAAGCCCCTGGGTTTGATATGGAGCATTGGCCTGATACGAATATCCATTTAGAGCAGGTTTACAGTTATTGGAGTTTTATGTAGTACAGGCATTGCTACCTCCTTAAAAGCAATTCTTATAATAAAAGATTTATCATAATGAAAATAATTAAAAACAATATGTTTACAAGAATTATCATTATTGCAGTATTATTTAGTACTTTATTGCTGCAGTCATGCGCCAGAAAAGTTTCATTTGCAACGTCATCAGTTGTGCCTGCCGCAGAAGGTTCGGTAAAAGTTTCAAAAGACAGAAATAATAACTACAGCATTGATTTATATGTAATGCGTTTGGCTGATCCAAAAAGACTTACCCCGGCAAAAGATTTTTACATAGTATGGATGAATAGTGGAAATGCAGAAGCAAAAAATATAGGACAGTTGAAAACCTCAAGTAGTATGTTATCTAAAGCGCTGAAAAGCTCATTGAAAACAGTTGCATCTACTAAGCCCACCGGTTTTTTTATTACAGCCGAAGACCATGCTGATATTCAATACCCGGCCGGCCAGGAAGTACTTAGAACGGAGTCTTTTTAAAAAATAAACAGGACCGAATGCCAGGATACAGATGGGGTAATTATCGATAACATTACCATTCACTCTACCCTAACCCCTATTTTTATTAAGCTGTGTAACAGGTCGGCAAGATTGTCTGATACAGGTCGCTACGTTTCTTCATTGCATAATGTCATAATCAGCATAGGATTATTGCATAATCGTTCAGTGCTGCAATCGATTGGGTTGTAAATCTTTAACTACCAACATCTTTAAATCGTAAAACCCCTTCAGATGCTCATAGAATTTGTTCGAGAACTGACCGAACGGGATCACGAAAGCGCAATTCAAAATTGCGCTTTTTTTATTAAAACTCACGTCTGTCCTGCGTTTGCCAGGATTTTCCATTACAATCCGATTCAATCATAGCAAAGAAAATGGGACCATTTCAGGGACCTATTCGAACTATTCATGAATTTGAAATACGTCTGGCCCGTTAATTAAAATTGTATCTAAGCTCCAATCCTCCAAACACCACTGTGTTCAGCGGCGCAGGTAAATAAGCATCGGGCAGTTGGTTTACAAAGATCATTAACGGGTATTGCACTTTGCCAATATTGTTTAGTCCCAAAGATATATCTGCCTCAAATCGCTTAATAATAGTCCTGTGAAAACCAATTTTACCATTAAGAAGGTTGTACGAGGAACTTTTGTTTGCTCCATCCGAGGTAATGAAAACATCACCTCTGTAAGAATAGATCATACTTGCATAAAGGCCGGGACCTGTTGTGACGTCTATGCCTACATTCGATGTAATCTTTGGCACGCCTGCCACTGCTTTTTTGCTATAATCTGTAGTGGTGATATTATCTCTGGTACTACCCGTTTGAAAGGTAAAATTATTGCCATAGTTAAAATCCGACCAGGTTAGGTTGGCAAAAGGAGCAACACTGGTAAACAAACCGTGACCGTCTTTCAGTATATACCATTTTAGCAACGATTCCATGCCGTTATGAATCTCATCTCCACCATTCACAACATAACTATAAGCAGTGGTGGTATTATTCAGTGGTACTGCAACAGTCGTCATCTTACTGCTGAATTTTGTATGGAACAGCGATAGCTGATAAACCAGCCTGCCTTTATACAAGGCGCCTTTTGTTCCTATTTCAAACTGATCGCCAACTTCAGGTTTCAGTGTACTGTTTATTCTGCCGGTGGCCGGGGTAGCGGGTGAAGACACTACCGGCGTGGTGATAAAAAAATAAGAGCTCGCCGGCGCTTTATAGCCCCTGCTGTAAGCAGCATAAACAGATAACTCCTCATTAAATACTTTATTGATGGCTACGTGTGGCGATACCATTTGTTTATAGGAAGTATCGTAGTGCGAAGGTTTGGCAGCCGTTTCTGCGTTGAAACGATCGTCGAGCGATATTCGCTGACGGCTTAGGCCCACGCCTGCGGTAAAGGAAAGACCGTGTGGCAAAGCCAGCGTCCATTCTGTAAATAAATTAGAATTACCTGTTTTCGTAAACGTGTTCGACGTAGACGTATTGATCACCCAGTAAGGTTTTCCCATAACCCAGGCTGTGGTAGTGGTGTCGGCAGGGTTTTGTTTCATATTGTAGCCAATGGTTTGCGCAACCTGGCCCTGCATTTCAATACCGGTGATGCCACTCAGCGAAATGGCGCCATTCAATAAATTCTTTGTTCCGAAAGTAGAACGGAAACCATAGTTTACGGCTGTTTTATCGGTCCACCCGGCGGCAGAGCTTGCATCGCTGCTGTAGCCGGAGCCAAATACAGCCGTGGTATTGTATAATTTTTCATTGAAATTAAATGTATGCTCCATCCCACCCCTGAAACTGGTAACATGGCTATGCCCGTTTCTTTTTATGTAGTCGATATTGCCTGAATAATCCTTAGCGGCATATTGATCAAGGGTGAGCTCTCCCGTGCGTTCATCATAACTGTTGGTATAGCTGAAAAAGGTGCTTAGTCTTTGTTTCTGATTCAATTCAAATTCCATCATCGCATTTACAAAGTCCTTTTTTGACCGATTATGAACAGCAAAGCCATCTGATTTTTGGTTTGCGTAGCTCAATAGCAGGGCCGAATGATCGGTTGCTGTTTGCACGCGTGTAGTGTACCGTTGCAGGCCATAATTACCTGCCATAACATCCTGCTGTATAGCTGTTTTTCCTTTTTCGGGTTTTATCATTTTCAAATTCACCACGCCTGCAATAGCCTGGCCGTACAAAGTGCCGGCAGGGCCTTTAATGATCTCTACATTGCCTAATGAACCATAATCTATATCATCCAGCATGGTAATACCTTCTGCATCGGTTACCGGAATGCCATTGAGATACACTTTGTATCCCTGCCCGTCGAAATTACTGCTGATGCCCCGCGTGCCGCGCGTGCCATTGCCATAGCCGCGAATATTAAATTGCTGTCCGCCCGATACACTTCTGCGTTGCATCGATACACCGGGCACATTGCCATTAATGGCGTCATCAAGAAAGATGCCCTGCCCGCGCTTTAATTCTGTAGTTTTCAAAGTGGCGATGGATGCAGGCTGATACAGAAGCGATTTATTCTGACCCGCCGTGGCTGTTATCTCCACAGTATCCAATACTTTTCCTTTTATTGTGTTTTGTGAAAAGGCAGCTGAGAATAAGAAATTAAAGAGTGATAAAACAACAAGAGTACGATTCATAATAATATTTTAGAATAAGGAAGGGTTATTTTACGATTACCAGTTTTTTAGAGATCACTTCTTCTTTATTGCGCAAACAAAAATCTACACAGCATCCGGCAATTTCAATTCCACCTCATTACCAATAGAACGAACTACTGTTTTTGTTCCTTGTCTGCCCTGCAGCAGCATGTGGCCGGGCTTTATTTTTTCCGGCGGCGGCGCCTGCTTTTCTGCAGGCGTCAATTCCAGGCGCCATAATGCATTTCCTTTGGTTAGCATAATCAACACGTGCTCTCCATTGGCTTTTTTTATGCCAGCGTCAACAGGTGTGTCTGCAACCGGCATCGCAATAATGGAATAGGTTTTACCATTTTTCCAGGCCTTAAGCCATTGTATTGGTTTCGCGCTTTCAATATAAATCGTGTATAAAGTATCCGGCCCCCGGTGCGTTGGATTGCCCTGAGGATCTACCGCCACAACACCCGGCAAATGTTCAGCCCTGAATGCATAGATGTTCTTAATGCCATCATCCAGTTGCGCGCCGGCTGTGCAACCCGTTAAAATGATCAACGTCAAACAAATAACTACCGCCGGAAGTTTGCAACCCCAGCGGTGGTGTAATATATTAAATGGTAACCTCATCGTATTTCGAAATTCTTGGATTTAGGGATTTTGTGATTTAACTAAATCCCCCAATCGCTAAATCAGAAATCAGAGTTTTAGTACTTTATTCACGTACCATTTACCATCTGCAAAAGTTCGCAGTACATAAATTCCCGGAAACAGGCGAATACCGGAAAGATCAATTCTTATGAAATTAGAACTTCCATATTGTTTCCTGAATACAGTAACCCCTCTTAAATCTATTAATTCAAATTGTACGTTCGATTGTGGCTGTTTAGCAAACCGTACGTCGATATAACTATGGAACGGATTGTTCAACACCCAAACCTTTTGATGACTATTGGGATTTAATATCAGCACCTTGTCGCTAAAAATATAGCTGCTATCCGTCCGCACTATCTTCAGCCGGTAATAATTCACATCGTCTGCATGCCAGTCGGTAAAATAATAGCTATTGGCCGATGCATTCCAACGAAAGGCTTTTACCGTACCGAGCCTGGTGAAGTCTACTCCGTTTTCCGATTTCTGCACTTCAAAATAATCCAGGTTAGGTTGTACACTGGTTTTCCAATGTAACAATACATTATCGTTATGTAGCTTACCTTCAAAGTCAAGCAACAGCAGTTTTAAAGGACTAACACCCGGAATACCCGCACCAAAACCCGCCGCGCCGCCGGAGAAGGTATAGCTTAATGTATAATCATTACCATAAGAACCCTGCACCGGTGTAACCACAGTTACTTTGCCCGCCAGCGATGGGTCGGCAGGCGTTACCTGGTTGATGGGCACATTGGTTTTAACGAGCTGGATGCTATCCCACGACTGATGCGTGGCCGCTTCCCATGCAGCTTTTTCATCTGCACTATAATACAATGTCAGCTGATATTGTCCGGATGTATCCGTAGAAAATGGGGTAACATAAAATGTTTTATTCATAAGCCGGTTAGCCGCCGAATCGCTCCAGAAAGCTGTGGCGCCCAGTCCTGCCCGGTCAATCGCAACAGAGGTGCAACCAAAATCAAAACCGTTCAGCGAAGTAAGCCGGGCCATCAACTTGCCGTTTGTGCTGTAATAATAAATGCTATTGTCGGGCGCCAGGTAATTGGTTGATCCTGTATTGACGGTTGTTTCAATTGTTACACCGGCCTGAATGCCTGTTAATATAATATCCGGACGGATATAAAATCCACTTACAGAATTAAAAGCAGCATCCAGTGAACATCCTACGCCGGTAGACGCCCGGTTCCAGATGCCCATCACATCAGTAGTGACGTTGGTGGAAACATAATCGCCGCTGCCCGAAAAAGCGGTTCCATTATCGTAACAAATTTCAACAAGCAAATTAGAAGTGCCGTCCCAATAAAATGGTGTATTAAAAGTAAAGGTATTCACCCCTTGTACGGTAGAATAAGTTTTTGAATAACATACCGTAGCACCTGTTTCAAACACCAGTGAGCCCAAATTCGCACTCGTTGTATTCTTTAATGAAATAGTAAGGTTCGAATCAGGCAGCGTACTTGTTTTCGTTAACACATTAAAGCCTAACGAAGAAATATTACCCGCTTTAAAACCCATGGCCGTGAGCTCAGAAGCAAGATAGATGTACTGGCTTTTCGCTTTCTGAAAGCTGCTGCGGAAAGGTTGAATATAGCCGCCCGACAGATCGCCCGCGCCTATTGTAGCTGTGCGCACAGCACCCGGCACCAGGGGCGACGCATCGTTATCAGTAATAAAAAAAGTATATGAAGTAGTGCCCGGGGGTACCAATGCATCGGTATGTCCGGTAATAGTATAATTTAACGTAAAAGACTCAGTGCTTTCTATATTGCCATCGTCGTACACTCTGATAGTTATAGGTTGTGCCGTTGATGAATCGGTAGCAAACGTTATTTTATTGGAAGGCGATGTAAAGCTGCCATTGGTAGTAAAATCGAAATCAACGCCTTGTACAGCACTGCCGCCCGCTGCTACTGCTACAGTCACTGTTGCATCGCCACTGGCCGGCTTATCTATCGTCATGTTCACCGTGTAATCAGTGTACCCACGGCAACCTGCGGTGGCTGAAGTTGCTTCCTGTTGTGTTGTATAGGGATATGCAAACCGTACAAACGGAGCAGTGGCCGGGATGGTGGTGGTCCACAAACCGCGACCATGGGTGGCAGCGGCCAGCGTACGGTCGCTTCTCCTGAACTGCAGCATATCTGTACGTACAACGGGGAAATTCGCGTCCTGTGTCCATACCGTGGACGATCCGTTGATCAGGTCCGTTTCGTAAACACCCATATCAGTAGCAATGATGGCCTGCGTGTTATCGTCGGGATAAAACATAGCCCACCGCACGGGAATATCGGGTAGGTTACCTGAAATATTGCTCCAGCCCGAACTGCCGCCACCTGTATTGGTCATCCACACGTGAGCCGATCCATAGTTGGAAAACGTAGCAATCAGGTTGCTGTCATTAGTACCCATAGCTACACACGAAACGGTGGAAGCTGCACTCATGCTGCTGCCAGTAATATCGGTAGCCACGGGTGAAGCGGCATTGGCATTATCGACTCGTACAATTTTTGTAGAACCGGTTCCCAGAAATATACGGTTCGGCGTATAGGGCGAAACAGATACATGCGTAACCGAACCCGATGCAAGTGCAGCAACGGTAACAGGCGTGAACGTACTGCCTGTTTGCGGGTTTTCCCATCGCACATACTGACCTGCGCTGCCCCCTGTATACATTTTATTATTCAGGTCGTCGTAGTCGGTTGGATTGATGAATTGCCCAACTGAGCTGGAATAATTAACAGAGCTCCAGGTATTACCGCCATCAGTGCTGCGCCTGTACTGGCTATATACATAAGATCCAAACTGGTATTGCGGCTGATCCTGATCGATATGCACAAAGGCGCCGTCGCCACCGGTAACTTCAATGGAACCACCTAAACCCGGGCTGGTTAGCTGGTGGCAGCCATTATCCTGCGCCCCTGCCAGAAAATAATTGGTTGTACTGGGATGTATGGCGCAGGAATAGAACTGTTTCAATCGCAATCCCACATTACGATCGCTGAAAGTAGTGCCGCCATTGGCCGAATAAAATATACCGCCGTCGCTGCCTACCAATACCTGGTTGCCTGCCCATGCTACAATGTGCTGATCGGCATGAACATAATTGCCCGTAGTACCTACCCAGGCAGATATGCGCGACCAGGTAGCGCCCCCATCAGTGGAACGGTAACAGTTCAATCCGCCCGCAATAACATTATTAGGGTTGGCAGGATCTGCACCGATAGCCAGGTTATACCACCCCTGCCCCGAGCTGAGATCGTTGGTACCTGAAGCAGCAGGTGGAGAAGTAGTTGTTGGTGACCAGTGGGCGCCACCGTCAACCGATTTATATATCTGCGGTGTTTGAAAGGAGGCGTTCGCATTCAGCACATATAAGGTATTGCCGGAGCATGTTATTTCGCAGTTGTATTGCACGGGCGCAAACGAAGTTGTCGGCGCCGTCCAGGTGGCAGATGTAACCGTGGCCGGGTTATCGGTAAAGCGATAACCGGCAATAGAAGCTGACGTATTGTAATAACCACATACAATATGCATTCTGCCGGTGCTGCTCAATTTCATTTCGGTTACCCGTGTGCTTAGTCCGGAGGGCGTGATAGTGGTCCAGGTATTACCGCCATCAGTGGAGCGTTGAATGCCGGCGCCGCTTCCAATAGTAGCAACATACACATTGCCCAACGTGTCGCAAATAACCTTCGACACGTTCCAGAAGTTGGTTGTGGCAGGCAATACACTCCATGTTACGCCGTGATCAGTACTTTTCCATACACCGCCACCACGAACTGCATCGGCATTAAAAGCCTTCTCGCCGGTACCGAAGTACATGATATTCGGATTAGAAGGGTCCTGGCAAATAGAAGCGATGGCGAGGTTGCCAAAGAAGTCATTCACCAGCGACCAGCTTGCCGGCGATGCAGTAATATCGTTCGTTTTCCAAACGCCGCCGTCGATACCCCCTACCCACACTGTTTTGTGGTTGGTATCAGCAATATCGACCCATATGGCGCGCATACGGCCGCTGGTAGCACCATTGCCGGCACGCGTATTTCCGTTGCTGGGGCCGGTGGCGTCTGTATTAGGACCTCTTTCGATCCATGTTAGTGAAGAAGCGGTAGTGAGGCGGCCGGTGGTTAGCATTTGCCGGCTTCGTTTAATCATCAGCTCGTTGTAGGCATTAACGAGTCTGTACTTAGGCACATATCCGAGCGATACATCTTTTGTCATTTGAATTTCCTGTTGCTGGGCTTCCCAAATCCCATCTTCATCTTCTTCTTTCCCTTCCGTTCTTTCGTCGTCATCATCTTCATCATGCTGTTTTCCGTCATATGAATCTTCGTAATGGTGTCGTGCCTTTACGTGGTAAAGGCTAACGCCTGCAACGCCAACAGCAGCGCACAGGCACAACAGGATAATTTTTCTCATAAGTCAGGTTGTTACTGGGGATTAGCGCAGTCAGGATAAATTTAAATAATTAAAGTAATTCAACCATGCACAAACGAAAAAAACAAAGAAGAAGTAAGAGGGATTAGTATTTTTTGTAATAGGTGGGCGCGATTCCGATGCTTACAACTCCTGCAACACCTTTAAGCTCTGTTGCGTCATACTATTTACCAACCTGATTGAATAAATAAAAAAAATCGCATTGCCCGCTTTCTTCATTGTGAATGTAAGGTGCCACTGCTTTAAGCATCGTGGTTAGCAAGCTATCCTGTCCAAACCTGTCAATAAACTTTTTATTATCGATGGTGACAACATATCGATACTTGTCTTCTGCATAACCGGAAGTAATAAGCGGCCTTGATTGTATGCCTGTAACCAACTCTTGTATTTTTTTCTGAGCCGCAGGCGCAAGTTGAAAATCTTTCCTGGTTTTTATTTTGCTGGTACTGTCAGGATAATGGTAACCCAGGATATTAATGCCCAAACCGGCATGATCAAGCTGAATTTCATTGTAACAGGTGTATGGGCTGTACAATATAATTTGCAGATGATCATACCTTTTTGGGGCCGTTAATGCCTTTGATGAACCGCGTTCTTTGCAGGCAGGAGGTACTGCGAACGCGGTCATCACCAGCATACTATAAAATAATATTCTACACATAACATTTAATTTCCGCCGGTTCTTTCGCTTTGTCCGGTCAGTACATCATAAGAAACCCGCTGCAAACGCCCGTGCTCAGCCCTTAACGTATTTTCAGAAGGATATTCATCTCTTTTATGACTGGCAGGCCGCTTCCACTGGCCTATTCCATGCCCGTAGAACTCCTCTATATTATTAATTTCATAATGGCCTCTGCCATCCTCACCAAGATATGTACTAACACCTGTTTTACCCATTGGAACACGCACGCCGTCAAAATGAGCCAATGCATGAATTAACTCCTGCCCTATGAGCAGATAAAGTGGCTGTTCTTCAGAATGAGCAGGTTTATCGCGAGCTTCAGAAACCAGTACCATAGGATTGGTGCCTCTAATATCTACCTTAGCGTCGGTACCGACCCCATTTGAAGCATTTTCTGCGGTTTCTTTATTTGCGGGCTCCGTTCCGGTGTCCATTCCCGATTTAGTGTAATTTAACGTTGCGGTACGTTCAGTATTGTCAATTAAAGCTCGCATCAGGGCTGTGCCGGTTTTCAGTTTATTGCTCTCCTTGCCATTTACTCTTTTTGCTATGTCAACATTATGAGTTTTCTTATTATAAACAAGCTTATCTCTCGTAAATTGCTGCAGTGCGCTCATAATCATCTCTCTGTCTTCGTCTGACATTTCACCTAATTTTAAAACACGTCCATCAGGATCTGTTAACCTTACAGGGTTATCAGCGGTGTAGTTGTACGGCGACCCCGGCGCATATTTATCCGCCATCGGATCAACCACATGCCACCTTCCTATCTGCGCATCATACATCCTGGCTCCAAAGTCGTACCACTCCAATCCGCTGGCGTCACTAAACTCCTTATCCTGCTTTTCCTTGCCGCTGAATTTAAACTTGTTTTCAGTATATCCCAATGCCTCTGAGCTTATCCCTGCCATCGTTAACCCAAACGGATAATAATGGTTCTCTTCTAATAGCGGCCCATGCGTATGTATCACCTGCAGGTTATCGAAGTATACCCGTACCGGGCTTTCATTGCTTACGTACACATAAAGATAGCCATTCTTTGTAACAGGAATGCCCAACAGCGCATGATCTTCAACTTGATTAGGCTTGCGAACCCTTTCAAAATTACCGTCTACATATTTGAAATTTTCATCGAACAGGATCCAGTTAATATACGCCTTTGGCGTTGTTCCTCCGCTACCGCGGTTGGAGTTGGTAAGAAAACTATTTATGCCGTTATAAATATCCATTGTACTATTAAGGGTTTGGGCAGTAACGGCTTTACCGGCTGTTGCCCCTGTGGGGGCGCCAAGTAACCCGCTCAATAGGTCAAGCACTGGCACATTGTTATTCGTACCACTGGTATTATTGTCAAAATAGTAGGTTTTGCCATAAATATCTATCTTATCGCCGCTCATTACCTTCAACGTTATACCCAGCCCTGTCACGCCTACCCCACCATCTGCATTCAGCTTATACACGTACTGACTGGTGCTGGTAACATTGCTGTACGGGTTATTATTAACAGGCGGATCTAAAGGATCGGGACCTCCGTTCTTGTTAGTATAATCACTCATACCAGTCACCGGCTCGTACGGATCCCAAATATTTACAATTTTATTGGGATCTATATTATAAAACTGATTTTCTGTATGCACGGCAGACTCCGGATCATTCATATATCCTTCAAGTGTAGCTGCCGGATAATTATCCTGCTTTTGTTCTTCAGTAAGCACCATGCGCACGTTCCCAAGATGATCTTTTATAAAGTAATCATACTCATAATGCGCCTGTTTATCGCCTGTTGCTTCCAAATACCTCAGCCTGCCTTCTTCATGGCTTACAAATTGAAGCTTATCAGTATACTGAAGCGCTGATAAACCAGGATTCTCATACGCTTTGGTTTCGTATACAAATCCGCCCACATAAGTGGTTATAGTATTAACATAACCTGAATACGGACTGCCATTATAATTTACCGTTACGTTCTTTTCATGTACGATCTTCTGCAGCTTATTGCCCGAAGCATCATATACATAGGTAATGGAGCCCTTATCGTTATTGTTGTTATCCTGCACTGCAATATGCTCCGGCAGGTCGAGGTGATTATAAGTAATAGCGCCGGCATTGGTTACGGCTGCAGCTTGTCCATTGATCCGTTTATTTTTATCAGTAACCAAATTACCCTTGGCATCATACCCATAGTCGTTGCCACTGGTATTGTTATCTGTAAAGTCACCCAGCTTATGATCGGTGGCGCCAGTCCCCTGCTCAGTGATGCCGCTTAACTTATTACCATTGTTATAATAGCTATACACCATATCGTCGATCTGCGTGCTGCCGGTAAGCTTCAATCCCCATTGTTGAAGGTGTTGGATATTACCATTTGCATCATAGGCCTGGTCGCCATGTATGCCATCCCCTATTTTTACATTGAAGTTTACTTTTGCATTGTTCCACAGATGATCATCGGAATTTTGCTGCATGAAATCCCCCCGTAACAGCCTGTTGGCAGCGTCATAGGTAAAATCATATTTACGCCTGATGTCGTCGCCATCACTCTTCCATAGCATGCCGGCGATATTACCATTGTATGCTGTACCGGAAAAGCTCTGCCCTGCTTTATTGGTGGTTTTATCGTAGCCGAGTTCGTAACCAAAAAGAACGGCCGGAGTAGCTGTCTGCCCTTCTGTTGTAAGGTAATCGCGGTTGACACCCAAAATCCAGTTCCTGATGTTATACTCATAGGTTAGCGTTTGAATGGGGTTGGTAGTGTAAGCGACACCAGCGGCATCTTTTGTTTTTCCTATATTCTTTGTCATCAGCCTGCCCAGGGCGTCATATTCATTGTTTACGATTTCCAGCTCGGGTTTATTAACCGCTACACCATTGATGGTACTATTAATGCTTTTTGTTATGCTGGCTACTTCCACGAGATCGTTGTACGTCATTTTAGTAACAACCACATGTGTTTGAGGATTGGCACTGCCGGCCTTTTCCTGTTTTTGCACTACAACCAGCGGCTGACCGCTGAAAGTATACTGCGTGGTATTTAAGTCTGATCCGCCTGTATAGTTCTTACTTTTTATCTGCACTATCCTTCCGTGGTCGTCGTATATTGGTACTGTATAAAGGTACTGATCTAATGAACCGAGTACTTTTGTTTGCTGCCAGGTAACAAGGCCGCGCGTTTGCATACTTTGTGCCACTTGTATAGCATAGGGAAAGCTGTTATAGGATGTATTGAGATAGGTTCCTCCGGTATAGGTATTATCAATAGTTCCTGTTACACCACTCGCTGCGGGCACGGTTGTATAATCGTCGTAACCCGTTTTGGTGAGCACCGTAAAGGAAGCCCCACCGGGTCTCGGATCATTGCTAACCACCATGCCTTCAACCGTAGATAGCCCATTGGTAGTTTGATGGTTTACCTTGTCTTGTAAATCACCAGGCGTACCCGCCCAGGTAGTGAGGCCCGTAATTACCTGGCGGTTCAGGTTGTCGTATAAAGTAGTGAGCCATTGATTATTCACATTCATATTGGCATCCTGGGTAAATACCAGCCTGTCCCGACCGTCGTATATCATATATACATCGCCTGCGCCGGGCGTTTTTTTACGAATCATTCTTTTTCGGCCATCATATTCATAGCGAAAACACTGCTCGTTTAAGATGTTGCCATTAAGGGCATTGATATTCCAGCTATTTTGAATTAATAATTCAACACCTCTGGGTTGAATCACAGCTCTGAGCAAATGCAGGTTGTCATAAATATAGTACGTGCAAAGCCAGCCGGTATAACCACTGCCACTTCCGTTATCGGCTGCATTGATACCAAGCTGAACTTTTCTGAGTACAGGTTGTCCAAACTTATCAGTGAATTCAATAACCTGGTTGCCATTTTCATTTACGGTGATATTTTTTGTCAACTGTCCCGGATCATATGCGCCATCCATTCTGTAAGTTCCCCAGTTTCCACTTACATTAATCACATTCCATATTCTTACATCATCGACAGGCGTATTCAGCTCGTATTTTAATTCGGTACCCCGACTGCTACCTGTCCAGCTATCGCCTGCCGCCATCTTTTTTTCAATCCGGTTTAATGGCGAAGATTCAAACACTGTTTGTCCGTAATAAAACGATTCTCCGGGATTCTGAATCTTGTGGAAATCATTTAATTCGGCCAGCGGGTTTTGTTTATAGTTGCCATCTCCTGTGCCTGAAACATAAGGCAGGTAAATGAGCGTTTGCCTGCCATAATCATCGTAGAAGGCAGGAACAACGAGGTCCTTATTACCGTTACCCGCCTGCTTCGACACGGTTTGCATGGTTCTACCCAATCCATCAAAATACTCAGTAACCTGTTTCACTTCTGCCACCGGTGAAATCGCTGCGGCAGTTTGTTCATCGGTAACACCGCTGTGCATGAAGGTACGCGTGCGGATATAGTTCATGTTGTCAACATCCAACGTTCCGATATTGATTACACACACATTGCTATAGGCTTCTTCACTACCGGCACCGCATCGTACATGCCGTCTGAAATAGGTAGTGCCTGTAATCACCGCGGGCTCATAAGTTGCCCCCTGCGCATTGGTACCAGTGATATCAGTAAACGTATAGCCACCATCCGTTGAAATTTGCCATTGATACTGGTAATTACCATTGCAGGCACCGCCGGTAGCCGCACCTGCCGATAATTTGCCAGGCCTGGTTCCCGACGGTATAATCACGCCGGCAGGTATAATGGTACCGCCATCCAGCTTCGCGTATACATCTAC
>Ga0105239_10002192_pt1 | contig 25114 bp, 16 predicted proteins | sample KBSC44metaG_FD_92761 | JGI IMG/M metagenome (GOLD analysis project Ga0105239, IMG submission 92761) | Corn rhizosphere microbial communities from Kellogg Biological Station, Michigan, USA - KBS C4-4 metaG | ecosystem: Host-associated > Plants > Roots > Rhizosphere > Soil | place: Michigan, USA...
CAGCTGCGCGGCTTCGCTTCCGAAGTCACGCGCGTGGCGCGCGAAGTCGGTACCGAAGGCAAGCTCGGCGGCCAGGCGATCGTGCCCGGCGTCGCGGGTACGTGGAAAGACCTTACCGATTCGGTGAATTCGCTGGCCTCGAACCTGACTTCGCAGGTGCGCAACATCGCCGAAGTGACGACGGCCGTGGCCAAGGGCGACCTGTCGCGCAAGATCACGGTCGACGTGCGCGGCGAAGTGCTGCAGCTGAAGGAAACCATCAACACGATGGTCGACCAGCTCAACGGTTTCGCCGCCGAAGTCACGCGCGTGGCGCGCGAAGTCGGCACCGAAGGCAAGCTCGGCGGCCAGGCCCAGGTGCCCGATGTCGCCGGCACGTGGAAAGACCTGACCGATCACGTCAACTCGATGGCATCGAATCTGACTTCGCAGGTGCGCAACATCGCCGAGGTGACCACGGCGGTGGCCAAGGGCGACCTGTCGCGCAAGATCACGGTGGACGTGCGCGGCGAAATCCTGCAGCTGAAGGAAACCATCAACACGATGGTCGATCAGCTCAACGGTTTTGCGGCCGAAGTCACGCGCGTGGCGCGCGAAGTCGGCACCGAAGGACGACTCGGCGGCCAGGCGGTGGTGCCCGGCGCCGGCGGCACGTGGAAGGACCTGACCGACAACGTGAATTCGCTCGCCTCGAATCTCACCTCGCAGGTGCGCAACATCGCCGAAGTGACGACCGCCGTGGCGCGCGGCGACCTGTCACGCAAGATCACGGTCGACGTCAAGGGCGAAATCCTGCAGCTGAAGGAGACCATCAACACGATGGTCGACCAGCTCAATGGTTTCGCCGCGGAAGTCACGCGTGTGGCGCGCGAAGTCGGCACCGAAGGCAAGCTCGGCGGCCAGGCCCAGGTGCCCGGCGTCGCCGGCACGTGGAAGGATCTGACCGACTCGGTCAACCAGATGGCGTCGAACATCACGGCGCAGGTGCGCAACATCGCCGAGGTGACCACGGCGGTGGCCAAGGGCGACCTGTCGCGCAAGATCGCGGTCGACGTCAAGGGCGAAATCCTGCAGCTGAAGGAGACCATCAACACGATGGTCGACCAGCTCAATGGTTTCGCCGCGGAAGTCACGCGCGTGGCGCGCGAAGTCGGCACCGAAGGCAAGCTCGGCGGTCAGGCGCAGGTGCCCGGCGTCGCCGGCACGTGGAAGGATCTCACCGACAACGTCAACTCGATGGCATCGAACCTGACGACCCAGGTGCGCAACATTGCCGAAGTCGCCACGGCCGTGGCGCGCGGCGACCTGTCGCGCAAGATCGCGGTCGGCGCCTCCGGCGAAGTGCTGCAGCTGAAGGAAACCATCAACACGATGGTCGATCAGCTCAACGGCTTTGCCGCGGAAGTCTCGCGCGTGGCGCGCGAAGTCGGCACCGAAGGCAAGCTCGGCGGTCAGGCCCAGGTGCCAGGCGTCGCCGGCACGTGGAAGGACTTGACTGACAACGTCAATTCGATGGCGTCGAATCTGACGACACAGGTGCGCGGTATCGCCAAAGTCGTTACCGCGGTGGCGACCGGCGACCTGAAGAAGAAGCTGACCGTGGAAGCCAAAGGCGAAATCGCCGAACTGGCGAACACGATCAACAGCATGACCGAAACGCTGGCGATCTTCGCCGACCAGGTGATCACGGTTGCGCGCGAAGTCGGCGTCGAGGGCCGCCTCGGCGGCCAGGCGAAGGTGCCGGGCACGGCCGGTACGTGGAAGGATCTCACCGACAACGTCAACCAGCTCGCCGCGAACCTGACCAATCAGGTGCGCGCGATCGCCGACGTGGCGATCGCCGTGACGCAAGGCGACCTGACGCGGTCGATCACGGTCGACGTGCGTGGCGAAGTTGCGGAACTGAAGGACAACATCAACTCGATGATCGGCACGCTGCGCGCGACCACGCTCAGCAACCGCGAGCAGGACTGGCTGAAGACGAACCTCGCGAAGTTCGGCAGCATGATGCAGGGCCAGCGCGACCTGATCACGCTCGGCCGCATGCTGCTGTCGGAACTGGCACCGCTGATCAACGCGCACCAGGGCCTGATGTACGTCGTCGATCCGAACGAACCCGGGCGCACGCAGCGCCTGCGCAAGCTCGCCGGCTATGCCGATGCCGGCGCGGCCGGCTCCGGCGAAACGCTGGCGTTCGGCGAGGGCCTGATCGGCCAATGCGCCGCGCTCGCCCGCATCATTCTGATCAACGATGCGCCGGCCGGCGAGGCGCCGATCCGCTCCGGCCTGATGAGCGCCGCGCCGCGCAACATCATCGTGCTGCCGGTGCTGTTCGAGAACCAGGTCAAGGCCGTGATCGAGCTGGCTTCGCTCGTCGAGTTCACCGCTTCGCAGCGTTCGTTCCTCGAACAGCTCTCCGGCAGCATCGGCATCGTGCTCAACACGATCGAGGCATCGATGCGCACGGAGAACCTGCTCGCGCAGTCGCAGCAGCTCGCCGCGGAGCTGACCTCGCAGCAGAAGGAACTGCAGCAGACGAACGAGGAGATCGCGCTGAAGGCGACCCTGCTCGCCGAGCAGAAAGCCGAAGTCGAACACAAGAACCAGCAGATCGAGTATGCGCGGCGCGCGCTCGAGGACAAGGCCGCGGAGCTGGCGCTGACTTCGCGCTACAAGTCCGAATTCCTCGCCAACATGTCGCACGAGCTGCGCACGCCGCTGAATTCGATCCTGATCCTCGGCCAGCAGCTCGCGGAGAATCCCGACGAGAACCTGAGCGGCAAGCAGGTCGAATTCGCCAAGACGATCCATGCCGCCGGCACCGACCTGTTGCACCTGATCAGCGACATTCTGGACCTGTCGAAGATCGAGTCCGGCACGGTCACCGTCGACAGCGAGGAGATCACGTTCTCGACGCTGCGCGAAAACATCGAACGCGGTTTCCGCCACGAGGCCGATCGCCGCCGCCTGGATTTCACGGTGGATTTCGCATCCGGCCTGGGTACCGCGTTCTCGAGCGATCCGAAACGACTGCAGCAGATTCTCAAGAACCTGCTGTCGAACGCGTTCAAGTTCACCGAGAGCGGCAGCGTGCGCCTCGTCGCGCGCACGGTGCAGAGCGGCTGGACCGCCGGCCATCGCGTGCTCGACAAGGTGTCCAGCGTGATCGCGTTCGAGGTGACCGACACCGGCATCGGCATCGCGCCGGAAAAGCAGCGCATCGTGTTCGAGGCATTCCAGCAGGCCGATGCCGGCACCTCGCGCAAATACGGCGGCACCGGCCTGGGCCTGGCGATCAGCCGCGAAATCGCCGGCCTGCTCGGCGGCGAACTGAAGCTGACGAGCGCGATCGGCAAAGGCAGCACGTTCACGCTGTATCTGCCGTTCAATTACGTGCCGGCGGAGAAACCCGAACCGCTGCAGGCGCGCGCGCAGCGCCTGCGCGAGGAACGTCCCGCCGAGGAAACCGAGCGCGTCGCCGACGACCGCGCCGCGCTGGATCATGCGCGGCCGACGCTGCTGATCGTCGAGGACGACGCGCGCTACGCGAGCGTGCTGCGCGATCTCGCGCGCGGCCACGGTTTCAACGTGCTTGTCGCCCAGCATGGCGCGGAGGCGCTGCGGCTCGCCCAGGATTTCCATCCGACCGCGATCTCGCTCGACGTGTTCCTGCCCGACATGCTCGGCTGGGCGGTGCTGTCGCGCCTGAAGCACGACGTCGCCACGCGCCACATTCCGGTGCAGGTGCTCACGGTCGACGAGGAACGTCATTCCAGCCTGGAACGCGGCGCGTTCAATTTCCTGGCCAAGCCGGCGACGGCCGAGTCGATCGGCGAAGCGCTCGAGCGCATCCGCAGATATACGCTCGCACGCACCAAGCGCCTGCTCGTCGTCGAGGACGACGCGCGCGAGCGCAACAGCATCGTCGAACTGATCAAGGACGCCGATGTCGAGATCGTCACCGCCGGTTCGGGCGAAGATGCGCTGGTGAAACTGGCAGACAAGGAATTCGACTGCGTCGTGCTCGACCTGCGCCTGCCGGACATGAGCGGCTTCGAGCTGCTCGAACGCCTGCAGAACGACGCGAAACTCAGCGCGGTGCCGGTGATCATCTTCACCGGTCGCGAGCTCAGCAGCGACGAGGACCAGCGCCTGCGCCGCGCGGCGAAGAGCATCATCGTCAAGGGCGTGGAGTCGCCCGAGCGCCTGCTCGACGAGACCGCGCTGTTCCTGCATCGCGAAATCTCGCACATGTCGCCGACGCAGCAGAAGATCATCCGCCGCCTGCACGAATCCGACGATGCGCTGAAACAGAAACGCGTGCTCGTCGTCGACGACGACGTGCGCAACATCTTCGCGCTGTCCTCGGTGCTCGAACGCCACGGCATGGACGTGATCACGGCCGGTACCGGCCAGGAAGCGATCGAGAAAGTGGCGACTGACGAGGACATCGATCTCGTCATGATGGATATCATGATGCCCGGCATGGACGGCTACGACACCATGCGCGCGATCCGCGCCCGGCCGGAGTCGCGCGCGCTGCCGATCGTCGCGCTCACCGCGAAGGCGATGAAAGGCGATCGCGAAAAATGCCTGGAGGCTGGCGCTTCGGATTATCTGGCCAAGCCGGTCGTCACGGACCAATTGCTCGGAGTGTTGCGGCAGTGGCTACATCGTTGATGACCGAAAACTCGCCCGCGCCAGTCGCGGCAGGCCCGCCCGACCCGGTCAACATCCTGCTGGTCGACGACACGCCGTCGCGCCTGCTCGCCTACCGCACGGTCCTCGGCGATCTCGGCGAAACCCTCTACGAGGCCAGCTCGGGTACCGAAGCGCTGAAGCTGCTGATGCAGCACGAGTTCGCGCTGATCCTGCTCGACATCAACATGCCGGGCATCGACGGCTTCGAGACCGCGCACCTGATCCACGAGCATCCGCGCTTCGAGAAGACTCCGATCATCTTCGTCACCGCGATCAACATCACCGAACTCGACCGCTTGCGCGGCTACACGCTCGGCGCGGTCGATTACGTGATGGTGCCGATCGTTCCGGAGATTCTGCGCAGCAAGGTGATCGTGCTTGCCGAGTTGTATCGCAAGCGCCGCGAGCTGGAGATCGCGAACCGGCGCCTGGCTTCGGCGAACGAGGCGCTGCAGGCGGAAAAGACCCGCGAGCTCGCGGTGCTCAACGAATCGCTGCGTCTGACCAACATCGAACTGGCCAGCCGCTACATGCAGTTGCAGGGCGAAGTCGCCGAGCGTCAGCGCGTCGAGGCGCGGCTGATCGAGCAGGATCGGCGCAAGGACGAATTCCTCGCCATGCTCGCGCACGAGCTGCGCAATCCGCTGTCGTCGGTATCCAATGCGATCAGCGTACTTAGCATGAAGGCAACCGAACGCGTCGAGCTGCACGACACGATGGCGCGGCAGGTCGCGCTGCTCGTGCGCCTGATCGACGATCTGCTCGACGTCGCGCGCATCGGCCAGGGCAAGATGGTGCTCAGACGCTCGCCGGCCACGCTGAACGCGATCATCGATGCGGGTCTGGAAACGGTCGCGCCGATGATCGAAGCCGACGGCCACGCCGTCCATATACAGCGCCTGCCCGAGGACGTCACGCTGCTGGCTGACGGCCAGCGTCTCGCGCAGGTGTTCGCCAACCTGCTCAGCAACGCCGTGAAATATTCCGACGACGGCGCGCCGATCGAGGTCGTTGCCGCGCAGAACGCCACGTCGCTGGAAATCGCCGTCGTCGACCACGGCATCGGGCTCACTCCCGAGCAGCAGGAATGCATTTTCGAATTGTTTGCGCAAGTCGACACCGCGCTGGAGCGTTCGCGCGGAGGGCTCGGCATCGGCTTGACGCTGGCCCAGCACATCGTCGAGCTGCATGGCGGCAAGCTGTCCGTGCGCAGCGATGGACCCGGTACCGGCTCGCGCTTCTGCGTCAGCCTGCCGCTGGACATGATAATCACCGCGCCGACGCACGTGGCGGCGCCGGCTGCCGCCGATCCGGCAGCGCCACGCCGCGTGCTCGTCGTCGACGACAACATGGACGCCGCGGCGACGCTCGGCACGATCCTGCAGTTGCTCGGCCACGCCGCGCATTGCCTGAGCGATCCGCAGCAGGTCATCGAAACGGTCGAAGCATTCGCGCCCGAAATCGTGTTCCTCGACATCGGCATGCCGGGCCTTTCCGGTTACGACGTCGCGCGCCAGCTACGCGCGCATCCGGCCGGGCGCGACCTCACCCTCGTCGCCCTGACCGGCTGGGGCCAGGCCGAAGACCGCAAGCGCACGACGGAAGCCGGCTTTGACCACCACGTGGTCAAGCCGGCGGATCTGGAAACGATTCAACGCATCTGCAAGCGCGAAGCTGTCGCGACGGGATTGCCGCCGGGAAATTTGTCGGCGGCCTGAAAACCATGCCGCATTCGTGGTCCTAAGCGACCTTGCGCGAGCTCAGCCGCGCCATCGCCTCGCGGCACACCACCAGCGAAGGATAGTGCGCCTTGAGCAGCTTGCGCAGCACCGGCGACTTCGCCACTTCGAACGCGCGCTCGACCAGGCGCATCAGCTGCTGTTCGCCGATGTCGAGCAGGCCCGCGCTCAGCTGCGGCTGCGCGCCATCGAACGTGCGCTTCAAATCCACGTAGATGCGCTCGGCGCTGGCCGCTGCCGACACGTGATGGTTTTCGCCGCCGCCGGATGGCGCCCACGGCGTGATGTCGAGGACGAAACGGCTTTTCACGTCGGCGATGTATTCGAAGGCGGCGTGCACTTCGCTGTCGGCGACACGCGGTTTCATCTCGACGAAGAAATCGCGGCCGATGCTGGCGATGCGTACGATTTGTTGCAGCAGGTCTTCCTCGCGGTTCATGGTGTTGCCTCTTCTGATGTTCGTCTGCAAACGCTTCAATCAGCGTGCCAAGGCGGCGCGACCGATGAAATCAGCGATGCGTGCGGTTGCCGGCAGTTTGCCGGTTGCAGCTTGCATGGCAGCGCAGCGCCGGTCATGCAACTGTCCCTGCCGCGACGAGAATCTTTTCCGGCGTGATCGGCAGATCGCGGATGCGTTTGCCGGTGGCGTGATACACGGCGTTCGCGATCGCCGCCGGCACGCCGGTGATGCCGATCTCGCCGATACCGCGCGCGCCGAGCGAATTGAAGTTCTGGTCGTCCTCCTCGACCGCGGCGACATCGAGTTCGGGAATGTCGGCAGCGACCGGCACATGGTATTGCGCGAGATTGGCGTTGACGACGCGGCCGCTGCCCGGGTCGACCTGTGTCTCTTCGGTCAACGCCATTCCGAGTCCCCAGACGATGCCGCCGAGGAACTGGCTGCGTCCGGTCTTCGCATTGAGCAGCTTGCCGACGCTGTAGCGCGCGACGATGCGGCGCACGCGCACTTCGCCGAGCGCCGGATCGACCGCCACCTCCGCGAACGCCGCGCCGAAGGAATGGGTCGCGAATTTCTCGTCTTCCGCCGCCTTCGCCTGGGCTTCGGTCTCGATCGGCTGGCCGCCGTTGCGGGCGAGCAGCACGGCAATCAATTCGCGCTGTTGCGGATCCTTCGCATCGCTCAGTGCACCCGACTGGATCGTCACGTCGCTCGCAGCGCGGCCGTGGAATGGCGACGCCGGGTCGCCGATCGCACGCGCGATCAATTCGGCGCGCGCCTTCAGCGCCGCGTCGCGCACTGCCGGGGTGACGCTCGCCGCCGTCATCGATCCGCCGGACACCGGCGCCTCGGGCAGCGCGCTGTCGCCGATTTCCACTTGTATACGTTCGGCCGGAATACCGAGCGCGTCGGCCGCGACCTGGGCAATGATCGTATACGTACCGGTGCCGATGTCCTGCGTGCCGCAGCGGACGTGCACGGAGCCGTCGGCGAGCACGCGCAGTGTCGCGTTCGCGATCTGACGATGCGCGGGATACGTCACCGTCGCCATGCCATAGCCGATCAGCTTGTTGCCGTCGCGCATCGAGCCGACCTGCGGGTTGCGCTTCGCCCAGCCGAAACGATCCGCGGCATCGCGATAGCAGTCGCGCAGCTTCTTGCTCGACCACGGCTTGCCGGATTCGGGTTCGGTCTCGGCGTAGTTGCGCAAACGCAGCTCGACCGGATCCATGTTCAGCGCGACAGCGAGCTCGTCCAGCGCCGACTCCAGCGCGAACGAGCCGGTCGACAATCCCGGCGCGCGCATGAAGGTCGGCGTGCCGAGATTGAGCTTGACCAGGCGATGCGAAGTCGCCACGTTCGGGCACGCGTACAACATGCGCGTCACCGTCGCCGAGGATTCCATCCAGTCCTCGAACGTCGAGGTCGGCGAAATCACCTCGTGCACGATAGCGAGGAGCTTGCCGTCCTTGTCTGCGCCGAGCGCCACATGCTGGCGCGTGGGCGGGCGATAGCCGACCGGGCCGAACATCTGCGGACGATCGAGCACGAGGCGGACCGGGCGCGCGGCCTGGCGCGCCGCCATCGCCGCGAGCACCACATGCGACCATGCCGAACCCTTGCAGCCGAAGCCGCCGCCGATGTACGGCGAAAGGACGCGCACCTTCTCCGGGGCGATGCCGAGTTTCTTCGCCAGCGCCTTGCGTGCACCGCTGACGCCCTGGGTCGAGTCGTGCACCGTCAAGGCATCGCCGTTCCACACCGCCAGCGTGCCGTGCGGCTCCATCGGGTTGTGACTCTCCATCGGCGTCGTATAGACGTTGTCGACCTTCACTTGCGCAGTCCCGAGCGCGGACCTGGCATCACCCCATCCGGAATCGGTCTTGCCGTGCGTAAGCTGCGGCGGCGCATACGCCGAGCCAAGCGCCGCATCGAAGGCGAGCAGCGGAGTTTCCGGCACGTAATGCACAGCAAGCAGATCGGCGGCGGCGCGCGCCTGCTCCAGCGACTCGGCGACGACGACCGCAATCGGTTCACCGTTGTAGCGCACTTCGTTGGTCTGCAGCAGCGACAACGCGCGTTCACCGGGCGGATTCGACTTCTGCGCCGCTTCTGACAGCTTCGGCGCATTCGCGTAGGTCATGACGAGCACGACGCCGGGCGCGGCCTCGGCGCGCTGCGTATCGATCGATTCGATACGGCCCTTGGCTATCGTGCTCTGCACGAGCAGCGCATATGCCATCCGCGCCGCGTCGAAGTCCGCCATGTAGCTGGCCGTGCCGGTGAGTTTCGCCGGGCCGTCCTTGCGGTCGAATGCCGTGCCGACAACGGTGTTCATGCGCTGGCCATCGCGGCTTGCAGGGCCCGCGCCACGGTATTGCGCGCGAGCTGCACCTTGTAGGCATTGTGTGCGAGCGGCTGCGCGCCCTGCACGGCCAGTGTGCCGATCGCATTCGCATTCACGTCGCGCGGCGACTTGCCGATGAGCTGCTGCGCCGCATCAGTCGCAAGCCACGGCTTGTGCGCGACGCCGCCGAGCGCGATGCGCGCGTCGTTGATCTGGTCGCCGGACACGTCGAGCGCAACGGCCGCGGAAACCAGCGCAAACGCGTAGCTCGCACGATCGCGGATTTTCAGATAATGCGAATGGCCGGCGAAGTTCGACTTCGGCAAGTCCACACTGGTGACCAGTTCGCCGTGCTGCAGGTTCGTATCCTGCTCCGGATGATCGCCGGGCAGGCGATGAAAATCGCCGATCGCGATGCGTCGCTCGCCTTGCCGGCCGCGCACGTTCACGCTCGCGCCGAGCGCGAGCAAGGCCACGCTCATGTCCGACGGATGCACCGCCACGCATTGCGGACTCGCGCCGAGAATCGCGTGGGTGCGATTCAGGCCGTCTTTCGCCGCGCAGCCGGAGCCCGGCGCGCGCTTGTTGCAGTGGGCGAAGCCGCGATCGACGAAATAGTCGCACCGCGTGCGCTGCAACAGATTGCCGCCGATCGTCGCCATGTTGCGCAGCTGCGGCGAGGCGCCGGCGAGCAGCGCCTGACTGAGCAACGGGTAGCGTTCGCGCACGACGGGATTGTTCGCCACATCGCTGTTGCGGGCGGCTGCACCGATGCGCAAACCGCCGTCCGGCAATTCGGTCACGGCGTCGAGTCCGAGGTGATTGACATCGACGAGCTGGGCAGGCCGCGCGATGCCGCCTTTCATCAGATCGACGAGATTGGTGCCGCCGCCGATGTAGTACGCGTTGCCATCGGCGCCGGCGGCCAGCGCGGCATCAAGCAGTTGCGGACGCACATAGGCAAAAGTATCCATTTACACTTCCCTGCTGCCGCCGGCGCTGTCGCGGATCGCGGCGACGATGTTCGTGTACGCGCCGCAGCGGCAGATGTTGCCGCTCATGCGTTCGCGGATCTCCGCGTCGGACAGCGGCAAGGTCGGTGGTTTGCGCACATCGGCGCTGGCCGCGCTGACCGTGTTCGCGCGCGCCTCGGCAAGCAGCGCCGTGGCCGAGCACAGCTGTCCCGGCGTGCAGAACCCGCACTGGAACGCGTCGTGCTGCAGGAATGCCGTCTGCAGCGGACCGAGTTGCCCGGCTTCGGCAAGACCTTCCACCGTGGTGATTGCGTCGCCTTCGTGCATCACGGCGAAACTCAGGCAGGAGTTTTCGCGGCGGCCGTTCACCAGCACCGTGCATGCGCCACACTGGCCGCGATCGCAGCCTTTCTTCGTGCCGGTCAGACGCAAGTGGTCGCGCAATGCATCGAGCAGCGTGACGCGCGGATCGAGCAGCAGCGCGTGTTCGACGTCATTGACACGCAGTTTTACGGCGACCGGCTGCGGGGCTGCGTGCACCGATGCCGCCTGCGTCTGCTGCGCGGCGGCGGGATGCCAGCGCAGCGATACGCTTGCGCCGGCGAGGGCGACGCCGCCGAGAAAACCGCGGCGGGTGATCGCGGCGACCGGTTTGTCGTTGGAATCAGTGATGATGCTCTCCTGATTGCACACGCGATGATCGACAACGCGGACAGCGACGCAATCGGCGTGCCACTCAGCGCATCGCGAGTGCATCGTCCGCAGGGCGGTCACATCGCGCGGAATGCACGAATCGCCGGCGCGACGCTGCTCAAATTGCGCGGACTAGGCCGGCGGTTGGGCGCGCCCGCTGCCGTCCGGGACGCTGAGCCTGCTCTGCCAGAGCAGATGCCGGTCTTCGCTTTCGGCCATCGTCTGCCGGATCACGTCGTCGTTGCCGCGGCTGGAATCGACGACCAGCAACGTGCGTCCGGCCTTGATCTCGTCCTCGAACTTGCGCCGCACTTCATCGGGCACGCTGGAACCGACAAGTGCGGAACACCAGGCGCCGATGATCGCGCCGCCGGCGAAAAAGCCGATCAGCGCCGGTCCGGCCATGGTGATGGCGAGCGCGGGAATCGCCAGGGCGACGAGGCCCGCGCACAGGCCGACCACGCCGCCGACGACCGCGCCACGGCGCAGCGCTGGAATGAAATCGGTGGACGCGTCGAGATAGCGCGAAGGGATTTCCTCAAGCTCGATGCTCGATCGCGCCACCAGCGAGATCGCCTCGTCGCGAACGCCATGGCCGCGCAGCGTCTGCACTGCACCGCGCGCCGCACCGGGACTGTCGAAAGCATAGATATAGCGTTTCACGCTGCACCTCTTGCCGCTGACAATGAAAACGACGTGCCAACCCGATGCAGAAAACGACATGCATCCGGACCGATTTCACCCGTGTTCGTCGAGCGTCTGCTCGACACTGTCGAATCCCTGCCACGGGTCCGCATGCAGACTGCGCAGACGCGCCGGCACGCTGCGCAGCGTGAAGGCGCTGGCGTTCTTGAGGTGCGCCAGCTCATCCCAGCGCAACGGCGTGGCGACCGGCGCGCCCGGCCGCGCGCGCAGCGAATACGAGGCGATGCTGGTCGCGCCGCGCGCATTGCGCAGATAGTCGATGAAGATCTTGCCCTGGCGCCGCTGCTTCGATGCAGTGGCGATGAATTCCTGCGGCTTCGACTCGGCGATGCTGAGCGCGAATGCCTGCGCGAATTCCTTGGCTACGGCCCATGGCACTGCAGGTCGCAGCGGCACGACGACATGCAGGCCCTTGCCGCCGGAGGTGCGCAGGAACGACGCGAGGCCTTCGGCCGAGCAACGCTCGCGCACGAGCTCGGCAGCGGCTACCACGCGCGACCACGTCACGCCCGGGCCGGGATCGAGATCGAAGACAAGATAGTCGGTGTGATCGGTGTCCTCGACGTGCGCCGCCCACGGATGGAATTCCAGCGCGTTGAACTGCACGAGCTCGAACACTTCATCGGCGCTGCCGGCATAGAGATAGATCGCGCTGCCGCCGCTTTCCTCGTGCAGGCGCACGTTGTGCACGAGCCGCAAGCCGGCGGTCGTGTGTTTCTGGAAAAAGCATGGGGCGCTGATGCCGTCGGGACAGCGCACGATCGAAAGCGGCCGGTTGGCGATCGCCGCCAGCAGATGCGGCATGACGGCCGCGTAGTAGCCCGCGACATCGCCCTTGCTCCTGCCGTCCGGAAAAACCTTGCGTTCCGCGTGCGTCAGCTTCACCGAACCGAACAGCGGCGCCGGCGCGGAACGCTGACCGGTTTCATGTTTGCGCTTCTCGGCGGCCGAATGTCTGGTCATGCCTGGCGCAATCTCCGTTCGTCACCCAGCACGTGCAAGTTCAGTTCCGGTGGCTGTGCGCCGCCTCGCATTCCGGATGTCCGCAACGACATGGAGCGCGCACGCCGATGGTCGGATTCACTGCAGCTTCGGCGCAATACGGGCTGCAATACAGCTGGCCGGCGGGTACGTTGCATGCGCATGCCTCGTGCGCGCATTGGTTCCTTTCCGCTTCGATCGCCATCGGCTACAGCCTCGCCGGCCGCAGCGTGCGCACGCCGTGATCGTCGCGTGCGGCGGCCGTGGTCAGCGGATAGAACGTGGCGATCGACAAGCCATGCTGCTCCAGACGATCGCTGAGATGGGCGTCGCCGTAGGCGAAGAACTCGTCCAGACAGTGCACGTCGGCATCCTCATACTGCAGAATCCGCATCAGCGCGAGACGTTCCGCCTCCAGATGGCGCACGTGATAGACCTGCACCCGGCGCAGCGGCATCGGCTGGTCGAAACTGCGCAGCACGGCACGGGTCGCGGCGCGATCCGCATCCAGCGGATGGATGATGTACCACGCACGATAACCGCTGCGCGGCGACGGCACGCGCATGACCAGCCCGATGCCCTGATGCAGCCAGCGCCACTGAAAGCGTTGCCTCACGTCCATGTCGAATCCTGCGGTTGTCACGCAGATACGTGCAATTTGTCCGCCAGCTTTCAGCCGCCGGGCGCCGGACCGCCGAAAATCGGAATAATGGCGCCGGTGATGTAGCTCGAACAACTCGGCGCAGCGAGAAATACATAGGCGGGTGAAATTTCTTCCGGCTGCGCCGGACGATGCATTTCGGAGGTTTCGCCGAAATGCGCGACTTCCGCGGCGTCGCGGTCCGAGGGGTTCAGCGGCGTCCATACCGGCCCGGGTGCCACGGCATTCACGCGGATGCCGCGCGCCAGGAGATTCAAGGCCAGCGAACGCGTGAAGGCGTGGATCGCGCCTTTCGTCGCGGAGTAATCTAGCAGTTCCTTCGAACCGAAGAAGCCAGTTTCCGATCCGGTATTGATGATGCAGCTGCCGGATGCGAGATGCGGCGCGGCGGCCTTGGCCATGTGGAAATAGCCGTGCACGTTCGTGTGCATGGTCAGGTCGAGATGTTCCTCGGTGAGCTCGTCCAGACTCGCTGCGTGCATCTGGAACGCGGCGTTGTTGACGAGGATGTCGAGCTTGCCGAACGTTTCCAGCGTGCGGCCCACGGCGTCTTCGCAGAAGTCCGGGTCGCGCACGTCGCCCTCGATCAGCAGGCACTCGCTGCCTTCGTTTTCGACGTGGCCTTTGGTCTGTTCGGCATCGTGCGTCTCGCTCAAGTATACAATGGCCACTTTTGCACCTTCTCGCGCGAACAGCACGGCCACCGCGCGGCCGATGCCGGAATCGCCACCGGTGATCAGCGCGACCTTGTCCTTGAGCTTGTCGCTGCCCTTGTAGGTGCTGGCGAGAAAGCGCGGTGCGGGATCGAGATGGCTTTCGTATCCCGGTTTGCGCTGTTGCTGTGCGGGCAACGGATTTTCCGGCTGGCGCACGTCGCCGGCGTGAACTGCGCGCCGTTTTGGCGGCTTGCGCTGCGGCCGCGCGCGTTCGCTCTCGCGCACCTGTTGTTGCACGCGCCGCTGCGCGCCGAGCGCGGCGTTGCGCCGTGCCGCGGTTTCCGCTTTCCTGGGCTTGAGCGCCATGATCGTCCTCCGTGTTGCGTTGCTCGCGGAAGTTGCAAGCACGGTGCCACGACGAGATGCGATCACACTTCCAGCAGCGGCAGACAAACCTCGATTTCGAGACCCTTGCCCTCGCCTTCGCTGGTTGCGTGGATCGTGCCGCCGTGCAGTTCGACGAGTTGCTTGGTCAACGGCAGGCCCAGGCCCATGCCGGTGGCGCGGCTCGACGGCGGCCTCTCGCCTTGCACGAACAACTCGAAGATCTTGTCGATGAAAGCGGGGTTCATGCCGATGCCGTCATCGACGATCCGGATCGACGCAAACGTGGAACCACCCGGATCGGCTCCGGCCCCCGCGGATGCGACTACCTGGATGTTCCCGCCGGCGTTGGTGAATTTGCTCGAATTGACGAGCAGATTGCCGAATATCTGTTCGAGCCGCACCGCGTCACCATCTACCCATATCGGCTGCGCCGGCAAATCCACGCGCAGCGACTGGCCGGCCGCATTGCGCATGTGCTCGGTCGCCGCGATGGCCTGGCGCACAATCGCGACGACATCTACGCGTGATTTGTGCAGCACCAGCTTGCCATGCGTGATGCGGCTGATGTCGAGCAGGTCATCGACGATGCGCACCATGTTCGCGGTCTGGCGCTCGATCACGTCGAGCGCGCGCGGCAGCACGCTGCCGTCGCGCCTGGACAAGCTGATCGCCTCGACCGCGTTGCGCACGGCCGCAAGCGGATTGCGCAGCTCGTGGCCGAGCACGGCAATGAAGTGGTTCTTCAGGCAGTCGGCTTCACGCAACGCTTCCTCGGCGTGCTTGAGGTCCTCGATATCGACGCACGAGGCCACGTAGCCGAGAAAGTCGCCGCCGGCGAAACGTGGCAAGGCGACGGATTTCATCCAGCGGTAGCTGCCGTCGGCACGGCGCAACCGGATCTGCGTTTCGAACGGCTCCTGCGCGACATAGCGCTCCCGGTAATTGCGCAAATAGGCGGCGCGGTCGTCCGGATGGATGAAGCGTTCCCAGGTGTAGCGCTTGACCTCGTCTTCGTCGACGCCGAAGAATTCGGACGCAGTGCGGTTCGCGTATTCCAGTCCCTCCGGCCCACTGACCCAGATCAGCACCGGCGCGCTGTTGGCGAGCGCGGCAAACCGCGCCTCGCTCTCGCGCAGCGCACTCGCAGCGCGCATCGCCGAATCGATGTCGATCAGGATCAGCACTGCGCCGTCGATCGTGTTCTCGAACGTCTTGTACGGGCGGATGCGCACGAGCACCCAGCGACCGTGGTTGTCCTGCACCTCGCGCTCGTGCGTCTTCATCGTATCGATCACGTCGCGCAGCAGCGCGTTCAGATCGGGAATCTCGACCGACAGCTTGATGTCGCTGAGCGGCCGGCCGACGTCGGACGGAATCAGGTTGAGCGACTTTTCCGCCGCTGGCGTCAAGCGCCGGATCAGCAGGTCGCGGCCGACGATGACGATCGGCAGGTGCGCGCTGGCGAGCAGATTGAGCAGATCGTTGTGTGCGCGCGCGAGTTCGAGATTGCGGCTGTGCAGTTCATCGTTGATGGTCTCCAGTTCCTCGGCGCCCGACTGGATCTCTTCCTTCGAGGTTTCGAGTTCCTCGTTCGTGCTCTGCAACTCCTCGTTCGCGGATTGCACTTCCTCGTTGGCCGACTGCAATTCCTCGTTGAAGGCATCCTGCTGCTCGATGACCGACTGCAGGTAATCGCGCGTGGAGGTCAGCTCGTTGCGCAGGCGCTCGACTTCCTGCTGCGCGTCGCTCTCGGCGAGCGGCGCATCCGGCGGGTTCGGTTTCGCGTTGGCGTGCGCGGGATGCGCGTGCTGATCGTGGAACAGCAGCAGCAGGGTTTCTTCGCCGGAAGAATTGCGGATCGGAACGACTTCGATCGCCACTTCGCGGTAGCCGCCATTCGCGCGCACGCGCAAGCCGTCTTCACGCACCGGCGCGTGCTTGCGCGCAGCTTCCTCCACGGCGCGGCTGACCGCGGGTGCCAGGCCCTGGCGCAGCATCTTGAGCAGGTTCAGGCTCGCCTTGCCGGCGGCCGGCGCGAGGTACGGACCGGTGTCGCCGCGGTATTGCAGGATTTCCAGATCGCGCGTCAGCACGACGGCCGGCGGCGAATAGCGCGCGAGCAGAATGCGGTCCGCCTCGCGGTTGTGTTCGGCAATCGTCGCATCGCGGTGCGGCAGCGCGCGCGTCGGCACAGCGGCGGCGCCGAGGTGCAGACGCTCGAAAACGATGCGCGGACGCGTTGCTCCGGGCTTCTTGCCGTAGAGCTTGTACTTGGCATCGACCGGTTCGAACAGCTCGCGATAGGCGCCGATCGTTTCCGACGTGCCGAGCCAGAGGAAACCGTGGTTGCGCAGCGCGTAGTGGAGCAGTGGAATCAGCCGCTTCTGCAGCACCGGCTCCAGATAGATCAGCACGTTGCGGCAGGCGACGAGGTCCATGCGCGAGAACGGCGGATCGGCCAGCACGTTCTGGCGCGCGAACACGCACATGTCGCGGATCGGTTTGCTGATGCGGTAGCTGCCGTCGATTTCGCTGAAAAAGCGGCGCAACCGTTCCGGCGATACGTCCTGTTCGATTCCCTTCGTATAGATGCCGCCACGCGCCTTCTCGATGCCGGCGCCGTTCAGATCGGTCGCGAATATCTGCAGCGGCGTGCGCACGGCATGTGTCTCGGCGAATTCCGTGTAGGCCATTGCGATCGAATACGCTTCCTCGCCGGTGGAGCAGCCGAGCGCCCAGACACGCACCGGTTCGTTGCGCGAGCGGTGGGCGGTCAGTTCCGGGAAGACCCTGGTCTTGAGCAACTCGTAAGCTTCCGGGTCGCGGAAGAAGCTCGTGACGTTGATCAGGATGTCTGCGTACAGCGCCTCGGCTTCGGTCGGGTGCGTCTTGACGTAGTCTGCATACTGCTGCGGCTCTTCGTACTTGTGCAGCACCATGCGCCGCAGGATGCGCCGATGCAGCGTGTTGCGCTTGTAGTTGCTGAAATCCACGCCGACGATGTCGCGCAGCGTGCCGATGATCTGCTCGAACACATTCTGCTGCGCTACCACCTCGGCCGTGTGCGGGTCGGCGAGCAGCGGATGCTGGGCGATGCGGCCGATTTCGCGGGCGATCTCGCTCGGGCTCAACACCATGTCCACGCAGCCGGTCGCGATCGCCGTGCGCGGCATGCTCGTGTGCGCCGCGGAGCTGTCCTGCGCAAACGTGATGCCGCCGGCGGCCTTGAGTTCCTCCAGGCCCAGCGAACCGTCGCTGCCCATGCCGGATAGGATCACTGCGATCGACTTGTAGCCCTGCTCTTCGGCGAGCGAGCGCAGAAAATGGTCGATCGGGCGGTGCTGTCCGCGCGTTTCGGTACGCGGCGAGAGCTGCAGCATGCCGTCACCGAGCACCATGTTCTTGTCCGGCGGAATGACATAGATGCGGTTCGGCTGCACGTGCGTGTGATGCTCGGCCGCTTGCACGTGCAGCGATGTGTGGCGCCCAATGATTTCGGCGAGCGTGGAATCGTGGGTCGGATCGAGGTGCTGCACGACAACGAACGCCATGCCGGTGTCGGCGCTCAACGCACCGAACAGCTTGATCAGCGCCTCGATGCCGCCCGCGGACGAGCCGATGCCCACAATCTGGAACGGCAAGCTATGGTCGGGATCCTCATGCTCCGGCGCTGCGGGATTCACGCCGGGAATCGCCGACCTTGCCGCGTCGGAGACTTCCGACTTCGTAGACTTCTTTTGCAACTTCTTCATCGCCCGCAATTCCAACCAGCGCTTCCCGCAATGCGCGAAGACGCCCCCCCCCGGGACGAAAACAGCCTGTCGATTTTCCGCGCACCACATTACATCGGCAAGTAATTTCGTGTGCATGTAGCACTGATGTGCACGCGAAACTCGCGGAAGAATTCGGCCAGGCCGCGGCGTGACTTGGCAATTTGCAAAACCGTCGCGTCGCATCTTTGCGAATTGCCCGGTTTGGCCGGGGATTGCATGCCGAATCGGCGAAAAAACAGCTTTTTTGCGTCGGCACGACTGTTGCTCTAACAAAATAGTCACCGCACAAGGCGTGCGGATGGAACCCCGCCAAGGATGGCGCAGGCTTCGGATGGCCTGAAATGCCAGGGACGGCTGGCCAGGGTTGGCTTCGCGCGCGAACGGGCTCCCCCCTACTCGTTCGCCACTCCAGACGGGCTGGCCTCGCGCCAGCCCGTCTTTTTATTCTTTCCCGGAATCCATCGCGAGGAAAGAACGCTTCCGCCTAGTGTCTTACCTCTTCATCGAGTTCGTGATGCAGTTCGTCCGGCACGACCGGTTTCACGAAGTAGCAATCGATGCCGCACGCCTTCGACTTCGCGCGATTGCTCTCGTGGGCAAAACCGGAGACTGCGATGATTTTGGTGTTGTTGAATTCCGGATGGCGGCGAATCGCGCGCGCAACTTCAAAGCCGTCCATGTCCGGCATGGCGACGTCGAGCAGAATCACGTCCGGCCGGAACGTCAGCGCCGCGGCTTCGGCGCGCGAAGAATCGACGACGGACGCCGACTCGCAACCCCACAGCGACAACAGCATCGAGGTGGCGCTGACGACATCGCTGTCGTCGTCGACTATCAGCACCCGATGAATGGCGTGCGCCACGACATGTGCTCAGGTACTTGTCGCAGGCGGCGCCCACAGTGCAGCGAGCAGGAGCACGAAGCCCGTGACGGCGACAAGCGCATGCACGACGACGAGCCATTTCGGCAGCGGCAGCAGCTTCCACTGATAGTTGAGGTTCATCACCGCGCCGCCGAGCGCGGCGATCACGAACAAGACGATCGCCAGATTCGCCAGCGACGGCAAACCCACCGTGCAGGCCGCGTAGATCAGCAGCGTCAGTGCCGCTGCGGCAAGAAAACCGTGCAACATGGCCAGCCAGGCCGGCGGATTCGGGCCGCTGAAGCGGATGCCGGCCATGATCAACCCGCCGAGCGCAGCAATGGCGAACAGAGCGGCCGCAGTCATCATGACGAGTCTGGGTTCCATAATGCCTCCACAGTGGCGCGCAAGGTCCTGCGCAGCTGCGACTTTGCCAGAATTGGGCCAAGGTCGCCGCGGCGAAGTGACCGGCCTTCGCCATTTGACGCACGCGTAGTTTGCGGCTGCAACAACGAAAACTTTTCGCGCCGATGGATGCATCTGCTCTTGAGGAGCCATCTGTCCACCGTTCGGATCGGCGCCGAACGGCAGCATGCGCGGACTTGCCAGCCACGGCTAGTCAAAGCCGTTCGCAAAAATCCGGTCGCCGCTCTGATACACCCATAGCTTGCCGTGGTCGTCGGCGACGTAGATGCGGCCGTTGACGACGATCAGGCTTTGCTTGTGGAAGCTGGTCTTGGTGGTGGAATTCGCAGCGCCCATCGAGGCGTCGCTCCACAAGGTCGCGCCGCTGCCGGGATCGAGCGCGAGCACACCACCGCTTCCCGCGTAATACAACACGCCGTTCGCGAGCACCGGCGAGGTGCCGCCGGTGGTCGTGGCGCTGCCGGGCACGGCGACGCCGGTATGAACCCAGTTCGGCGGTCCGGAGTGCCGCAACGCGGGCATGTTGCCGTTCGTCGGATCGGCGAAGACCTGCGTGGCGGATATGCCGAAGTGGTTGGCAACGATCAGCATCACCGCGCCGGTTTCGGGATTCGTCCACACCAGCGGCTGGGCGATGATCATGTAGCCCTGCGCAACGCTGTCGATGAACAACTCGCCGCCGGTGCTGCCGAGCGGGCCGCTCATGGCGTCCAGATCGATGAGCCGCAGGTAGCTGTCCTTGCCGGCCTGCATGCCAATGTGCGTTCGCGCCGAACCTGGCGGCGCGGGCACCAGCGTGACCGACGTCGCGCCGAGATCGACGTCGTAGTACATCATGTTCTGGTAATTGCTCGGTGTGTAATTGCGCAACGGCGCGGTCCGCTCCTCATCCAGCGCAGCCGGCAGTACGAGCACGGAATCGCTCCAGTCATGCCCCGCATTGTTGGCGTCGTACAGGCCGTTGCCGGTCGAGACATAAATGCGATCGTTGACGGGATCATACGTCACGCCACCGCGCCCCCAGATGCCGCCGTCGCCGTCGGCAAGCGTGTTGCCGCCGTTCGTGAACCACTGCTGCAGGCAATCCGGCGTGACCGAGACCGGCGGATTCGGATCATTCTTGACGAAATGCACGCTGCCCTGATCGCTGCAGGAGACGTTGAACGTGATCTGCGTGCCGCTGGCGAGATTGATCGCCGTGACGTGGCCCTGATAATCGTAGCCGCTGAAATCCGGCAGCCACGGCGCGCCGGCGAACGTCGCATACAGGTAGGTGGTGCCGTTCCACGTGGTCGCCAAGCTGAGCGCGGACGATTCGGCTTCCACATCCGGTTTCGCCGAGACGAGCTGCGGCCAGCCAGCGCCGGTGACTTCGCTGCCGTCGCCGACGTGATACTTGTGCACGCGGCCATCGAGTGCGTAGCTGTATACAAATTGACGGTTCGGATCGAGCGCCGGCGAGGAGGTGGTGAAACACGGCGAAGCCTGGATCGCACAGGGATCGGTATCCGCCGGATACTGCGACCAGACAAGAGCGCCGGTCGCGGCATCGAGCGCGAACAGCGTGCCGTTGTCCGCAGTCAGGTATAGCACGTCTTTCGTGCCGGCCGGGGTTGTCACCTGCGTGAGCAATACCGGCGCACCTTCGACCGGGCCCGGCAGTGTTGCCGAATAGAGCAGCTGCAGCTGCGACACGTTCGCGGGCGCGAGCGTCGTCTCCGCGGGATTCACCCCGCTATGGCTCGGGTCGAAGCCGAATTGCAGCCAGTCTGTGGCCGCGGCGGGGGTGGCGACCATCGCAACGAGCAAGGCAAGCGCGCGCATCTGCACTCCTTTGCAGTTCATGAACGAGGTAAAAATTATCCGCGACAGTCCGGAAGGTCTGTGCGATGTGAGACATTGTTTCCTTCATGCAGGCTGCGGTCTCCAGCGCAGCACATCGGCTGCCGAGTGAACCTGGAAGGAGAGCCATCCCGCGCGACCGCGGCGGGCGCGCCCAATGCGCACTTTTCCACATGTAACTTTTTAACACGCCGCCGGGATTATTCGACTGTGACGCTTTTGGCCAGGTTGCGTGGCTGGTCGACATCGGTGCCGCGCAGCACGGCCACGTGATACGCCAGCAGTTGCAGCGGCACCGTGAATACCATGGGCGCGACCAGCTCGCCGCATGGCGGCAATCCGATCAGATGATGATTGTTCTGCGGCAGGTGGCGGGCGACGTTGGCGTCGGCGAGCACGAACAGTTCGCCGCCGCGCGCGCGAACCTCTTCCAGATTCGACTTCAACTTCTCCAGCAAATGATCGTTCGGCGCCACCGCGATCACCGGCATGCTCTCGTCCACCAGCGCCAGCGGACCATGCTTGAGTTCACCGGCCGGATAGGCTTCGGCGTGAATGTAGGAAATCTCCTTGAGTTTCAGCGCACCCTCCATCGCGATCGGATACTGCACGCCGCGGCCAAGGAACAACGCGTGATCCCTGGCGAGGAAAGACTCGGCGAGCTGCCGAATGCGCGCATCGAACGCAAGCACGTCGCGCAGTGCGTCGGGCAACGTCGCGAGTTCGCGCACTAGCGCCGCATAACGCCCGCTGTCGAGCCCGTGATGGCGGCCGAGCTCCACCGCGAGCAGCGCCAGCGCGACGAGCTGGGTCATGAATGCCTTGGTCGAGGCGACGCCAATTTCGGGCCCGGCGCGCGTCATCAACGCGAGCGCGCAATCGCGCACGACCGAGGATTCCGCCACGTTGCAGATCGCGAGCGTGGCAAGGTAGCCGCGCATCTTCGCCAGGCGCAGCGCCGCGAGCGAATCCGCAGTCTCGCCGGACTGGCTGATCACGACGAACAAGGTGTCGGCCGGCACGACCGCATCGCGATAGCGATATTCCGAAGCGATCTCGACGTTGCACGGAATCCGCGCCAGGGTTTCGATCCAGTGGCGCGCAACCAGCGCGGCGTGATGGCTGGAGCCACACGCCACCAGATGCACTCCGTGCGTCTGCGCCAGCAGGCCGCGCGCCATTGGACCGAAAATCTCGGTAAGCACGTGATCGCCGCAGATGCGGCCTTCGAGCGTCTCCGCGACCGCCCGCGGCTGCTCGTGGATCTCCTTGAGCATGTAATGACGATACTCGCCGCGCGCCACCGCGTCGGCGCCGATCTGGGCGAGCTTGAACGGGCGCTCCACGACGTTGCCGTTCTCGTCGTGGATGCGCACGCCGTCCACCGTCGCTTCGGCGAAGTAACCGTCCTCGAGGTAAATGAACTTGCGCGTCACCGCCAGCAGCGCATGGATGTCGGAGGCGATGAACTGTTCGCCATCGGCCAGACCGACCACCATCGGGCTGCCGCGCCGCGCGCCGACAACGCGTCCGGGCTCGCGGCGCGAGATCGCGGCGATCGCATAGGCGCCGCGCAGACGCTGCGTCGCCCGCTGCAGCGCCTGCAGCAGGGTCGCGCCAGCGCCATGGAAGTGTTCGATCAGATGCGCAATGACTTCCGTGTCGGTCTCGCTCGAGAATTCGTAGCCGAGCGCGATCAATTCGGTGCGCAATTCGGCATGATTCTCGATGATGCCGTTGTGCACGACCGCCACGCTGTCGCGCGAGGTGATCGGATGCGCATTGTCGGTATTCGGCGCGCCGTGCGTGGCCCAGCGCGTGTGCGCGATGCCGGTGCAGCCGGCGATCGGCGTGCGCGCATGCAGGCGCTCCAGTTCATGCACCTTGCCGCGCGTACGTACGCGCTCCAGGCCGCGTTCCGTCAGCAACGCCACGCCCGCGGAATCGTAACCGCGATATTCCAGCGCCTTCAGTCCCGCGATCAGCGTTCCGGTAACGTCGCGCCTGGCTGCCGCAGCAACGATTCCACACATGGCACTTCTCTGGCTGCTTTCCCTGCCGGTCGAGAATTACGCCGAACCCATGCGCCACTCCGTACGGCGGATCACAAATGCCGGGCGGCGCGAACAATCATTCAGCAAGCTCAATCGAAACCGTTCTTGAAGATATCGTCGCCGAGCGCGCCATACACTTCCGCCGTGCCGACCACACCCGACGTGTTGTAGCCGCCCGCGACCAGCACCTTGCCGTTATCCATGAACGTGGCGGAATGATAGAAACGCGCGGTCGCCATCGTTCCGGCCGGCGCGAACGTATCGGTCGCCGGATCGTAGAGCTGCGCATCGGCAAGCGTGTTCGCGCTGCCGGCGCTATCCACGCCGCCGACAATCAGCACGAGACCGTTCGGCAGCAGATTCGCCGTGTGGAAATGCCGCGGCGTGATCGACGATTTGCTGGCGGTGAACGTACCGGTGGCCGGATCGTACAATTCCGCCGTGCCGGTCGGTACGTCATCGTTGACGCCGCCGACGATCAGCACCTTGCCATTCTGCAACAGCGTCGCCGTGGCGTCGTCGCGGCGCTCGATCATGGTGCCGCTCAGCGCAAACGTGCCTGCAGCCGGATCGTAGAGTTCCGAACTGTTGAGCGAAATGCCGCTGCCGTCGCCGCCGCCGGCGATCAGCACCTTGCCGTTTTGCAGGAGCGCCGCGTTCTGGTAGTCGCGCGCAAAGTGCATCGAGCCGGTGTAGGCGAACGTGCCGGCGGTCGGATCGTAGAGTTCGGCGCTCGCCAGGCGCGTAGTGCTGTTGCTCTTGATGCCGCCGGCGATCAGCACCTTGCCGTTCGGCAGCAGCGTTGCCGTGGAGCCGTGACGCGCGTCGTGCGTGGAACCGGTGGCGCTGAACAACCCGCTGGCCGGGTCGAACAGATCGGCCGCCGTCGTCGCGCCGCCGCCGTCATTGTAGTCGCCGCCATTGGCGATGAGGATCTTGCCGTTCTGCAGCGTGGTCGTGGTGGCGAAACCGCGCGCCACCGAGAGATTGTTCGCGGTCGCCGTGAACGTGCCAGTCGCCGCGTCGTAGATTTCCGCAGTGGCGAGGTTGACGTTGTCGAAGCCGCCGGCAATCAGGACCTTGCCGCCGGCCAGCGGCACATCGCTCGCGCCGTAGCGCGGCGTGAGCAGGTTGCCGGTCGGACTGAAACCGTCCGCGAGCACACTGGTTGATGCGACGAGCGCGCCGCCGGCGAGCACCCATGCACAGATTGAAAATTTTCCTGCTGAAATCCGTTTCCGACCATTCATAGCCCATTCCCTCGGACAAAAGTACGCACTTTCGTGACGCGATCCTGCGGCGACGCAAATTCGCACTCTGTACGTTGACGAACATTCATCGTCCCCGAGTTGCGCGAAAGTTCAGCGATGAACACGATCGGCGCAGCGCAGACGAGTCCGCCCAACCATCCTGGCCGCAGCTTGCGCGCCGCTCTCGGCAATGCATTGACGCCGGCCGCACGCGCGTGGATCCGGTATGCGCCCGGCGCCGCGGGCAAGCGCTGGCTATGGCAAACGTTCCACTGGCGGCAACGCGAGTTCGCCTGCCGCACGCGTCATGGCGGGCGCATGTTCGGCAATACACAAGACCTGATCCAGCGTCACATCTATTTTTTCGGCAACTGGGAGCCGAATATCAGCGCCTGGATCGCCGCGACGCTGCGCCCCGGCGACTGCTTCATCGATGTGGGCGCGAACATCGGCCACTACAGCCTGCTCGCTTCGCGTCTGGTCGGCGACACGGGGCGCGTGGTCGCGATCGAAGCCGCGCCGTGGATTCACGCCTGGCTGGACCGGCACGTGGCACTGAACCGGCGGCGCAACATCCGCACCGTTGCGGTCGCCGCCGCGGCA
>Ga0105239_10002194_pt1 | contig 25100 bp, 15 predicted proteins | sample KBSC44metaG_FD_92761 | JGI IMG/M metagenome (GOLD analysis project Ga0105239, IMG submission 92761) | Corn rhizosphere microbial communities from Kellogg Biological Station, Michigan, USA - KBS C4-4 metaG | ecosystem: Host-associated > Plants > Roots > Rhizosphere > Soil | place: Michigan, USA...
GTATTACGCTCTAGAGAGTACTCCTAGAGTATTATACGGGCGCTCTACGGAGTACTCCTAGAGTATTATATAGGTTTAACCCGTAATAAAAAGTTTATTTTAGTATTAATCTTAATAATATAAGGCTTTAAAGGTCTTAGACTAGCGGCTTAATAGTTCCTAATAATTTTATAACCGCTCTAGAAGATTATATTAATAGAGAATATTATAATCGCTCTATTAATAAGGTCTTCTTTCCTTATTATAAAGAATTTATAATACTTATAAAGATATTTATTACTACTTTAACTTTTTTAAAAGATATAACTATAGTAAAAAATATAATTTAAATAAAATAATTCTTCTTAATCTTATATTTCCTTTATTATTATTACTTTTCTTATATTAATATTTATAAAGCGGTATTAAACTCCTCTCCTACTTTATTTAAATAATCTTTAGATTATTACTAAGCTACCTATTTACTCTTAGATATTAGGAAGAGTTCTATATATATTAATAGAATTTTATAATTATTTAGTACTTTAATTATTTTATTTAAAGAATTTAACTTCCTATAAAGATAACTTTATATTATTAAAGTAAGTATTTCTTTATTATTAAGGGAGATATTTAAATAATACTTTAGTAATTAACTCTTATATATTAAGTTTCTAAAGACTTTATTATTATTAGTCTTAAGGATATATATACTAAACTAAAGCTTTTTTAGGATCCTAAATAGTTTAAAGTATATTATTTTAAGCTTTTATCTCGTACTATTCTATAGAATAATTTATTATCTTACTTTAAAATCTATATTAATATCCTTAAGTTTTATTAAATAAAGCTTTTAAGCGTAGATTTTATATTTAAATAGTAATTTATTAGCTTTATACCTTATTATAAGTATTAATTTTATATATTTAGTAAAGTTAATATCTAAATTTATAGTATTAAAGTCCTTTTTATTACCTATAAGTCTTAGCTTAATATTATAAACGAGTTTAAAAGAGCTTATACTAATTATAAAGTATACTCTTACTCTATAAGTAAATAGAGTTATAAAGAGAAAGTTTATTTAATTTACTAAAGAAATTCTAATTAATATCTTTATTAAGATCTTATTAAATATTCTATTAAATTATTCTACTTTACTATTAATTTAAGGATAGTAAGATATTATAGTATAATACTTAATCTTTACCTTTACTAAGTAATACTTAATAATAGCTAAATTTAAGTTTATACTATTATTAGAGAGGAGTTCCTTAAAAGCGCTATATTAATAATAAATTTTAAAGAGGAAGTTAGTAATAACCTTATTTATAACTTCTTTTATAGCTTTAGTAATTAGCTAACTAATTATAAAGTTAATTATTATTAAAATCTATTATTTATAGTTATCTATAAATAGCGGTAAAGGTTTAATAAAGTTAATAGTCTATTTCTTAAAAGGTCTTACTTCTAGGTAAGCTTAAGTAAAGAGTAATTTATTATAAACCTTTAATTACTATACTAATTAATATTAATAGTATTATTTTATATATTTAGCGATATCTCGCTATATTTTAAGTTATTATCTATAGAACTAAATAACTTTATTTAATACTAGAGCGCTAAAATATCTATAGTATTAATAATAGTATTTAATAAAGTCCCTTTAAAAGATAGTATTAATATAGAGAATAAAGTACTTATTTACTCTTTAATAGAGTTATTCGTCTTTAATAATAAATTTATTAATATCTAGTATCTTTCGTAATACCGCGAGATATTAAAAAGTTAACACTATTTAATCTTTAAACGTTAATACTTTAATAACTATTACTTCTTACTTAAGATCCTCTTATTTTAAGGTTAGTATTAATATAGTAGTTATCTCCTTCTCTAAGAGTAGTTCTATAGCTATAAAATTTAAATTTACTTAATTATTAATTTAAGTATAATTAATTAGCCCTTTTCCTATAAAGTTAAGATATTAAGAGATTATATTAAGTACTATAGCCTCTTATTCTTTATAATATTAAATATTTAAATTATATTTAGAGAATTTATTAATCTATTAAGTAAGTCTCTTTAATAGAGTATAAGTAATATATAAATACTTTAAGCTCTTATAATCTATTATTATAATAGTTTTATAGCCGTTCTAAATATATATAGTCTATATTTATAAAGTATACTTAATAGCTAGGAGTTTCTTTTTATAAATAGAATAGTTAAGTTTCGTTCTTATAAGCTTATATTTATTATAAGCTACTAGTTACTATTTACTATTAAGACTTTCTTAATAAAGTAAATATTCTAATACTTACTTAAAGTAATTAGTCTTAATCTAAAAGAGTTTAGATTTATTTACTTATTATAAAACTAGCTCTAAGAATAGAGCTTTCTTTAATAATTAAAAGATATAATTATAATTAGTATTCTATTAAATAAGGTAGTATTTCTTTTTATAGAGTTCTACGTTAATTTTAATAAGTAAGTTAAATAAAGATATAATAATCTTAGTAAAGCCTTCTATATATTATTAATAATAGGAAGCTAAGCCTAAGAACTATTAAACTTTATATATATTCTAGAGCTATAGCTACTTAATTATTACTTTTATCTTTAAAGCTATAGATTTATATTAACTATAACTAACGATATATCTATAAAATTCTAATTAATTAATAGTAATAATATATTTAAAGGGTTAAGTATATAACTTATTAGCTTTAAGAGCTATAAGAACTAACTATAAGTACTCTTTATACTATTATTTATTTTTAAAATAGACTATAATATTATTAAGATAAATAATAATAAACTTTTTAAGAAAGGCCTATAAAGTAGTATTTATAATATACTAAAATATTAATAGTATATTAATTAAACTAAAAAGTATAACTAAAAACTTATATTTATTATTATAAGTATTAAAAGCTATTTTAAAAAATAAAAACTTAGTCTATTTTAATTTAGTAATATTTAAATATAAGATTTATCTTTAAAAGAACCTTAATATTACTAATAATATTAAGATAATCCTAAATTTATAGTAAAAGATAAATATCCTTAAGAGTAATATTATTAAGGAAGTAATAATTAATATATATACGCTATTCTTTATTTATCTTTAATATAAAGAGTATAGAGAATCCTTATAGACTAAAGAAAGAATAAATAATATTCTTCTCTAAGAGCGTATAAATCTATCTTTTTAGTTTATTTTAATATTATTTTAATAGAGTATAGTAAGGTATATTAATTAGAGAGATATTTTATATATTAATATAATACTTTATATCTCGCTTTTTAGGCTTTTAAGTAAGTAGTTTCTCGTAAAAGAAATTCTTAAATTATATTAGTATAAACTTAATATATAGATTTTAAGTACTAAGAAGGTACTTAAGATCTTTCTAGATAGTCTTAATATCTTAATTTCTTAAGACTACTAATATAGTTTAGTTATTAGTCTTAAATAAGTACTTTAAAGTTTTCTAATAATTAATTAAATTAAGTCTAACTTCTTTAAGATTACTATAATTAATTATATAAAAAGGTTTAAGATTAATAGAAGATATCTTTTTACTACTATTCTTTAATACTAAGATAAAATTACTAAAGTCCTACTAGATATAATACTATATAAACTAATTTAGTTTAAGAATAATATTATAGATATTTTAGTTAAGGACTTATAGGTTTATTCTTACTTAAAAGTCTTTAATAATAAAGCCGATAACGAAATATTAGTTAATTATTACTATATTTCTATTAGTATATTTAACTTTAATAAGTAAAGTAGTAAAGACTTTACTCCTTAAATTAATTTTTTTAAGAGTAGTCTTTAAAATAAATAAAAGGTTTAAGTTAATATTAAATAGGATTATAACTAAAGTAGAATTATAAATTTATCTTAAAGTACTACTTATAAGATTATATCTATATAGTTATTTAAGATTAGTATTAACCTTCCTTATTAAGTTAAGCTATATATTAAGAGGGTTTAGTCTAAGCTCTTTAAGGGTAAGTATATATTTATTATTAGTAAAGAGTCTTATTAATAAGTCCTTATTACTAGAGCCCTTTAGGTTTAGTAATATCCTTTATTTCTCTATTTACCTTAATATATAGGTTTCTTTAAAGGTCCTTTAAGATAATTATTAGCTTAATACCTAGACTATATATAATTAAAGTAGAGATCTTCTTATTAAGCCCTATCTTAATCCTTAAGTCCTTAAAAATAAAGTAGTACTAAATAAGTCTCGTATAGTAGAGAAGTAGTGCGAGTAAATATCGTTAATATTTCTTAAGTAGCTATTAATAAGGTAAAGCGATTAATATAAGGCCGAGTACTAGTAAGGCTATATATTAATTCCTATAAAGTAGTACTTCTTTTAGTATAAGTATTATAAGGTTTATATCCTTATATACTTCTTTAAGGAGTAATATATAGATTATTAAAGGCTATCTTAATATTACTATTATAGTTTACTTAGGGTCTCCTATACTCTTAAGGACTATTAGTAAAATTTATATTTAAGTTAAACTAATAATTACTTTATAGGAGTATATATTAAGTAAAGAATCTTACTTAATTCTTTATTATAAAGTATTCTTATTTATTCTTATTAATAAAGGCGATATACTTAAGGTATTCTTATAAAAGTAAGTTATTTAAAATAATCTTAATTTAATTACGAAGATAAAGTTTAAAACCTCTTTTAAAAAGTAAAAGATAATTATTATTACTTAAGTAAAGTTTAAGGTATAGTTATTAAGAGTTAATAGTTTACTAAAATACTTATACTATACTAAACTATTAAAGAGAGTTAAACTTATTTTAATATTACTTCTATATATAAATATTACTAAATTATTTAATAAAAGTAATTTTTTAATTAATTTAATTATTAATAAGAGGAAAGTTATTTAGATTATTCTTTATAGCTTAATAAATAAGGTTCTATTATATTACGGCTTATTTTTTAAAGTATAATATAATTAAAGTAATTCTTTCGCGGTTAAAGAAAGGTTAATAGATTAATATTTCGCGAGCTTTAATTTATCTCTTAACTTAAATAAGTTATACTTTTATAGCGTTAGTCTTATAAAAGCCTAAATACTTAGGTAGTTCTTTTAATTCTATTATTAGAAGCGATTTAAGTACTTCTTAAAGAATAATATTATTCTTTAATAATTATAGTATAGCTTATATAAGACGTGTAGTAAACTAGAACTTTAGAAGAGCTTTAGCTTATAGGTTAAGTATCTTAATATTAATACCTCCTTAGATAATAATATTAATAAAAGGCTTAATTATATTAATATTACCTTAATTTAGTATTAATATAATAATATAGGTAGTTTTATAATTAAGTAATAATAAAGGTTAAGAGTTTTAGTATTAATATAAATAATATAGAAAACGTAAAGGAGTTTATAGAGTATATATAGATATAGGAATAATATTAAAGAGTTAAAATATTTCTTTATATAAGAGCTATTAACCTTATTTAGTAAGAATATATTAAGGATTAATACTTTAATACTATAAAGACTATTAACTATCTTAATACTTATTAACTTTCTTTAATAGTTATATTAGTCCTAATATTAGTATAATACTATTTCTCCTCTTTATCTATTTATTTTTAGAAATAATAATTATAATAAATATTATTCTCTTTTTATATAAGAGAGGTATTAATACCTTAAAGCGAATTATTATTAATATAAATATTATTTATATAAAGTTAAATTTAATATTTTAATAGTAAAATAGTAGTAATTAATATTTTAAGTTTTATTAACTTAATAATAAGAATTATATTTTACTCTTATACTCTAAAATATTAATAAATTAAAGGTAAATTATTACTTATTACGTTATTAATATTATTACGGAGTTATAAATATTTTTAAACTCTTTTCTTAAGATTAATATAATTTATCTCGCTATTAATAAGGAGCTATAGATCCCTTCTTTATAGAAAGAATACTTTACTTAGAGATATTTATTAAGTATTTTCTTTCTTTAAAGCCTTTAAAGGAGTAAGAATAAACTATCCTTTATAAAAAATAAGATTATAGGGAGTATTCCTTTCTAGGTTATAGCTAGAATAAATTAAATAAAGATATATATTTTAAAATTATTATCGCTAATAGATTATTAATAGTAATATAAGGTATTCTTTAATATCTTTTATACTATTAGAGTCCTTACGGACTCTAGCCTAAATTACTAAAGGCTATTAAAGTCGTTACTACTAGATATAACGGAAACGGGCGTAAAGAAGAACTTAATCCTTCTCCTTAATAGACTAAGGGTCGATTAGACTATATAGGCTACGAAATAGACTATTAACTAGTGCTATACTATTATGTTAAAGGCCCTTGGCGCCGAGACCTTATCGACGTCTTTACAAGTCTTGGGTGCCGTACAGACGGCCCCCAAACTACCCGTAATTATATATCATCGCACACGCGCACGTAGATTTTATCCGATATCATCCACAATCCTAATCTTATCTCCGAGTCGAGAGAGGAAATTATTCGCGCGGTGCGGATTTCCAAAGGCTTGAATAAGACAACTTTATATGAACTGAAAAGGATCCACTCGGTCATAAAGGAGTCACAACGGCTTTGGCCAATCCGACTTCATATGTAAACCACTCCAGTGCAGAGATCCGTGCATGGCTGACGATTAGATGCTCTTGAAAGTATTGTTTAGAAGGGTGGCCTTGGGGAATTTAAAGCTTGCTGATTGAAAACCAACCCCTCAAGGCATTGGGATCAATATCCCAAACCTTCACATGGAGCAAAGTGAAGGTCTATTTCCTAGCCCATCAGAGTTTGTTGGACACAGGTTCTTGGACCTTCGACAGCAGGCAGGAAACGGGGGGGAGTTTCAGAATGTTACGACTGGTTTTCGACAGTCTAGGTTTTGGGCACGGAATTCACGGGTGCCCAAGCCGCTTCTTTGCATCCAACGAGATCAGCTGGTGCTGGCACATATGATAATGGCGTTCGACTGAGAATCCAGTGATGGTAGCGGAACAGACTCTGCTCGATAACAGGGTTCATGTACTATGCCGACCGATGGTCTTTGAGGTTGCATTTGAATAGTAGTAGTTTGAAATCTGACAATACCACATTCGATCTCATTGAAAATCAGGACAAGAACAATGAAATGGCATTTGCCCTTGCGATAATTGCAATATGGAGCGTTTGAAGGCTCTTAGATTCGTTGCACCAGAACACAGTTTCCACGGCGAGGATTACAACTCAGGATCTCACGTTGGGAAAGCTCTGGACTTGACTCAACATGTCTGGCGCTGCTGTAGGCTAATTTCCGTCGGCCAGGAATCCCGTGCAACTGAGTCGGAATACTTTCACTGGAATCTGTCGAGAACAAGGCCAAAGGTTAGCCACAATCTAATTCCGGAAACTAGTACGATGTTGATTTTTCGAATCGGTACTTTAAGCCCGACTAGGCTATCTGCCAGCTAATGATTTGTCGGAAGCAGTTGTGCTGCTCGACGTATTCCCGGTATATAATCCGATAATCATCTTACTGTGACTGCAAAGGCTCCTACTGATCCTCCGCCGTTATGTCCCAGATCCTTCGTCAGCCAATCAACGTCGGCCAGCTTGAAAGATATCTCGCTGAACACGTGCCGGAGATTCAGGGGCCTTTGAAACTCAGTCAAGTATATACAAACCACTCCAATCTAGGACTTCTTTCCTGACTTGCTCAAGTTCGGCTTCGGACATTCGAATCCCACGTACTGTGTCATTACTGCAGACAACCGCAAGTATGTGCTTCGAAAGCGACCTCCCGGAGAGCTTGTCTCGCAGACAACACATCGTGTAGATCGAGAGTTTAAGGTGCTGCACGCGCTGCATACCCACACCGATCTGCCAGTGCCCAAAGTGGTGGCATTGTGCATGGATAAGTCTGTTGTGGGCACAGAGTTCTATCTTATGGAGTTCATAGAAGGTCGCCACTTTGAGGAGCCCTTTTTCCCAGGCGTAGACGCGCAGGAGAGACACTTTTTGTGAGTTAAACACATTCTACGAATATAACTCATTTTCTGACTAGCGAATCATAAGGTGGCGTGACACCATTCAAACGCTTGCAAAATTACACAAAATCGATGTGTCCGCGATCGGGTTGGCAGATTTTGGCAAGGTGACCGGATTCTACGACCGCCAAATTCGCACATTATCTACCCTTAGTATTTCGCAGGCGCAGGTTCGTGACGTCGAGACCAACAAGGAAATTGGTCAAATCCCTCATTTTGATGTTATGTTGAGATATTTCCGCCGCCAGGATCAACAGCCCAGTGACCGAGCGTCCCTTGTCCATGGCGATTTCAAGATTGACAATCTTCTATTTCACAAGACAGAGCCAAGAGTGATAGCTATCCTCGACTGGGAAATGTCCACTGTCGGTCACCCGCTTTCAGATCTTGTTAATCTTATAAGCCCTTGGTACTGGACTAGAGAGACGGTACCCTCCCCCGAGGCACAACTTGCTCGATACGAAGGACGGGAGGTGGTCAATCATTTCGAGACTGAAATTCAAGGGCTGCCTAAGGTAGACGATGTAGTCAATTGGTACATCGAGGAGTCCGGCTACACAACTGCTTCACAAGAGCTGCCATGGGGTATTGCTTTTGGTGGTTTCCGTGGAGCAATTGTGACTCAAGGGATCGCCGCGCGCTACGCAAAGCGACAAGCAAGCAATTTCTTAGCACGAAATATTTCGAAACTCGTCGAACCATACGCCGACTGGGCATATTCATTGCTACCACAGCCGTCTATCGGCAAACTCTAAGAAGCTGACTTCTCGAACCAGTATCATTGCAGAGAAAGAGCTTGTCAATTACGGCCAATATGGAATTTCCCAGTGAATATACTATAGACATTTTAACATTTCTGCTACGAGTTGCTGAGTTGGGCATCTTCTCCCACTTCCAGGCCGATGCATACTATTTAGTAGATGATAGGCTCCGCAGGACTTCCATAACGTCTTCGCATGACCACATTGGATCTTTGTCCCACTGCAAGATCATACATGACAATCATGTTTTGAGAACCGATCGCACATATTTATGATCTGCTCTCAGCATAAGTCAAAGGGTGTCACTACCTGAACTCAAGATTTACATCATCGAAATCGATACCTACGACTCGGTAACTACAAACCCAATGGTTTTATTCATGACCGCTCAGTTGTGCACAAAATAATGCAGACCCGAGAGGCATACTAGTCAAGTATTTCCGACTCGTTTCCATGCTAACAGCTAAGTTGACTTGCTCGATATCGCCCGTGTCTGCTTCTTGGCGCGGTTAAACGCAATTTACACCCTTCCATCGGAGGTTCCCAGAATTTGCTTTAGAATGCTAAAGCTCTTTCGTGGGTGTACCTCAGGCCTTGTTGGATCGACATATCGGGATTTTTGTACCAGATTGGGAGGCAGCAGCGGCTTGGTACATGGAAAGGGCCTTGCAGGCAAGGGAGTTAATCAAAGCCAGCATCTATTGCATAGAGATGCGCTTCTCTATGACATGATTTTCCTGCATAGGTGGGCTGACTAATCTTTTCGTTCACGGAAATGAGCTGAGAGAGATGAAATTAGCACTCTTATCCTGTGGCAATGATATTGGGTTTGAGATTTTCGAGTTTGTTGATCCAGGGTACAATGGGCCTAAGGATGCTGTGCCATGGACACTACAGACATAGACGCGCGGTGGCGTATTCCATATCTGTGGCACTGTAACCAGTGTATAGGACACGACGGCTAATAGTCTCGCTTCAGGTGGAAAGATCGTTGGCGAGCCCATTAATACTGGCCAGGGTCTTGGTGTGGTGTATCTCCAGGATCCCTGGGAGGCTATTGTAGAACTACTGCCTTGCAGCTTCAGCCAGTCGTTCCACATGATGAAAGACGTGCAACAATGATCATCCTGTGCACTTTTCCTTTGTGTGAGTAGATGACGAACAGGCCCGGAACTCGCCTGATAGCCCGTCCCATCTAATATGAAAATGGCATCCCATCTAGAAAGTCAAACTCATAATGCTGGAGTTTGCTTCTGAAGTAGAAGTAGAATAGCATCAACAATTATTGCGAGGAAGAGCGATCTGGCCTCCTTCAACTTTGAGGAATCTGGTATTGTTCCTGGAACGCCTATCTACGAGTTTCACTTGGGGAGGGATCACTGTTAGAGGGATTATTCACGAGACTTTTAGTCTATTTGTGTTATTTATACGATTCGTTAGTCTCTGTGTTCGGCCTGTACCGCCAGCTAAACATGGAAGAACATCCTTCCAGGTAATTACTGATTTCTATTCATGAGCCCAGTGCTTTGAGCCCAACCAACAAATCAAATATCCTTCAGTGATCTGGAGCTTCGAAGATTTCCAAATGGCAAGATCTGGTGCTCATAAAAGGAGGAATAACTTGTTTCGCAACGCTTCAACATCTCTAGCAGCGGCACGAGAGACCATCACATCGACTCGTGAGGTGGTCTTGGAGACTTGCAAATTACTGGACATCGAAACAGAGCTTTCAGTGGTTTCTGGTGGTCAGGGAGCTAACATATTCTGGCTCGTGTTTAGAGCCCACCAAACTGTACTGCTCTACTGCATGGTTTGTACAATCCTCGCTGCTGGGGGACTCTTTAACTAATGAAACATGTCCCAGGCGGTGGATTTGGCATGCCCGTCGTCGCAGGACATGTGAAGGTTCTTTGGAAGACTCAGTAGACATTATTTAAGGCTGGGAAGTTGTTTTCGATAGCTTTCCTGGAATATGGTGGGTTCCAAAGTCCCGATATATGAGGAAGTTATCTCTCACAGTCTCAGGGCTCACACCATCAAGGCGGTTTCCTACTCAACATTTACATGGAGTAAAGGCGGTCAAATTCTTATGCAACACTGGACGTGCTCTATCTGGTGTAAGCACTCATTTCGGTTGCATTTACGTATTGATTAGAAGCTAATATGATGAGATAATTGTCGGTGGCGATTCCGCAGGCGGTAATCTGGCATTGGGTGTTCTCTCAGCTCTCTCTCACCCAAGAGAAGGCATACAAGCCTTGGAATTACCGGGAAAGCTCAAGGGGGTGCTACTAATTTCTCCATAGGTTTCTTTCACACCTTTAGAACGAGGCTTTGGGCAAAGTGCCGGTGAGGATATCGTAACAATGCAGATGCAAGGTGAACTCCGAGATGACTGGGTGTCCCAGCTGATTTAGACGTTTTCTCGGAGCCAGCCTCTGCATCACAGGAATGGTTATCTGAGAGTAGGACTGACTCCATTCTGCTGCTTATTGGTTAACTCGAAATCTTCAGAGACAATCTAGTCGCCTTTGGTACCTCTCTAAGAAGTGCGGGTCTTTCAGCGTCGGTAATAATATGTCCGGGACAAGTACATGTCGAGTGTATACTAGACTCACACACGGATATGGATTATGGACAGATGTCTGAAGCTCTGTGGAAATGGCTAGAGGCAACCATATGAGAGCTCTCGGGTCGCATATACAGGTGGACGAGCCCTCCTCCTGCAAGACGGCGCGGCTGCCATTGGAGCATCCAATCTCTAGAACAGCAATTTTCGGTTGCTGTATTTGGCGCACTGGCCGCTTCGCTTCCACTGACTCTTGCAGACATGATCTGTTGGAGGCTCACTAGTTAGGTGACTCAATTCATGATGACGTTGTCGACATGTCTGACCGGTGAGGTGAGAGCATTCTTTATCATCGGCAAGGAACGTAGCGATATTGGTCATTTCAGCAGCAGTCCCCAGCCGACGCTGTGGAGTTTGTGCCAGTAGCGGATTCCAAAGCCATCTGATGAGTTTACGACCAGGCGAATCTCGACCTCTCCAGGTGCTACAGCGTTGGCTCTGATGTTCTTGGTACCACAATCAATGGCGGCAAAGCGTTTCAACATTACCATTGCGCCGTTAGAGATAATATAGGCCCTAGCCGGGGCCATTGGTTCTAAAATCTCCAATGGATGCTATGTTTATAATTGCGCCGCCTCCGGCTGCAAGCATTAGTTTAACCTACTTGAGAAGTACCAAATATGCTGCTCTCACATCGACAAATTGGATGCAGTCAAACTGGTCGATAGGGATCATCATTAAAAAGCAGGTCGGCCCAGTAACTAAAACAATCTTGTTTTGGAATTCTCCCACCTTCGCTTGAAGTTTGGTTCAGGTCAACACAATTATCCGCAAAGGAAACGGATGTGAAGCTTGATATCTGGGTGGCATTGGGCACCGGTCGCAGTTTTCAATGACTTGGCAGGGTTACGGCTGAACAGCACGAACATGACAAGGATAGTCCATGACTTGCCGGAACTGAGCCAGAAAGCATTGGTTAATGTATCAGAAGGAGACATCCAACACCACCAACGAATTGTAGGTCATCTTTTGTCCGAGTCGCTGGTCCAGTCATGTTTCCAAAGGGATGCTGGATTTATTTTGGCCATTCTATACCCTGGTAACATAGGCTGAGTCGCTGATAGAAGCATGAGGAATGGAGGACCATGTTGAAGCCGGAATATGCGGCATTGAGGAGACAGGTAGGACGCGCCAAATGATAGAGCTGATAAGGTGAGGATGTTGGCCCTCCAACCTAGAAGACCTACAACTTTGCATGGATTTGGTACAAGCGTGGAAATAGGACCAACACCCATAGACTTTAGTGTTTTGCAGTTTTGAGTAGATATCGTGAGTTGTCATTATAGAAATCACGTATGTCCATCCTCGGTCTCGATTAAAAACAATTCATTGGCGCAAATCCCTACTCAAAGTCTACTTCCAGCATTCTAGTGGATCATCTACTGGTTTGGTAAAGTAGATTGAATATCTGCCAGATCTGCCAGATCCAAGAGCAAGGCCATGCTGGTCGACTAATCAATCCCATTCATAAAAGCCTGACCCCCAGCTTTGATATCGACGGCAATACTAGAGTTAACACCACATATCCTGAACAGAGTCTTTGGCCTCATTTTCTTGGACACCTTAGCAGAGCCCGTTGACTTCAGAAATTCAAGCTCTTCTTTCATAGCGCTGTACGCTGGAGCAATGGTCACAAATGGTACAATCATGATCTTGAAGCCGGCCTCTTTCGCCTCAGTGGCGGAAAATGACGGGGTAGCTCCGGCTTCAACCATGTTCAGGCGTACAGGCAGTGGAAAAAGATCCCTCACTATCTGCTTTCCCTGCTCTTTGGAGACAAGACCTTCGAAGAATGCTACATCTGCGCCAGCCGCATAGGCTGCTTGGAGGCGGGAGATGGCCTCTTCATACCCATGTGGCTGCAAGGCATCTGTACGAGCAATCACGACAATATCGCTGTTGATCTACTTTCGTGCGTTGACGGCAGCTTTGATGCGACTGACAAAAACCTCCTTGCTGACGACCTCCTTGCCCGCAAGATGGCCACAACGTTTGGCTTGCACCTAGTCTTCGACATGAAGACCCGCAACTCCAGACCTCGCATACATTTCCACTATACGTGCCACCATCACTAGGCCCCCGTAACCAGTGTCGGCATCGGCTATAACAGGTAGTGGCGCATTTGCATACTCTTCGAGAGCAGCGACTGATGCTATTGCCTCAGCATGTGAACTCATTTGCGTTTGAGTGAGCACAGCTATATCCGCGTGGCCAAGTATCGAAACTGTACTGCCGGCGCCAGTCTAATGGTTGAAGTTATGATCTGGTAATCAGGGGTACATGAGGGGCTGTCTACCATGCATAGTCCATCAAATCCGACCTCAAGAGCGACTCTTGCTGAGAATCCATCGTAACAACCCTGGGAAGAAGGATAAACGAGTCGGCTTTGAGTAGCTGCTCGCGAAGTTTTGTTGCTGCGGCCGTATTTCCAAGTTCTTGTGTGCCTCGCATTGATGGAGGGTCAGCTGCCGCCTTATCTCGTCTGACGAACCTCTTATACTCGATAAACAGATGTTAGTAAGCATTGACCGCGCTCATGCGTCGAGGTGGTGCCGAAATCGGAAGAATCGTACCGGGTAGATATCCGGGAGGCTGGTTAAAGGCCTAAAAGTACATCGGACTCGAATTGACTGTTGGAATCGCTTCTGAAAGGCTACCTCCACAGCCGGGTTAATGCGCGCATGTGGCACACAAACGAGGACTAGCTCCCGAGAGGAATAACGCGGCCCCGTCAGATTACGATGTTGGCGTACGATTCGTTCAATGCGCACTTGACCATTGCATCATCTACACTTTGACAAAATATTGCATGAGTTGACGTCCTTTGCAGAGGCGACGAGCTCCGCTGTGCCGAGTGATGACAGATCAAGTCCTTCGGAAAAAGGCGATCGCCGTTACAGGCGGTGCATCTGGCATCGGATGGGCAGTAACAAGCTTACTATACTCGCCAGGTGCTTGTGTTTATGTTGCAGATATCAATGATGAATCGCTCAATGTGCTGAAAGAGGAACACAAGACTCAATATGCCACAATATCTGGAGAGATTCATACTACATCACTCGATGTCAGAGACTCCGCGGCTGTCAATACGTGGATCCAGACGGTGGCTGCCCACTCTGGGCGACCGCTCGATGGTGCCGTGAATATTGCCGGTGTCTCAACAACGAAGACCTACCCTGGCGGGATCTTCGACGTCTCAGATGGAGATTGGGACATGATGATCGGCATCAACTTGACGGGAACTTGCTACTCTTGCTGCGCTCTATCAGGGCCAGGAATAATGAAAAATGGCGGAAGTATTGTGAACTTCGGTAGTGCCATGTCTAAATATGGGAAAGGTGCTGATGGGGGATATTCGGCATCAAAGCATGGTGTCCTGGGCTTGTCAAGATCCTTGGCCAAAGAGCTGGGATCGCGTTCGATACGTGTTAATTGTGTTTGTCCGTACGTTGCTCGGTTTCTACATATACTAAGATGCACTTAATCTAACTGAAATGACTACAGGAGGCCGGTTAGAACGCCTATGCTCCAATCAGCATTCGAGCAGATGTATATTGAAGTCTTGCCCGGACCAGCTATACCTCGCGTCGGTGAGGCTGCCGAAGTAGCCCAGCTGGTGGCCTTGCTCGGTGAAAATAGCAAATTCATCTCCGGTACAGATGTTTCAATTGATGGTGCTTGGATATGCTGAGTACATGGTGATCTTAAGTCGGTGGCGCAAGGTCTTATATTAATTTGGTTTCAGACTCCACGCTATCAAACTTTGCGATCAGGATGGTCATATCCGGCACTCTACACACTGCAACCTGTCCAATAGTCGTGTTCAACGTTATTGCTAGGTACTAATCGTCAATCCTGCAGGACGGCTACAAGGGTCTAACAGGATGCATTGCTGAGCACGCACAAATTTGTTCCATGGCTTGAGTATGCCATCTTCAATGGTGCGTAACATGTGAAGAACAACTACGAGAATTTCGCATAGATACTATTGCCGCTACGCAGTTGTTCGATCGACGTAACTTCCCTACCATATTAAGTAGGAGCTTTTACTAGGTCCCTAAGCAGCATTAATAATCGTCACGGTCTTACATGTGAACGTAGGCTCACTTGCCATAGGCCTCTAGTAAATGTTATGTCTCAACACTCCAAAAATTGAAGCATGTCGTTTTTCGACGTGTACGGCTCACAAGATAGGCTGCTAGTCCTATGGACTGTGTTCAGTTGAGACTTCACACTTGTGCCTTCAGTGATTTGATGTCCTTTTGGTACCGTAACATCACTCCCTAAGCAGTGCAGAGTAGAGTCAAGCTGAGGAGAAGCTTATTCGTAAACCCGAGACTTTTTAAAATTCTATGTTTCTCGGACCCGCAATGAGACTTGTCCCCACATATTGGTGCAAACATGGCCGTTCAAGCAAGATCATAGAAATAATCTCGCCTAACAGCTGAACTAGCGATTCACCCTGGAACTTTTGCGTGTGTCCTATGACTTGAAAAATACTGTACAGCGTGCAGAACTCGTGGTATAAATATATATAGAGAGCACGAGCCGGGAAGATTTCCCAGAATGGATTTCCTGGTCGCATTGAGTACGTGCGGAATGATACCAACTGTACGAGTAGTAAAGTTTGGTGAGAACGAAAGCCTCTGCATGACATAAACCCTGAGATCCGTTCCTTTGGCTCTACTCAATACTTCAGACGTCCTACTTTTCCAACCACCAGTACGATTGTTGAACCACTATGTCGGCTGGGCACATCGAGACCCTCAACGGCGTGGTCACGTCCGAGGTGCCTGAAGGCATCGTTAATGAATTTGTCGGGATCAATTCAAGGAGCTCTCAGCGCTATCCTACGGGCCAGCATGCATGCCAGGGTTTGTTCTGGTATAAGGACGGCACTCAGCCAGATGTTGTATTCATGCTCACGCACTACACTGCCGACTACATGGAGCACTATCTAGCAGGGCCGTTAGCCCTTCAAGGCTATGGCGTTCTCGGATGGAACACCCGATTCACCGGAGCAGAAGATCGGTTCATCTTAGACGACGCTATTGATGATATAGCTGCTGGGGTGCATTGGCTGCAGCGAACAAACAAGCCTCGAAAAATTATCTTTATTGGAAACTCGGGTGGTGGGTCACTGATGGCAGCATACACCGCCAAAGCGGCAACCGACAACTCACTCTCGAGTCCTGACGCATTCGTCTTCTTGAACGCGCATCCCGGACGAGCAGACGTCCTTACCAATTGGTTGGACCCTTCTGTCACGGACGAGAATGACCCCTTGTCTCGTGATCCATCACTAGACATGTACAGTGAGGAGAACAAACCTCCGTACTCAAAGGATTTCATTGACCGGTATCGGTCTGCGCAAAAGACTCGCAACCACCGTATCACAGCATGGGTTAAGAAGGAAAGGGTTCGCTTTGAACAGAGCGGTGCGACAGATCGAGTTTTCTCGCTACATCGAACATTAGCCGATTTGCGGTTTATGGATACGAGCATTGATTCCTCAGATCGTCCAGCGCCGGCATGTTATGCTGGCGACCCAAAGAGGGGGAACTACAACGTCAGTCTTCTAGGTCGTTCCTGTACATTACGGACATGGCTTGAGATGTGGAGTCTGCAAGACTCTAAAGCCGGTTTCGAACACAGTGCCGGCGCATTTCGAATTCCAGCGATAGTCATTCAAAGTACGTGTGATGTTGGCGTCTATCCTTCAGACGCGCAATACTTGTATGATCTGCTTGCTTCCAAAGACAAAGAGCTCCACTTTGTCAAAGGCGGGCACTTCTTTGAGGAAGGAGGTGACAACCTGATTGCAGTGCTACGTCTAATGTGTGATTGGGTGAAGAAGAGACTTGTGTAGGTACTAATAAAGGGGCTTTTCATCGGTAGCAAGGGTGAATAATGGAGCCTTCAAGTAACACGGTCGCCCAAATCTTCATTGAACACTTGTCCTCACGCTAGTGCATCGTCAAGTTCAATCTAGCAGTGGTAACTAGTGCTGAAATCTCAACCATACAACAATTTTCGCGTAGGTGGCCGAAACGTACTCATAACCGAGTAAAATTCATAGTATAAATCCTTTCATCAAAGTGCTCTAGCCGTGGAGTCGAAGGAGAATGTCTGAACTCTCTCTAGAGATCTCATGTCGGGGGTCAGTGCTAAATTAGCAGCTGAGAAAATTGTACCCTGTACTGGCATCGGGTAAAGATCAAAATCGAGGTCACCGAAGACGGACAGAGAGGTGTTGACGTCGTAAACTTCGAACGTTGGAAGTTCCTGCGTGTTTTCGGGGCAGGACGAACTCGTTTGATTCGAGAGCTCTGAAGTCCCATTGCCCATACCTATAACATGGCCGCCAACCTCCGTCACGCTAGGATGGCACATTTGTGCAGACCCATCGGACATCAATGATTCCTTGAGGAAGGAGGCCACTTCAGGAAACAGGCGTAAGAAATCATCGCCAAGTCGGAAATTCTCAATTCTGGAAATGGCGGCAGCGAACGTCGGATCTAGTTCAATGCTGTTCCCATTGGGCCCTACTATCAAGGTCTTGGTAATCAAGTGCTTGTCGTGTACATCTACAGAAAGAGAGCGGACAAATGCCACAGAAAAGGCCTGAGAGTTGTGCCTGTGCCAGGAATGCAAAAGAAAATCCCGGATCTTCGGCCTGGGGCCACGGAGTATATTTAGTTAGCGGAACAACGACAATGCCCTAATATAACTCACCACATTATGCAGTCAATAAAGCCAGGATGTGGGTAGGTCAATTGCGACCTGCTCGGACGCATCCATATTGGCGTTCTCTTTATGTTATCTTCTCCTGGAAAGCTCAAGAGCTGTTGCATTCAGGACCTGGTAGAGTACAACATGTGATCTGAGAACTTACCATGAAAAGTCTGTACAGGCCCCAGAACTGAGCATGATACTCCAAGGACGACGCGAAGAGCTTCTGCCAACGAGTCGTTATTTCATAAGCACATAGAGCAACCGCTCGTCGTTGGCATTCCATCTCGGGAAGCGTCTCTGGTTCGAGGCTGTCAAGGTCTGCGAATGGCGAAGGGTCTGTCTCGGAGGCATTGAGACTGCAAACGATGGCATCGTAGAAACCTTTACTCCTCACTCGGTCCAGAACATGCTCTGAGGAAGGGTTAGGCTGTTTCTTGGGAAAGGGTAGCTGTAAAAGGAGCATACTAGAGGTCAACAGCAACGGCTCTCTATCTAATCCCAGGCATCCTAACAAGAAATCGAATCCCAAGCTGTGCTGGGCAGAAAGTTTCCACGACATGATAAGATCGAGAAGTTCGCTGTCGGTGAAAACGACAGATCCAGGTGAAGAGGCCGCTTCAGAGCGCGATGTACGGCAGAATAATATCGCACTGAAGAATGGAAGATCTTTTGAAAGGCTGTTGAGGCTCGCTTCGAGTGATTTGGTAGCTTTGGCCGTGGCATCGTCTTCGCGCGGGTACCGCTTAGGGCTGGCGGGGACTTGTTGGAGGTCGTCTCCATCATCGAAGCACTCTTGACTCAATTGCTGAATGGAGGATATCTTGTTTCGGCAGTCATTCAAACGCTCTTTCAACTGATCGTTCTCCGCAAGGAGGCGCTCGATGATCACATTGCCGTGAGCCTGGCTCAGCAGTTCGACACGCTTTGCCAGGTCGGTGACGGTCCTTTTAAGCTGCTCCCGCGTCCTTCGCTGCCCAACACGGTCGACTTGGCGTTTTCTCTCAAGCTGTTTCTCAGTGAAGCGATCTTTCCATTCATTGCTGTGCTTCGGTGCCATGATGTATGGGTCTTCCTGCGCCAAATGATATGGTCCAAAGTCGTCGCTTTTGATGTAACAAAGATGGGAGAAGGGGCATCCCTCACATCGGCAACACCCTCGCCTGTACCATGAGGCCACCGAACTTCCCCGCACTGGGCGTCCCGAGAAATGCAATGCCTAAACTCAATGATGGGCCCCGTGGGCAGTTTAGAATTCGACGGTGCCGATTAGTGGCCAACTTAATCATGAAGTAATAGTGCTAACCTGATCTCCAGCTGAGGAAAGGAGAGGGGAAGGGGGTCGAGGGCATTGGCGGATCATCCAGGGATCAGTCTGGTGTGCACCAGGCAATAGCCCAGCCTAAGGAACCCCGGTCTGGGGCTCCCCAGGCGTTGGGCTTCCCCATGTCTCGGAGTGCAAATTGCGTTCCGAGGACTTCAGCAGGATTCTCTGCGACTGTATTGGTCCCTACGTGCGAGTGACCGCATCAATAGCAACCTTTCCGAGTTTGAAACTTGCCGTCGTACATGCAGAATCGTAAAAGCTACCCATGGGACCCAACGATACTCTACTTCACTCAAAGCCGTTCGTAGCATTGTTCCTCTGGCCACTGCCGCCAGCTCTGGACTGTTCCAGAATGGCATTCTGTTCCATCACGTCTTTGGCAGTAAAATAGCCCTCCTCCGACGAGGCTTTGTCCCACCCATCCTGGACCGATTCAATGGAATAATCCCCACTCACATGGATTCCAAGCGTCTCCCCGATGAATAACTTCCCAAAGTTCCGACCCCAGCTTGACACAATTTCGCCACGGAGCGAACAGTCCTCGTGAGCCAACCAGCAACAGACTGGAGACACTGCCCATGCTGGATAGTTTTCTGCTGCATTGGCCCAAGTGCTTTCGTCAGTCAGCATTTGCCTCGCCAGATTTGTGAAGGCGACGGGAGCCAGTGCATTGACGTAAATGTTACTCTCGCGACCTTCATAGGCGAGCGATTTGGCAAGTCCGAGCAGGGCAGCCTTGGCTGAAACGTACGCTGCGTTCTGTGGCATGCCGTATATCGAACACGAGCATACCATGATGACCTTGCCATATGACTGCCTCTGCATGAATGGCCAAACGAGTTTCGTCAAATTCCAGCTTCCGAAGAAATGTACATCGAACACAAGAGCCAGCTCTGTCGGAGTGAACTCGTCAAAGTGTTTTTTGATTTCTAGGCCTGCATTGTTGATGAGGACGTCAATGCGTCCGTGGGCTCCGATGGCAGAGTCGACGATGCGTTGAAGTACCTGCTGGTCACCAACACTGCCCTGTACTGCGATGGCCTTGCCCCCGGCATCCTCGATCATTCGTTTCGTTGTTTGGACACCCTCGTCAGATAGATCATTGAGGACAACTGAAGCGCCTCTCTTGGAGAAAAGTAATGCATGTTCACGGCCCATGCCAGCGCCAGCACCAGTAATGATAACTACGCGACCATCATACCGTAGCTCACTTGACGATTTGGACGCCATGTTTACGTGATATTATGAGACACTGCGGTGATTCGAGTGTTTTACTTAAGTGGCAGCAGTGGGATTTCAGCATTTAGAGCGCTATATATTGGGCACCTGCCTTGGTGCTCTTTTGGCCTACGACGATCCGTCAGCATTGTGAGGATGGGTGGCGAAGGGTAAGGCCGACAGAGCTGCAGCCGGATCTCGTCGTGTAGGAGCTTCCGGGAGGCAAGGACGTGCCTTGAATGGATAGACTATGCCACCCACACCTTGTAAAAATGGATAAAATGGACTTAAAAATAAGCCGATCATGAAATGCTACGAATCGTGATAAACCAAAGACTAGAATTTGAACTGAGGATTGTGCATTGCCTTTGGGAGAGCTTGGTAATCCTACGCAGAGCACCACGCGTGCCGGGCGCATATACATTGTAATACCTAAGATCAGCATAGAACTACGCACAAGTGCGGTTAGTTGCTTTCGTGACCAACCGCTTCCAACTTGTGGACTGAAATGAAGGTGATAGTCTGGCAGATACGAGGCTCAACGTAGCTCCGCCTCGTTGACAATGGCCTGCTTCCACTGGTCCACTTCTGCTCGAAGCCATTGTAGAATAGATGGTGGTGGCGAGACAAAGCAAGGGGTCAGAAGTTACGAGTCGTAGACTTGAAAAGTAGCTGATGCTGCGTAGTTGGCGTCCATGCTAGTGATGCAATAGTCTGAACTCTGAGACCCAGCCCGTGTTGTAGGATTTCGAGTGGTCTGTTTGTCAGACGGTTTGTTTGCTACGTTTTGGTTTGTAAACGGCTTTTTCCCCTTCCACCTGGTTTGTAACTTTGTTTTAATACGATAGAAGTATACCCCCAGAGGAGGAAGATTTCCTAAATCTCTGACCTTAGGATCGGCTTTCTACAAAACTAAGCCTATTTAAGCGACTTTTGGGTAAACAAGAAACCTGTTCGTTACGTGACAAAACGACAAAAAAGTAAAAAAAAAATGGGATCATCTACGCGATAAACCCGTTTCTCCTAATCGTGAGAGGTTATCACGAGAGCTGCCTGTTTTCAAATGTACGACTTGTTTAGATACTTCGGTGCTGGAGAACTGCGCGCAGGGAAGTGGAACTTTGGCCGCCGTCGAAAATTGGGTGAAATTTGATAGATAGCGCCTCAGCAGGAAGGATGCACCGTGCCATTGATTTGGGCAATTTGCAAATGGCTATCAATGCCACCTAATTCGAGGAGATTGTTGTTCTTTTCAGTCGACTACTAGTTGTATCTTTCTGACCCTACTTCTTCGTGTGGCTCAGTTCAAATCTGATCATAGCCATGGGCGATAGAAAGCTTGCGCAAGTTATTCTGGATCCTGAAAAAGATTGTGGAAATGTCCGTGGGAGCAAGGTATCTAAACAGTCAGCCGAGGCGGCCAGCCAGCTCCTGACCGAGAACCACCAAAAAATGCATGCATATTTTCATATGGCTGGAATGCACAGTTGGTTACTCAGGTTCTCCGCGCACATTACCAAAGACTAATATTGTATAGACCACGAGTTGCATCATCTGCTTGCCATATACCCACTGGGCGCAACGCCAGAACAAATCAAGGCCGCTTACGACAGAAATATTGGTTACCAGAAAGAAATAGCCGCATTCAACCCACCAGTCAATGGCGTTGCGAAGGAACCGACTTTTGATGAGCGACTTGGTAGACCTGAATTTTACACATTTTGGCTAGAATTCTTCAGGAACGAGATCTCGCGCCATGGTGTAAATGAGACAGTCAATAAGTTTATCTTCAGTGGGGATGCACTGGCGGAGAGCCTCTTTGCACGCCTACATGGTGGTAAGCAAATATAAACAATCAAGCCGGGCTTCAGGGAGACTAATATGCACTGTAAGGTCTGCTGCATCCCATAATGCATCTAGGGTATGGCCTGGAATTCAACCAGCCCGCAATAGTTGCGGAGGCTCTTGCCGACGCCGCTATTCACGACGCATTTATGGGTACAATCTGCTTCCCAGCAGAGCAGGTGTCTACAAGATGTAAGACCTCAGCAGATACATCACTCATGTCTTTAGTGAAGTTGCTGCAGGAGGACAATTCGATTCGTGCAAGCATTTCAGAGGAGGAAACTCACAACAAGCTTGCAACTGATCTCATGATTCGAGAACCTCATCGACTGATCGACATTGTTTCACGATACAGAGTTACGGCAGAATCGTTGGATAGGAAGTTAGCAGAAATGGCTCAGACATCTGTCTACATACTCGCTGCAGCACAGCGACCTGATAAAGCCCTCGCGTTAGATTTCTACATGATGCATGCAGCAAACCTATCTGTATTCTATCCAGTCTTCCTGACCCAGACATGGATATCCTCGGAGAATAAATGCCGTCTGCTGGAATGGAAGGGCCGTCTCGATTTGGCCATATTCGCATCATGCAAGGCTCCTGTTCTACACCCCGATCGCATCGCATCTTACGCGCCTGTTCGACCTAGTGGGTGGGAAGCCATCTTTAGCCGAGCATGTTTGTACGGAGATGACGGCCATACCGCCAAACTGATTCGGGCAGTCACGCTTGCTGCCGCCGAATACGAAAAATTTCCCGACGTGTTGCCTCTATCACCAGAAATTGGATACAAATTTTTCCTTCAGATTGCACACATGGTATTAGACTGTGTTGAGGAGATGGATGAACCGACTTACAAGCGTCCCCATGTCGAATATTTCCCGGACACGGATGAAGAGGTTCTAAGGTTGGTTGCTCGCTGGATCCGCTTTGCAGGAACAGAAATTGCGTGGAAAGATATAAAGGCAAGGCAGATTGAAGTCCCTTGAAAGCGTCGAGCCTCCAGCAATAGTTATCATGAGCGCATCGGACCGCAGCCGCTAGACCCAGCAGAAAGTTGCTTCAGTCCACCTGCAAACAGGAAAATCATATGATTAACGCTTCGTTACCCAGATATTCTACCTGACTGTCCTATATCGCTTCTTTTGAATTTCATCGAGGCCCACATTCCAGACTGCTGTTACTGATGTGTATGAGGAGGTCTGTTTTCTTCAAGATCCACACTGATTACCAAATTTCGGTATTTGAGTGGCATCGGCTTTTTGCGAGCGCAATGCCACAGTCTAATCCGTTGTCGTCGTACTCCTTGATCTCACCAGGAACTACAAATATGGATCCTTTGCATGACGTCCTAAACGCAGACTCAAGTTGAATAAAACCTTTGGTGTCGTTGCCGTATTAGTCCTTTGCAGCCGGTATAAGGTGCCACTCCATCACGGCTGTCTGGTGAATCCACCTGTGTATATCCTTGTCGTTTCGGAACCAGTTGACGATCACCAAAATTGGGACTGTCTTACAGCTACGAATCCGATTCTCCTCACAAAACAGTCTTAGACCAAAATACTCGTGAAGGTATAGCCACAGACCGTAGTTTGCAACATGCGAAAAAGCAACACCCTAACTGTAACAACCAGCCTCTCGACAGCCCTAAGAAGGTTGAGGATCACCATTCATCTCTAAGAAGGTTCCAGCCACCTAGATGACTGGAAGAATGCAGGAATAAGATTCCTTAGGATGGACCGATAGGTTTCAGTACATTGCTATTCCATACCCCACCCTGTACTCGTGCAGTGTTTGGTGATCCCTCTCGATACGACCCTCATGATAGCCTTACCATTGTGTACAGTTGCTACACCAACGTCAAGTCTTTCTGACCCTATCTACAACGGGCTTTGGAGTAAGCAGCACAAGGATCATTGCCAAGACGATGGGTAAAAGAATCCAACCGCCTGCAGATTTTGCTCCGTTACGACGTCGTAGAACCCAATCATGCTTTATCGACGCACACCCCGCCGAGAGGTACATTGTTAATCGATCGTCAACAATCAAGCTTCAGAGCTGATGAAGCGTAGCCGTGAAAACGCTCAAATCCTAAGCAAGAACCCTCAGCCTATGGCATCTACGGCGCTTGACCAGAGGGCTCTCACTTTTGATAATTATGTCGAGACTATATCAAACCCTGCGCAGTCTCCACTGCTTCAGCATCTGAAGCTACCAGCCGAGCTTCGGGTTTGCGTCATTGGCGCTAGTACTGGGATCGGGGAGCATATCGCGTACGCGTATGCTGCCGCGGGTGTAGCAAATATCACCATAGGGTCAAGAGACAAGAAGGACCTAGAGTCCGTAGCCCAGCGCATCCGCGAGTTGTCACCAGGATCTACTACGCAAATACTTTCAATTGATATCGGTAAAGACGAATCCGTGGCCGATCTAGCCAACTTTCTCAAGACAACGCACGGGGCCTTGGATGTTGTCGTACTCAATGCAGGTCATTCGAATCCGAACGCGAACATATGCGAAGCATCGCCGGA
>Ga0105239_10002196_pt1 | contig 25096 bp, 13 predicted proteins | sample KBSC44metaG_FD_92761 | JGI IMG/M metagenome (GOLD analysis project Ga0105239, IMG submission 92761) | Corn rhizosphere microbial communities from Kellogg Biological Station, Michigan, USA - KBS C4-4 metaG | ecosystem: Host-associated > Plants > Roots > Rhizosphere > Soil | place: Michigan, USA...
TCAGTAACCGCGGGCCTTATGATAAGTTGTTATTAAGTGAGCTTGCCCAGGACGACCATCTGCTTACGGCAAGGCTTGCCAATAATGAGGCTTTGTTCCTGCAGCGGGAGACAACGCCGGATAATGCCATGCAGGAGCTGGGGATTTTTATGGACGTCACGCTAAAAATGTGGGGCCTGCCACGTGTAATGGCGCTGGCCACGGCGCTTGCTTTTCGCGAAGGCAAGCAGCGAAATCAAAAGCTACAGGTTTGGGCGATCGGTGGGACGGAAAGCCGTTTGCTGGATATGGATACAAAAAAAGGTGTTATATCCGCTTTGGAAGATTTAGACCCGGCGTTAAATTGTGGCCCGCAGCTGGTTAAAGCCGTTAAGGGACAAGCAGGGAAGAAAGGTAAATATGTATTTATTACTGGTGAACACTTTTTGCAGGATGCGGCTGTGTCAGCTGCCTTTCATCAAGTAAGGGAGCAACTGAGTTTTTTGGTAACTGCAGGACACGACGGCCATATCCAGCTTTTCAGGTTGGGCAAAGGGCAACAGCGGCTGTTGAATGAAGCACGGATAGATCCCTTTGAAGATCGCAGCTTACACCAGAAAAGAAGTCCGCTTCAAAATTATGCAGGTTTGCCCGCGATCATGCAGGAAACGATATTTCCTTTGTATTACCCGGCTTCAAAAGTGAAGTTAAACCAGCAGACCACTTTTGTTACATCCGATAAGACGGTGATTGTTGTAACGCAGGACAGGCGGGTTTTATACTGGCCTCTGAAAGGTGCCGGTGGGGTAGAACTGGTGGATTACCTGCCGTCAGGGACTTATTGTTTTGGAGAAACGCACAGGGACGTTTACATCGTTGTCAATGATAGTAAATCGGAGGTGTTGAGCGTTTATTTCCTGAACCTGCTTGAATTGACCAGTGAGCTGCACGAAGTTGTCGCAAAACAACAAACAGGCTATCAAATCAAATTTCTTAACCGGGATTTTTATTTAATGGGAAACAATGGACTCGACATCCTCGACCCGGAGACTTTGCAGTACCTGTTGACCTGTGAAGATGACGTGAAGGTTTTTAAAGAGCACCAGGCAGTCATTCAGCATTATAAGAATTTCAATGTGCTGAAAAAACAGATCAACACTGGGTTCAGCGTGGTTAATTCTGCCAAGAGCGTTTATGTACACACTGCTGGAAAGCTGTTTATGGATAAGCGTTTTCTATCTGTTCAGGGTAATAATTTTTATTGGAAAGAGAATGCGCTGGCTGCCGTGGAATGGGTGAAGCCGGTAAAAGAAGAACAAATTAATATAGATTTTTTACCGAATATAAGATTTACCCGGTATACCTGGGCAAATGGGAGTGAGGCTTTGTTGGATTCACGGGGATTGCTGCACCTGAAAAGCATAAATGCGAGTGTTCCCGAAATCAGTATCCTTCTGGTAGTGGACCAGGCGACGGCGTGCTGGTGCGCAGATGGAGTCGTCAGCGGCCCGACTTATTTTACGGGGAGGACAACGGCACAACAAATGGAACCATCGGTATTTTATACCAATTATATTCAACGTTTTTTAATTGAGTTGAGATAGATGTTGCTGGAAATAAAATATAATGAAAAGGCTTTGCGACCGATTGCGGCTGCGGTTATCCCGGGAGGCGAACCTGCATTGTGGCTGGAAGCAATTGGGCGCTGGGGAATCGCACCAAATACTTTGCGGTGCTTTATGATGCCGGAAAGTATTCGTTCAACTGTTGCCAGCGGACTTTTTGTTATATTCCCGGATGCACAGGGAACATCGTTGTTGCAGCTACGCTATCTATACGGGGAGGTTACAGGCGGATTTTTTATTCCCGTAAATGCCAGCTTATTTCCTGAAGTGCTGCCAGAAGAGCTAAATACGCTGAAATTATGGGAGGTACAGGTCTTTCACCCGGCTATTGGTTTGGTGGGCTTCGACGCAACGGATGAAATTAAACTGGAGGACCTGGTCGATTTGCCGGAAGAAAAAGACAGCGGATGGCTGACAGAATTTCCTGAAGCGAGACCTTTTCCCAGACTGATGAGTATCAGCCTGGAGCCTGAGGAGCAGTTGTTAGATGCTATGGATGCATTAGGCGCCCTGATCGACAAATATGAATTAAGTGATATTCCCCAGGATGAAACAGACAGAAAAACGTTGTTTCAAAAAATAATAAAGGTCGTGGGAGTTATTGGTTTATGGCTATTGCTGGTGTTGGCCTTTATCGGCAAGGTGATTCTCGCGATATTATCCGCTATCTTTCGCATGGGAAGCCGCCCCACCTATCAATCACCAAAGCCCGGCTGGCTGCAGCAACTGGAAGAATGGGTAACCAACCGGCTGAAGAATATTGAAAAGCAAAGGGACAGTGAATTGAACCGGCTGGTTAAGCTTTTTGATAAAAACAATGATGAGGCGTTGAGGTATGCCATCCCGTTGAATAGTCCTTATTTGAACCGGGGGACCGCTCCGAAGTCCGGCAAGCTCAGCCGGCGCTCGTTAAATCTTAATTTAAGGGGGTTTGGCAGCGGCCGTGCAGCTGATGCCTGGGACCTGGGCGAATACAGGGAGACATTACGGCAGCGATATGTGCGGTCGGCTAATGCAAATATTGAAAAGGGCGATTATAAGAAAGCAGCTTACATCTATGCTCATTTGCTGGGTGATCTTCCCATGGCGGCAAAAGTATTACAGGATGGCAAGCATTTTCGGGAGGCAGCAGCAATTTACAAAGATCACTTGCACAACAGGACGAAAGCGGCTGAATGTTTGGAGAACGGTGGTTTATTGGGCGACGCTATTCCGATCTATGTCGATCTGGGTAGCTATGAAAAGGCAGGCGATTTGCATACTCAATTGGGACAAGATGAGCAGGCCCGCAAATATTACCAGGATACAGTTGACCGCTCGCTGGTATCAAAGGATTACCTGAATGCCTCACGCCTGAAAATCGAAAAGTTGCATGAAAAAGAAAAGGGAAGAAAAATCCTGCTCGACGGTTGGAAAGATGATAACCAGTCTGAACTTTGCCTGAAGCAATATTTTGAAACGACTGAAGAATTAAACCAGGAAATAAAAAACGTTTATAGCAACCATTTGGGAATGCGTAAAAAGACGGCCTTCCTGAATGTATTGTCTGACCTCCCGGAGATACGCAGGGATGAGCATCTGCAGGAAACAGCGTTAAATATAGCCTACGAAATCGTTCACCAGCAAGCTGCGCGGGGCGACCACAGTGGAATGCGTTTATTAACGAAATTCCTGCCTGAAGACCGGCTGCTCGGGCAGGACAGCAACCGGTATATTTTGCAAAATCATCGTAAACCGGTCACTATATTTGAATCCTCCTATATCGAGCTACGGCAGGATATTGGTTGGTATTTTATAGAGAACTATCATGACCAGCTGATAGGTATCGGCATCAAAAAGCAAGAGGTGTTTTTGTTGAGGGCTAATTGGCAGGGGAAAATAGCCTATGAATTTTTGTTTCTACTGGCGGATGATGCCCGAACTTTGCGCCTGATCGCTGATGGTTACGTTTCCCCAGCAATGCTGCTTTCCGGTAATGCGGTTTCATTACAAACAGAGAAAAAACTCGAAGCGTATTCCTATTTTGAAAGAGAGTTGGACTTTTTTCAGCTGAACTGGACACCGCCACAAGCTCTGGCTTTTGGAGTAAAGTCTGAACCAGGAGAAATATTTATGTTGTATGTTAACGGTGATCACCTTTGCCTGGATAAGTTTAATACTAAGGGTGATGTTTTGAAGGGTAATTATTGTTTGCTTAATGGCGGGCAGGTGAGTATTTATAATATGCCGAACCTGCACGTTTCCGGTATGTACTGGCGTAAAAGTCACTTTTACCTGACCGGTCGCGACTGCCTGATCCGTTTAGATGAAAACGGCAACATGCAACTTTTACCGCTGGGTGCAGAAGTACTGGATTTTTCGATAAGCAGCCCGCATTCAGCGCTGAAAGTAGCTGTTATTACCGATAAAGGTTGCATGGTAATTACACCCGGCATTAAAGAAATACCTCCTGGTGCCTATTTCTTTGCCGCCGATATGGGGGGCTGTTTTGTTAAATTATTACCAGACAATAAGCTGATACTGGCCAGTTCTGAAATGGCCTGGGGCTATGATATTTCCGGGCCGGAGCCAAAACTAATATGTGAGATAGAACCGGGTAGCCGCATTTATAAAATATTAACCGTCCCAAAGCGGCATCATTTTGCGCTGTTGGAAGAGGATAATAGGGTTACAGTACACCAGCTGCCGGGAGATTAAGACCCGATTTTTTGCTCTGTTATCTTGCAAATGTGGGCTTACTCGTTTCAGTAATAAAATTTAATGCAGGACGACCAAATGCCAAAGCTGGAGTGGATGATTAACGAAAAATTGAAAACGGGCAGAGACCCTGAGAGAATACGGGTGTCCGGTTTTTTGGCGGTCTGCAGCCGGCAGGTGATTGCATATTTGTTGGTTTTGTTCAGCGAGTAGAAAAAGGCCACCGCTGTTCGTAGTTGTTCAGAAAATTTAAGAGGGGTTTACAGGTGTAAAGCCCTCTTATTTTATAATGTATTGGATGCCAGTAATTTACCATTTGGCGGGGCTTTACTGTAAACCCTGTCTGTAAACCCGCAACTAATACACTGATTATCAATATATTAAAAAAGGCAAAAACAAAATACCGCTGATAATCAGTATGTTCCACAGTTTTCATGGTGTTCCGTGTGGGAAAATGGAACGCTTGCGGGCAATTATCAACCAGGCTAATATTAAGTCAATAGTCTTTAGTCGGAAGTCTCAAGTCGAATTTTTGCCTTTCTGACTTAGAACTCAAGACTTTCGACTCAAGACTAACCGTCAATTTTTGCGTGACATGACACTAATTGCTCCTGGTAGCCAATATATTAATCACCGGTTTCTTTAAAGAAGATTCCCTTACAATCAATTCCGACCGTAATACAAGGCTATGGGTATTTTGCAGCTCACCTGGGTTTATTAAATTATTGATGATCATTCTTGCCGCAAATTCGCCCATTTCAAAGCCTTTATAGTCAATTGTTGTTAATTGGGGCTCAACCACGCAGGTCATCTGGTCGTTATTAAAACCGGCAAAGGCCATATCCCCAGGTATTTTTAAGCCGGCTTTTTTTATTTCGAGCATACAGTTTATTGCGCAAAAGTCGCTTGCAGCAAACACGGCATCGGGGACGGGATGCATTTTTAAGATTTTTTCGGCGGCCTGTATAGCGGCAGCCTGGCTGAGGTCATTAATTATCAGTAAATCATTATCAAATGGCAACTGGTTGTCCTTTAGTGCTTGCTGATAACCACGTGTGCGATCGGCGTACACGTTGCGCCTTTGATCGCCGCTAATGTGAACGATTCTTTTACAGCCTTGTTCGATAAGGTGGCTTACCAGGGTATAGGCAGCTTTATAGTTGTCAATACAAATGGCCGGGTATTTTTCGTGTTCTATTACCCTGTCGAAAAATACAACGGGTATATCGCGCCTCATAAACTGCTCAAAATGATTGATGTTGGTGGTATCATACGCCAAAGAAACCAATACGCCGTCCACACGGTTGTTAAACATCGCTCTCGCATTGCTCACTTCATGCTGCATCGATTCAAACGACTGGCTGATAAAGAGCGTATAGCCAGCCTTGTTAACCACCTTTTCAATCCCGGCAATAACATCCGACATAAAGTTGCTGTTAAGCCGCGGAACGATTGCACCAATGATGTTACTGTTTTTTTTACGAAGGTTGCTCGCGAAGGAGTTGGAGCGGTAACCCATTTGCTCCGCTGTTGCAAGTATCTTCTTTTTGGTATTTTTATTTATCCCCGGGTGGTCTTTTAAGCCCCGGCTTACAGTTGCGGCAGATATGTTAAGCTTTTGAGCAATATCGTAAATGGTTATTTCTTTGCCTGCGTCAGCCATGTTATTTCTATATGATAAATATACATCCGGTTGGTAATTTCCCCCAAACTAATTTTAAACGAAACTCTTTGCAATCGATTGCAAAACAAATATATTTGAAGGTATAAACTTATTGTTTTTATTTTCAAGTACCGCATTAGTATTTCCTCATAAATAGGCTATAAATGAAAAACTTGCTTTATGTGTTATTGCCTGTATTTTTGATTATTCCATTTGCTTGCTACGGACAATCATTAGCAAAAACTCCCCACATTTCGTTTACAAAGGGTGTTGGGTACTTTGCCGTTTCTGCCAACGGTACGTCGACCGCTTTGTACACAAGCGATACGGAGTTTCCCGGCGTAGCGCTCGCAGTAAAAAGCCTTCAGAATGATATTAGATCCGTGACCAATTCGTCACCCGGTATAATTAACAAAATCGGCGCCGAAAAGCAGTTGATAATTATTGGCACAATCGGGAGAAATGGGCTGATTGATAAAATGATAAAGCAGGGGAAAATAAACGCCGGCAGTATAACAGGAAAGTGGGAAGCGCATATTACACAAGTGGTAGATAACCCCGTTCCCGGCGTTAAAAAAGCGTTGGTTATAGTCGGTAGTGATAAGAGAGGCACAATTTATGGCATATATGACCTGTCTGCACAAATTGGTGTATCTCCCTGGTATTGGTGGGCGGATGTCCCCATACAACATCATGATAATTTATTTATAACGCCAGGGAAATACGTTGAAAAAGGACCGGCGGTGAAGTACCGGGGGATATTTATAAATGACGAAGCACCAGCTTTTTCGGGTTGGGCTAAAGAGAAGTTTGGCGGTGTGAACCATTTGGTGTACGAAAAAATGTTCGAACTCATTTTGCGCCTAAAAGGGAATTATTTGTGGCCTGCCATGTGGGGGAATGCTTTTAATGATGATGACAAACTCAACCCCGTGCTGGCAGATAAATATGGCATAGTTATGGGCACATCGCACCACGAACCTATGGACAGGGCGCAGCAGGAATGGAAACGTTATGGCAGCGGCGCCTGGAATTATGAGACGAACGGCGCCGTATTGCGCGACTTTTGGCGAAAAGGCATCGAAAATATGGGGAGTAAGGAAACCATTATAACCGTAGGAATGCGGGGCGATGGCGATATGCCTATGACAGAAGGCAGTAACATCGCCCTGTTGGAAAAAATAGTAAAGGACCAGCGACAGATCATCGCCGGTGTTACCGGGAAAGATGCAGCAAAAACGCCGCAAATGTGGGCGCTGTATAAAGAAGTACAGGCTTATTATGACAAAGGAATGCGCGTACCGGATGATGTAACGTTGCTGCTTTGTGATGACAATTGGGGAAATATTCGCAAGCTGCCCAAATTAGGTGCGCCAGCCAGGAAAGGTGGTTATGGCATTTATTACCACTTTGATTATGTAGGCGATCCGCGCAATTATAAATGGGTTAACACCAATCAAATAAGTAAGACCTGGGAACAAATGCACCTCGCTTATGAATACAATGCACGACAGGTTTGGATTGTAAACGTTGGCGACCTGAAGCCGATGGAATTCCCGATTAGCTTCTTCCTGGATTATGCATGGTCGCCGGATAAATGGCCGGCATCCAGCCTGAATAACTATACGCGGCAATGGGCGGCCCAACAATTCGGAACTGCGCACGCCGCAGAAATAGCCGGTATTTTAAATTTGTATACCAAATACAATTCCCGCAGAAAGCCCGAACTGCTTAATGACAGTACTTATAGCCTGGTTAATTATAACGAGTTTGAAAATGTGGTAAAAGATTATGAGAACCTGAGAACCGCCGCCGCGAGTTTGGGCGCGAAACTGCCTGAACAATTTAAAGATGCTTACTACCAACTGGTGTTGCACCCGGTGGAGGCTTGTGCAAACCTTTACGAAATGTATTACTACACGGCAAAAAATAAGCTTCATGCAACACAGCAAAGGGCGGCTACTAATGCAATGGCTGACAGTGTAAGGAAGTTTTATGAACGCGATTCGCTGATATCCAATTACTATAACAAGATTATGGCCAATGGTAAATGGAACCATATGATGGACCAAACACATATTGGCTATACCTACTGGCAGCAACCGGAGCATAACAGATTGCCGGATTTGAAGACTATTCAGTCGCCTGCCCCACCGCAAATGGGGGTAAGTATTGACGGCGCTGAATTGCTGCAGACAAAGCAGTCTCTTTCGTTATTTGAGGGCGAAAAACAAACACATTATATCGAAATTTTTAACAAAGGGCGGGGCAGTTTTGACTATAAAGTTTTGCCGAAGGCCAATTATATAATCTTCGGACCTGCAAAAGGCAACATAATTGGTGAGCAGCGACTTTGGATAAATGTGGACTGGACAAAAGCACCAAAGGGAATAAGCAAGGTACCGGTAGTTATTGAGGGAAATAATCAAAAAGTCGCGTTCGAAGTGCTTATAAATAAAACCTTACCGGCGAATGCTTCCGGCTTTTATGAAGAAAATGGTGTTGTTTCGATAGAAGCTGAGCATTATACCAGAGTTGTTGGGAACAAGAATGTGGCATGGACAATCATACCCGGATATGGAAGAACGTTATCCGGTGTAATGCCAGCTCCGGTTACTGCTAAAAGTCAAATTCCTGGCCGTAATAATCCGCATTTGGAGTACACAATAAATTTAAGCGACACAGGCAGGGTAGAGGTTGAGACCTATATTTCGCCTACTATTGATTTTACAAACACGCACGGCCTGCGTTATGCTGTTTCAATAGATAATGAACAGCCGCGGATAATCAATATCAATGCAGATCAGTCGCCACAGGCATGGAGCAGCGATGTGAGCAATAATATCAAAAAGCTTACTTCCACTCACAGGATAAGTAAAACCGGGCGACATGTTTTAAAATACTGGATGATAGATCCGGGTGTGGTGCTGCAAAAGCTCGTAATTAATTGTGGCGGTGAAAAACCAAGTTATCTGGGCCCGCCGGAAAGTTTTTACCGGGTAACCAATTAAAGTTTTCATCTGATGTATTTCTCAAGTAAACAAAAATAAATATTAATGCAATCGATTGCATTAATATTCTATAAATTAGCATTTGTAAGTGCTTTTTGTTGAACAATAAAACCATGCACGCGACCAGAAAACCTAAGTAAATTATAAATCTTTTAAAATGAATATATCTCCTAAACTGGCCATAATAACAGGCGGGGCATCGGGAATAGGACTTGCTACAACAAAGGCTTTTGTGGCGAACGGCATTAAAACAATAATAATTGGGCGGGATGAGCATAAGCTGCAAATTGCAGCAAATGATGCCGGTGACTTATGCAGTTATAAGGTTTATGATTTAAGTAATACAACCGGCATACCGGATTTTGTTAGTGCATTGGTAAATGAATTTGGCACGCCCGATATCCTCGTAAATAATGCGGGCATAAACATGAAGAAACCGTTTACCGAAGTTACCGACCATGATTTTCAACAGGTGATCCAAACTAACTTAGTCTCCGTATTTTCATTGACCCGTGAAGTTGTTAAATATATGCTGGAAAAGAGGAGCGGCAGTATTGTTAATATCAGTTCGATGGCTGCGCAATATGGCATACCACTGGTGATTGCCTACACCGCTGCCAAATCAGCTATCGAAGGGATGACGAGGGCTATGGCGACTGAACTTTCGCCTCGCAGCATACGGGTAAACTGCGTGGCGCCTGGGTTTATTGCTACGGCCATGTCGGCTAAAGCATTGGATAGTGATCCGGAACGGAAAAATAAAGTATTGTCAAGGACTCCAATGGGCAAACTTGGTGATGTTGATGACGTTGCCGCAGCAATTCTGTATCTAACGTCGGACGCAGCTAAATTTGTTACCGGTGTTGTTTTGCCGGTAGATGGTGGTAATTCTATCGGTTTTTAATGTTTTCAGGTGTTAAATAATATGGCGAAACAATTGATAATTCAGCTAAAAGCGCAAAGCAAGATGAGAACAGTCTTCTTTACTGTTTTGACTTTTTTTACCCTGGCGACCTGCGTTTGCACCGCGCAAGTACGTTTGCCGCAACTTATAAGTGATGGTATGGTGTTGCAACGCGATACGAAATTGAATTTATGGGGCTGGGCATCGCCAGGTGAGCATATCACCATTCAATTTAACCACCAAACTTCAAAAACTGTAGCTGATGCAGCCGGGAATTGGAAAACAACAATGCTGCCAATGAAGGCTGGCGGGCCTTATCAAATGGAAATCAAAGCAAAAAATCGTATTGTAATTCAAAATATTTTAATAGGCGACGTATGGTTTTGCTCCGGCCAGTCAAACATGGTTATAAATATGGAGCGGGTAAAGGAAAGGTACCCAACAGACATAGCTACAGCAGATTTCCCACAGATCAGAAATTTTTTCGTTGCAACAGTGAGCGATGTAAAGAACATTCATAAAGATTTGCCGCCGCGCAAGTGGATGAGCGCCAACCCGGCAGATGTGCTCACATTTGGCGCGGTATCTTATTTTTTTGCAAGAGATCTGTATCTTAAGTATCATGTCCCCATCGGCATAATAAACTCGAGCGTAGGTGGCACACCCATACAGGCATGGACAAGCGCTGAAGGTTTAAAAGGCATACCTAAATATGCTGACCGTTTGGCACAGCTAAAAGACACAGCTTTTCTAAATAACTTGCCGAACCTGGTAAAACCGGCATTTCAACAGAACACAGGGAGCAAACAACTAGACGAGGGACTTAACGGCCAACTAAAATGGTACGATGTTAATTATCAACCCAAAGAATGGCACAAGTTCTGGCTCCCAGGTTATTGGGCAGACCAGGGGATAAAAGGGCTAAACGGTGTGGTATGGTTTCGTAAAAAGATACAGGTGCCTGCGCACATGGCTGGTAAACCGGCAAAGTTGTTTGTTGGTCGCATTGTGGATGCCGACGAGACTTATGTTAACGGTACAAAAGTGGGCAACATTACTTACCAGTACCCGCCCCGAAGGTACAGTATACCGGCTGGACTGCTGAAAGCGGGGAGTAATCTTATTGTGGTGAGGATTACAAATACGTCAGGAAAAGGTGGTTTCGTGCCTGACAAGCGTTATGAACTGACCGACGACACAACTACGATCGATATCCGCGGTGATTGGCAATATAAGGTAGGGCAGGTGTTTGATCCTGTGAAGGAGACGGGCAATACCCCCGCGCCATTTTCAGCGCAAAACGAACCGGCCGGGTTGTACAATGCAATGGTAGCGCCTGTTATAAATTACGCTATAAAAGGCTTTGTATGGTACCAGGGCGAAGCAAATACTTTCAGCCCAAAAGAATACAACCAGTTACTGCCCGCTTTAATTAATGATTGGCGGGCAAAGTGGAACAACACAGAGTTGCCTTTTTTATACGCCCAGCTGCCCAATTTTATGGAAGTGCAATATTCGCCGTCTGAAAGCCAGTGGGCCGAAGTGAGGGAAGCACAGTTGCATACTTTATCGGTATCTAACACAGGGATGGCTGTGGCAATTGATGCCGGCGAATGGAATGACATACATCCGTTAAATAAAAAAGATATTGGCGACCGCCTTGCGCTTGCCGCCGAAAAGGTAGCGTACGGAGAGCAACAACTTGTTTCTTCCGGTCCGATTTTTCAGTCGGCAACCGTTGAGGGCAATAAAATTATCATCAGGTTTACCAGTGTAGGCTCGGGTTTGATGATAAAAAATGGTACCGAACTTAACCAGTTCGCTATTGCAGGCGCCGATAAAAAGTTTGTTTGGGCAAAAGCAGTAATTGATGGCGATAGGGTAGTCGTAACGAGCGAAGAAATATCGATGCCAATGTACGTGCGTTATGCCTGGGCAGATAACCCGGATGGAGCAAACTTGTACAATAAAGAAGGTCTTCCTGCATCGCCATTCAGGACGGATAGTCAGCAGTAATTTGAAAGATATTAACAAAGTATTTAACATGAAAAAAGCAGTTTACTTACTTCTTTTCGCCGCCTTCCAGGCCGCTGCGCAAAGTACAAGCCAGTCGTCGCCTGGTAACTATCCCGCACCGGTAAATTTTACCGCCGAACAGGACCATCAAAACATGATGGACCAACTGGGCATTAAGGCGCTTCGCCCCGGACCGAGCGGTAACGAGAACGATGCTAACCATGCCAATTACGACGAATCAAAAGCCAATCCCTGTCCAGCATTACCGGATGTGCTTACCTTAAAAAATGGCAAAAAAGTTTCCTCGCCTGATGTATGGTGGAAAATGCGACGGCCCGAGATACTTGAAGATATGGAGCGGGAAGTATATGGGCGGCTCCCGAAAATTTTACCTAAGGTAACCTGGGAAACCAAATATATTGATCATGAGTATATTGGTTTTACGCCTGTTATAGTAAAGCAACTGGTGGGGCACGCAGATAATTCGGCATATCCGTTAATTAGCGTCGATATTGAGATGACGGTTGTTTTACCTGCAAATGCAAAAGGCCCTGTACCTTTGCTAATGATGTTTGGCCCGGCTCGCGCCCCTTCTCCGAGCCAACCCAACCCGGCCCAGGTTGATGAATTAAATAATGCGCTCAGGAAATTACTGGTGCAGCAGGATCCAGCCCTGCAAAAGGTATTTGATGAGCACCCGGCGTATCAAATGGTTACTGCATCATACCCCTTTTTCGGCCCTCCAAGGCAGCCAACCCCGGGTCCGGTAGACCAACCGGGGGTAAATGGCGTGAATAATGATCCGCCAACCAACGAACAGTTAATTGCTGCTGGCTGGGGTTTTGCTTATATAAATCCTGGCAGCATACAGGCTGATAACGGTGCAGGTTTAACACGCGGCATAATAGGCCTGGTTAACAAAGGCCAGCCCCGCAAGCCTGATGATTGGGGCGCTTTGAGGGCCTGGGCATGGGGCGCTGCCCGCGGTTTGGATTACCTCGAGGCAAATGAGCCGCAGGTTGATGTTAAACATGTTGGTATTGAGGGCGTCTCAAGATATGGAAAGGCAGCACTTGTTACCATGGCGTTTGAACCACGGTTTGCAATGGGCCTTATCGGTTCATCGGGTGAAGGGGGCACTAAACTAAACCGTAGGAATTGGGGCGAAGCCGTTGAGAGTTTAGCTGGTGGCGAGTACTACTGGATGGCAGGAAATTTTATGAAATATGGTGCCTCCGAGGCAAAATTCGGCAGCAAAACAGCCTGCGATATACCTGTGGATTCCCATGAGCTAATTGCGCTGTGCGCGCCGCGATTGCTTTTTGTAAGCTATGGCATTCCCGAAAAGGGCGACGCTAAATGGCTTGATCACCAGGGAAGCTATATGGCCGAGGTTGCTGCCGGCACAGTTTACAAGTTGCTTGGCGTAAAGGACCTTGGCGTATCCAATGATTATAACACTGAAAAAATGCCTCCCGTTAATACACCCATGCTTGACGGCCAGTTGGCATGGCGGCAGCACGACCAGGGGCACCAGGACCAGGCAAACATGAAATGGTTTTTGAAATGGGCAAACAAAAATATTGGCCGGTAGTAATTGCGCTGCTTTCGTGTTAATGGAGTTTGTTAGTTAAATTTAGAAGACTAAAAATAAATTGCTCTCAGGCGCTAAAGGATAAACAAGGTATGAAGTCAATCTGCTTTATCGCATTATTCTCGTTGTTATTAACTATCGCATGGGGGCAAAGCACTCCTCATCTGGTAAATAATAACGGTTATCCGGAGTTATTGGTTGATGGTAAACCGTTTTTAATATTGGGCGGCGAACTGGGGAACTCAAGCGCCTCGGATATGGCCTATATGAGGCCCATCTGGCCGAAGCTAAAAAAGATGCATCTCAATACGCTGGTATCACCGGTTTATTGGGAACTGTTGGAACCGCAGGAAGGCAAGTTTAACTTTGTGCTGATTGATGAGCTTATTAAAAACGCACGCATAAATCGCATCAAGCTGGTGCTGCTTTGGTTTGGCACCTGGAAAAATAGCATGAGCTGCTATGCTCCCGGCTGGATGAAAACTGACGATGCCCGTTTCCCGCGGGCACGAACAGCAGGAGGAGAACCGCAGGAAATTATTACCCCGTTTTCACGAAATGCGCTAACTGCAGATAGAAAAGCTTTTGCGGCGCTTATGCGGCATCTCAAAAGCATCGATGGAAACCAGCATACCGTATTAATGATACAGGTTGAAAACGAAATAGGAATGCTGCCCGAAGCCCGCGATCATTCAACGGCAGCAAATGAAGCTTTTACCGGCCCGGTTCCGGCTAAACTGTTAACCTATTTGGAAAGTCATCGCAAATCATTGGTTCCCGAGATTGAAAAGCGCTGGAGAGATAATGGATTTAAAACAACAGGTTCCTGGGAAGAAGTTTTTGGAAAAGACCTTGCAACCGACGAATTGTTTATGGCCTGGTATTTTGGTGTTTATGCAAACGAAGTGGCTAAAGCCGGGAAAGCAATGTACAACATACCAATGTATGTAAATGCTGCGCTCAACCGCCCCGGTAAAAAGCCTGGAGAATACCCAAGTGCGGGCCCGTTGCCGCATGTTTTCGATATTTGGAAAGCAGCAGCTCCCGATATTGATATGCTTTCGCCTGATTTTTATAATCCTGATTTTAAATATTGGAACGATTTATATACGCGACCCGATAATGCATTATTCATCCCCGAACATCGTTTCGATGATGGCATTGATGCAAAGGCAATGTATGCTATAGGCCACTATCGTGCACTTGGATTTTCTCCTTTTTCAATTGAATCAACAGAAAAGGCTGCCGCCGAACCAATTGGCAAAGCCTATGCAATTATTGATCAAATGAGAGACGAGATCAGTAAGGCAAAAAAAAGAAAGTCGCTTGAAGGTGTGTTGTTAAGTAAAGATAGTTCAACGGTGAGGATAGAAATGGGCGATTATATTTTAACTGTATCTCATGAATTTACTTTGGAATGGTCTGCCGGTGCGAAGGAAAAAAGCTGGCCGTTAGCCGGTGGAATAATTATCGGTTTATCGAAAGATGAGTTTTATGTAGGCGGAACGGGTTTGGTTATTACCTTCAAACCAAAGGCGGGTAGCGACCGTGCCGGCATATTTAACGTCGACGAAGGGCGATTTATCAATGGCAAATGGACGCCAGGCAGACGAATGAACGGCGACCAGGACCACCAGGGCAGGCACCTGCGAATACCACAAGGCGATTACACCATACAGCGCATTAAATTATATACCTACAAATAGAATCACTTATTTTGGTGAGTATATTTTATAGTTCAGGCTGCGGTGTAAAAGCAAACTGGCAGCGGCATGATTTTGGCAACTACAAAACTATAATAACGCCTTCTTTTTCAGTAATATCCATATATTGTTTCAGGTTCTGCACATCGTCGTCTACCAGTTTTTTGAACAGCGGATTAAAGACGTGGGCCAGACTCGCACCGAGGCCGCCTGCAGGTGGCTGGTAGCTGATAACCACATCAATAAGCGTTCCTCCATCTTCGGTATCGCGGAAGCGGACTTTACCTGCATTATCAATAATTGAATCCGGGAGCGAACTCCAGCCTATCATATATCCGGGCTCGTCGTGAACAATTTCGGCATCCCAACTCACTTTGGCCACCCCGGTGGGTAACTTAAGTACCCAGTGCGAACGCTTTTCGTCAATCACGTCTACCTTGTCCAGGTGTTTCATAAACAGGGGCAGATTATCCAGCTGGCGCCAAAAGGCATAAACTTCCGGCCTTGGTTTATCTATACTGAAAGCCGTACGGATATTTACATTAACAGGGGAAGTACTTAGTTTACCCGCTTGTGAGTAAAGTTCGCAATGGCCGCTTATGCCGCGATTCACGAGGTAGCCACCTGCTCCAAGTTTTAATAGACTGGTAAACGGGCTTTTAAAAATATTCCGCATGCCTGAAAAACTAAGTTTTACACCTGCCGCTATTGATATGTACCGTTCGGGCCAGTTTAAATTTATTGCTGCGTTACCATTGTGCCGGATGCGCTGTAATGTTGTGGTTGCCATAATAATTGTTTAAATAGGTAATAAATATTTAACAACAGATATGGGAAGTAGTTTTATTTATTGTGATTTCACCGATTTTAACCGCTGATTTATGATGGTTACGTTGATTGCGCTGATTTTGTCTGAACCCTGATTCGCCAGATTAGATGATTACCTGGTTGTAGCATTTTATTCAACTTAAACTTAATCAACTCAGTCCAACTTAATCAATCCAATCATCTCCTAATATCTGAACTTAAAATTAGACAGCTCGGGCACATACTTCCTGGCGCGGCTCAACTCGTACTGGTAAATTACCTGCCCAAGGTTTTTCATGAAAGGCAGGCATACAGTGGCATATTCGTACTTGTCATCATTGTATATCCCGTCCTCGTTCGATTGTACAACTGCCGTTAATATAAATTCCACATTGTGCTTTAAATCAACAACATAAGCATTGTCAATATTGTATCCGTATGAGTCGCCTACTTTGTTGAATATCCGGATGTCAGGGTTGATTGTTGCAGTACTATCGCCGCCATAAAGCAGGAATTTGCAATATGCCGGGTAGTAGTCGGGCCGGTTATAGGTTGGTTTTTTGTTCTCGCCGGGGAACATGCTCATGAAATGGTAGACGAATTTATATTGTTCGGGTGTTAAGTTAAACTGTTGCTCCTTTGGAAAGGAATTAGGGAACAGAAGCCGTTTCAACACTGTTTGCATGTCGGTAATAGTGTAAATGTTTTTCTCGCTGAAATCGAAAGGCTTGTTTACCAGCTTGTCATTTTTATCAAGGTAGCCAATTCCCTGTATCATATTGTCCAGGTGCATGGGATATTCGTTGGAATCATATTGCGCGGGTTGGTGGTAAACGAGGTTGTCGCCATTGTAAAAGTCAATCGCATTGGTGTGTTTGGCATTTTCGCCGCCATCATAAATAGCCAGCCGGCCAATAATGCGGGTGTTGTTAAGTCCGTATTTTTTCAGCTTTTGATTGATCTCCGCCCGGCCAACGAACTCATATAAACGGTTATAAGCAAAATTATCGCTCACCAGCAGGATTTTCTTGATGTAGTTTTCAATACTGGGCAATCCGCTGGCGGAGGAAGTGTCTTCCAGCATTTTAGTTTCGCCGGTAAACGAACTGTCGGTTTTCATAATGGATTGCATCGTCAACCCGGGTATGTTCAATTCATTTAGTTTTTCAAGTGCAAATATGGCGGTAGGCAATTTTACTGTGCTGGCTGGGTAAAAATAGTGATTGGCATTAAGATGATAACTGTATGATGTGAAGTGTGGCACATTGTTTTTGTCGCGGTTAATTTGCGTATACAATATCTGTACTTCATTGTTGGAACGATGTTTTAAAATGCCGCTGAATAGCTCGGGGTGAGCTTGTAATAAGTTTTTAAGGAAAATAGTGTCGGTCTGTTGCGCAAAAGCGGTAATATTCATCATTAAAAACAAATAAAGTAAAATGTATTTCTTCATGGTGCCGGGCATTGTTAAATCAAACTTAATCAACGCAATTAACCCGGTCAACTTAATCAACAACAATATTTGAGTTTTTAAATTCTTATCCTACTTTTGCAGCGCTTAAGGTTCCTGGCTTATCACCAGGATTAAAAGGGAATATGGTGTAAATCCGTAACTGTCCCGCAGCTGTAAGCTCTATAACCAATGCCCAATCAAATGGTCACTGTTCGCTAACCGGCGGATGGGAAGGCCGGGCAAGAGGGGAGCAAGTCAGAATACCTGCCAAAGGCAATAATATTATTCATAGCTTTCGGGGATTGAAGCTTGAATGTGAATGCCCGTCCGGAGGTGTATTTCCATTCCAAACTTTCCATTTCTGTGATGCTGTGGGTTTAAACTCACAACAACATGAAAAAAATTTACTTTGTTGCTGCAGGCCTGGGGCTTGTACAACTGGCGCTGTTGAATACAGCTGCGCTCGCCCAGGACACAGCCCGGGTGCTCAATGATGTGGTAGTAACGGCCACTCGATCGCCAAAAAAATTAAGCGAAATTGGCAGGGTAGTAACGGTTCTTACTGCCGAGCAAATCAACAAATCAACAGGCAAAACCTTGCCGCAGCTGCTAAACTCGGTACCTGGCATAACGTTCTCGGGAGCCAACAATGCTCCGGGAATAAGCTCATCCATTTTCCTTCGTGGCGCCTCAACGGGCAATACGCTCATTTTGGTTGATGGTTTTGCCGTTAACAACTCATCGTCTATCGATGGCAGTTATGATTTAAATGCATTCCCGCTCGATCAGATTGAACGCATCGAAATTTTAAAAGGAAGCGGCTCAACATTATATGGTTCAGATGCAGTTGCCGGGGTAATTAACATCATCACCAAACATCCCAAACAACAAGGGCTTAAAGCCAACCCGCAGGCAAGCGGGGGGACTTATGGTACATTCAACGAGTCGGCAGGCTTAAATGGACGGGTTAACAATACGGGCATCGCTATAAACCTTTCTAATACCGACTCAAAGGGTTTTGCGGCTGCTACTGATACTACGGGTAACGGCAACTTTAAAAAAGATGGCTTTCATCAGCGGTCGGCAAGTGTGAATTTAACCCAACAGGTTTCAGATAAATTTACACTGAATGGTAATTTACAAGCCAGCTATAACAAAGGCGATTTGCCGGCCGGTGCATTTACAGATGATAAAGCCTATACCTACAATAATACTTTTATATTCGGTGGCTTAGGAGGTAAATTCCAGTTGGATAAAGGAGATTTAAGGTTTAACATCAGCCAAAATAGTGTGAAAAATAACTACAATGATTTGGCGGGTCCATCCAATTTTAATTCAGCCTCATATCAAAAAAATCGCGGAAATATTACCAGCTCCGAGATATTATTAAACTATAGCATCAATAAATATCTGGATATTACCAGCGGCGAAAGCTTTAGATATTATAGCAGCAACCAGCAAAGCACATATGATACGTTAAAAAACTTACGCAACAGCCTGAACAGTATTTATACATCACTCTTTTTCAAGGCGGGTATATTCCATATGGAGCTTGGTGGCCGATATAACGTCGATAGTAAATACGGAACTAATTTTACCTACACCATTAACCCGTCACTTTACATTGCCGACCAATTTAAAGTGTTCGGAACCATTGCATCAGCGTTTAAGACGCCATCATTATACCAGCTATTTTCTCAATACGGGAATACTAACCTGAAGCCGGAAACAACTACGTCTTACGAAGCCGGTTTCGATTGGGAACTGGTTAAAAACACGTTGTCGTTTAATACTGTGTTTTACAAATACGATACTAAGGACGTTATCTATTTTAGAAATTTAAACGACCCGCCGTATGGTGTTTACGAAAACGGCGCATTTCAGAAGGATAAAGGATTTGAAAGCGAGTTGAAATTAAACCTTGAGAAACTTACGGCTTCTGCTTATGCCGCGTACGTTACAGGCAAACAAACAGATGTTGCAGGTAAAGAAACAGCTAATCTGTTCCGCAGGCCTAAAAACACATACGGTGCGTCAGTTTCTTATCAATTTATTAAAAGCTTTTCGGCCGGCCTGGATTATAAGTACACCGGCGACAGGAGCGATACCAAATTTAACCCTGATTTTTCATCCAGTATAGTTAATTTAAAACATTATAACCTGGTTGATGCCCACCTGCAATATGATGCTAACAAACGAATTACTTTGTTTGCTGATTTAAAGAACCTGTTTGATGCAAAATATATTGACTGGATAGGTTACAATACCCGCGGATTTAACTTTATGGCGGGGATTAAGTACCAAATAAACTAACATTTTTATTTAACAGGATAATACGTAATTTTACAGCATAAATAAAGATATGTCACTAAAGAAAATACACACCCGTACCGTAGTACTTATTGCATTAATGCTGATAGTATCGTTAGGCAGGTTAGTTAGTTATAACTTTCCTTATACCTTGAGTAATTTTACCCCGATTGGCGCGATAGCCCTGTTTGGCGGTGCTTACTTCACTGATAAATGGAAAGCATATCTGACTGTTTTTTGCACTTTATTTTTAAGCGATATCCTGATTAACTATTTATATACATCTAAACTTATACTTTGGTATTCTGGTGCGATATGGGTTTATCTGCCGTTTTTAACAATGGTGTTTATAGGAACTTTTATTAAGAGAGTTTCGGTTGGAAATGTTGCTTTTGCGGCATTGATTGCCGTTCTGTTCCATTGGTTATTTACAGATCTGCCTTTTTTCTATGGCGCGCAGTATCCGCACACACTGGGCGGCTATGCATTATCATTGATAGCTGCGATACCTTTTGAGCGGAATATGCTTTTGGGTGACCTTGTATTCGGCGCTATACTGTTTGGCGGCTTTGAGCTGGCTAAAAGCAAATACACTGTATTGCGCACTAAAAACGAACTCGCTGTTTGATATAACATAGTATTAAAAATAAAAGCGGTTCACTAAAAAGGGCCGCTTTTTTTGTGGGATGATTTTTACGTAAAGACGCAATACTTTGTGTCTTTTTGAAATGGAAGATTCGAAATAATAAATTCGGAGAAGTAATATTTTGCGTCCCGGGAAACAAATAAGTAACTGATATCATGAAAAAAATTGTTGTACTAACCGGCGCCGGGATAAGCGCAGAAAGCGGATTGAAAACATTCAGGGACAGCGATGGCCTTTGGGAGGGCTATAATATACAAGACGTGGCAACCCCAGAAGCATGGCGCCGCAATCCAGACCTGGTGCAGGACTTTTACAACCAGCGCCGCAAATCGGTGCTGGAGGCAAATCCTAATGCTGCACACTATGCCCTGGCCAGGCTCGAAGAAAAATACCATGTAACCATCATCACCCAAAACATCGACGACCTGCACGAGCGTGGCGGCTCGACCAATGTAGTGCACCTGCACGGTATTATTACACGGTCGCAATCAAGCAGGAACCCAAATCTAACTTATCCGATAAATGGCTGGGAGATAAAAATGGGGGAGAAGTGCGAGATGGGTTCGCAGTTGCGTGCCCATGTAGTGTGGTTTGGCGAGGCGGTGCCCATGATTGAAACAGCTGCAAGAATTTGCACCGAAGCGGATATCTTTATCCTGGTGGGCTCATCCCTGGCTGTGTACCCGGCAGCAGGATTGGTTGACTATGTGTCGAATGAAGTTCCCAAATATATCATAGACCCTAAAATTCCTTATATGGGTGATGACAGCTCATTTATTAAGATTGAAGAGAAGGCAACGGTAGGAGTTGTTAGCCTGGTCGATAAATTATTGAGCTAAAATGGGTAATTCATTAATAAATCGACCAAAAACATACTTAAATTATCGATATTTTCAATTAAAACAAGGTTAGATGCACTTAATTTAATAAAAATTGATTTTTATGTCAATTTTTGAACAAATTTTGACACAAACTTATGTAGTATATTGATTGCGTCGAATTCATTTATAATATATGGTAATTTTTGGTAATAAATTGGTAAAATATTGATAAATTAAATGCTAAAATTAAGTTATAAGCTCATTTATGTAAAAAAAACTAAAATAAATACGTAGTGGAGGCTTGAAATTTTAATTTTTTTTACAAAAAACAAAATTTTCGCACATTTTAGATAAATAATTTTGGTATTTTGTCATTTTTTTCTGCGTAACTATCTGATTAGTTATAAATAATATTATTATTGTAACAATAAATTTACATAAAAAATACATTAATGGCAATTTCCCTTCTGAATTAAGTTAGTTAAATACGATTTCGTTAAAAATTCTACAACTGTTTGTAATGTGAATGTTACAACATAGATTGTGAGTTAATTAACTATTAACTATTAACTAACTAATCATTTCAGAATGAAGAAAAATCTACTCCTCAGTATTTTCTTTCTTTTGCTTTTTGCAGCCGGCAATTTTGCCATGGCGCAAAACCGTACCGTTAGCGGAACGGTTATAGCAAAAGACGATGGCTTACCCATGCCCGGGGTAAGTGTTGTAGCTAAAGGTTCCAAAATCGGAACTCAGACTTCCGTACAAGGAAAGTTCTCATTAAGCGTGCCGCCATCGGCCAGCATCTTAACATTCACGTTTATTGGCTATCAGAAATTAGAGGTGCCAATACCGGCAAACGGAATTGTGAATGTAACCCTGATCCCGGACTCTAGGCAATTAAGCGAAGTTGTTGTTACCGGTTCGGGTATAGCAACAAGTAAGGCCAGGTTAGGGATAGCCGTTGAATCCGTTTCGGGTAAAGCCTTAACTTCTTCGCCGCAGGCATCAATCGACCAGGGGTTGATTGGCCAGGTTGCCGGTGCTCAAATTTCCTCCGTTGATGGTACGCCGGGCGCAAGGACTAATATTATCCTGCGTGGTATTAATACTGTACAAGGTAGTACGTCGCCCATGATACTGGTTGACGGTATCGAATCGCGCACGACCGACCTTAGCCAGATTGACCCGGCGATAGTTGATCACGTCGAAATTGTTCAGGGTGCTGCTGCATCTACAATTTATGGCGCGCAAGGCGCAAACGGCGTTATCCAGATATTTACCAAAAAAGGCAGAGCGGGTAAAAATCACATTGACATTTCGTCGAGCTATAGTGGCAGCAACTATATTAACCAGGGCGACGTTGACCAGGCTAAACTGAGCAGTTTTGCGGTAGATGCCAATGGTATATTTATAGATGCCAGCGGAAACCCTATTGTTAGAAACCAGGACGGCCGGTATCTTGGCATACAGTGGGCACATGGCGCCGATCCGTCGATAGGTGCACCAACCGCTATGTCGAATCCATTGAATATTGCACACCAGCAGTATGGAACTAACCTGAAGTACTACGATCACCTGGCGCAATTATTTAAAACTGCATACACATCCAATAATAGCGCCGCTTTTTCAGGCGCCACCGACAAATCTGATTATGCCTTAACGCTGTCAAACAACCACCAGCAAAGTTACATCAGGAATAACGGTTATAATGACAGGACCAACTTAACCGCAAATATTGGCGCCGAACTGTTTAAAGGGTTTACCATCCGTTCGGTAACCCAACTTATTTATACTAAAAACACGCTGAACCCCAATTATGGCATCGGCAATGCCGGCGGTATATTTGATGTGTTGAACGCTTCGCCGTTTTATGATTTTAATCAAAAAAATTCGGACGGTAGTTACCCGCTATCATTAAACTCGGGTACCATCAGCGTAAATGGTTCAAACCCGAACTACTACACGCAATGGGCAAACCGGGTTACCAACCGCGAAGACCTGTTGCAAAGTATCATGGCCGAATATAAGATCAATAAGTTTGTAACCTTGAATGCTAAGTATGGCCTGAATTATCAGCATACTGAACAAAACACTATTTTCAAAAATCAGGCTGCAACACTTACCGCTATCGATCTGGGTTCGTACTATGGAGCTTTCGCCTCCGATCCAAATGGTGAGTTAGATAAAAGCACCAACAGTACAACTTTTCAAAACTTTAATGGCTCGGCCGTTATTAAAACCGATTTTGAAAAAGATTTCCATATCCACCTGCCAATTACCACAAGTACTTTGTTAGGATACGATTACCGTAAAAACGTAGATAAAGTATTCAATAGCTATGGTTTGGAACTGCCGGTTTACGCCATTTATAACTTTAACCAAACAGCCACCCAGGCAGTATCTTTTGATAATACCACACCTTTTATAACTTACGGGTTTATAGTGAACCAAAAAATTGATTTTGGTGATTATGGAGGCGTTGCGGGTGGTTTCAGGAGTGATTATTCGTCAGCTTTTGGCGGTGGCTCAAAACCGTTCACATTCCCTAACGTGAATGGATACATCAGGCCATCATCTTTTAGTTTCTGGAGAAATTCAGGTTTAGGCAATTTGATTCCTGAATTTAAGATAAGGGGCGGTTTTGGTGAAGCTGGAACACAGCCACAGCCATTTGACAGGTACCCAACTATAAACCCAGGGAATATAGGCTCGTCACTAACCTTTAACCTGCCAACCTCACTGGCCAATCCTAACTTAAATGTTGAGGTTTCAAAAGAATACGAAATTGGAACCGACTTGTCAATAAAAGGTGCGTCAGGTAACTGGTTTAGCGAAATTAATATCGGCGCTACCTACTGGAGCCGTAAAGCAAGTAACGTTATTTACAGTATAAACACCGCTCCTTCAACAGGGGGCTCGCTTATAAAAACCAATGCCATTGGTCTTTCTTCGCATGGTTTTCAGGCCTCGCTGAACCTTGGGGTATTAAAAGGAAGAGATTTTAACTGGAACTTCACCACCAATTTCAGTAGCCAAACTACCACCATTACCAGCACAAGCGGCCCACCGATTATCCTCACAACTGCTGCTGGCAGTACCCAGTTAGCCCTGGTTGCAGGTCAAAAAATTGGCCAGATATACGGTAATAAAGCGTTGACCAGTGTGAACGAAACAAACAGCAAAGGTGTGCCATATATACAGCCTGCTGATTACGGTAAGTACACTATTGTTGATGGCCGGGTTGTTGATATAGCTACCAAGGGGATTCAATTTGCAAACGAGGTTAGTTCTTTTGGTGATCCAAACCCTAAGTTCAACGCGTCTTTTATAAATAATTTCAATTACAAGTCGCTTTACTTTGGCTTCCAGTTCGACTGGGTTTATGGCAGCCATCTTTATAACCAAACCAGGGAATGGCAATACCGTGATGGTATAAGTGGTGATTATGATAAAGCTGTTGATATCGGCGGAACCTCAGGCGCTTATACCGCTTATTACAGGAGCGCTTATGCCGACATCATAGGTGGCAGAAACGGGGCCAGGAACGGCACAAAGGATTATTTTTACGAAAGTTCGTCATTCCTGCGGTTAAGAAATATCTCCCTTGGTTATGATTTTTCCAAATTGCTGGGTAATAAAGTATTTAAAAAGGCTGTGTTAACCTTTACAGGGCGCAACCTGTTAACTGTTACCAAGTATAAGGGTTTCGACCCCGAAATCAGCTCAGGTGCATCAAACTCACCGTTTGACAGGGGAGTGGATCATGATTCAACGCCTAACAGTAAATCTTATCAAATTGGCTTAAATCTTGGATTTTAATCGACTTAAATCAGAAAAAAATGAAAAAATATAAACACATTATAA
>Ga0105239_10002197_pt1 | contig 25096 bp, 20 predicted proteins | sample KBSC44metaG_FD_92761 | JGI IMG/M metagenome (GOLD analysis project Ga0105239, IMG submission 92761) | Corn rhizosphere microbial communities from Kellogg Biological Station, Michigan, USA - KBS C4-4 metaG | ecosystem: Host-associated > Plants > Roots > Rhizosphere > Soil | place: Michigan, USA...
ACATTGAACTGATTCCAGGGACTGCCCGCGGATGGGACACCGCACTCATAAGCCTGCCCCTTCTGCGGGTTTTTTGTGCCTTTTACAAAGATCCTGGCGACAGCAATCCCCCCCGCAGCAAAGCCGACTCCGGCTATAAAAAGAACAATTAACGAAGAGCTTCCCATAGGTAAAGAGTGGTTTTGACCTATACTAATATACCGATTTTTAACTGCCTGAATTCAAAAAAAACAAATAACTTAGACAACCGCCATCCGCCCCCGAGCCATCCCTCCCGTCCCTGGGCTCCCGGAATCAATACTTTTCTCTCCCCCTAAAACGAATGATCATGGCAACTGTAAAATTTACCGTTGAGCTGGTGGTTCAAGGACATCAACTGTCTGATTTCAAAAGGATTGCCAGGGAGATGAATGCCATCGTGCGGGCAGATGAGCCCCTTACGCTGCAATGTCAGTGGTTTTTCCATGAGGGCGAAAATAAATGGTACCTGACCGAGACATTCCCCGATTCAGATGCATTCCTTCACCATTTGTCGGATGTAGCTCCCCAATTAGGACAGCTCCTGGAGATAGCAGAGGTCAGCCGTTTCGAGGTGTTCGGCGAACTATCGCTCGCTGCCAAGGCCACGATAGCTTCTTTTGGGGTAAAATATTTTACGTTGTGGGAAGGCGTTTCCCGGGAGCACCTGCCAACAGCATAGTTGGCTGCCCGGCACCCATGTCGACGCAGGCTTCTCTTACATACTTACCCGGAATTCCTTGCGGCTGCACGTATACAGGTTCATCCGACCCGAAGCTCCGCTGATGGACTCCACGCATCGATAGCCAAGATCAACCAATATCCTGTTCTCTTTCTGATCACCCGCATCTATGGCCGTCTGTACACGGCTCAGCCCTAATTGAAGATAACAATATACCGACGCCGCCTGCCAGGCCAGTGACAACAACCGCTCCCTGCGGTATATTCGCGGAGAATACAACAGATAAAGATGCCCCTCCTTCCCGCGGCGGGGCCCTGCACCAGGCGGCAGATCAAGACTCAGCACGCTGAACATAAAGACAGGACGCTGATTCGCTGTCATTACCCTGTGATCCGCATCACCATTATGCCATAAAGGACGATAGGTATTTCTAAACTCCATTCCCACCCAACGCGAGATCTCTTCCAGATGCACCGCGCGCAACCGCCCCAACGCAAATACCCTGCGTGACGTTTTTCCGTGGAACATATACAATGTTTTGATTGATCAGAATTGAATAGCCTTACCATATTAAACTCTAGTAAACAACTAGGGATTCTATGTATCTTTTATAAACTTCTTCGCCCGTGTTTCCCTTTTTATATTATAAGGGTTTAGATTTATAATATCATTTCACGAACAACCCGCCCACTTCAGGAAACTACCACGACAGCTTACTCCACGGTATTCTCTTATTCATTAACCATAAATTAAAAAGATCATGAAACCTTTATCCTTTAGCCGGCTAGCCGCCGCTGCCGCATGGATGCTGTTGCTCAGCGCTTTCTCAAGTCCCAAGGAAGCCCCTGCTTCCAATCCGAAGACGACCACGAGTTACTATTTTTACTTGCAGCCCGCCGACACCTATGACACATTTACCAGCGTTTCAAACGAGATCGTACGCCTGGAACAGATGACAGGGTTCTATGTAGACACCAGTCCCTTCGGGGGTACGCTCGTCGCCAACGGGTTTACGAACAACGACTACCCACACGACGTTTGGGCAAGCGTTCGTCTTTACGCGCACCATTAAAAGCTGACTTCAAGGCCCATCACGATGGACCTCAAAGGAGGCATGGTCGTGATGCTTTGGTTCTCGGGATCTGCGCCCTTATAAGGTGTCAGCGTGAAAAGGTTCTGCCCCTTTATATAGAAGGCGCCATTTTGCACACCGAACTTCCGGAGCAGGTATTTATTCCAGTGATAGTAGAGGGATACTGTCTTTAGCCGCAAATACGAGGCATTGGTCAGTACGCCGCTGGACCCCAGATAGTACCCGATGGCTTTGTCAGCGTCGCTATTCTCATTCATGGTCAGCTTCTGGTAGAGGGCCGCGTCCCCCGGCTTTCGCCAGCGGTTGGCCATTCCCGTTGTCCCATTGCTCAGGTAGCCGTAAATAATGGATCCAGGCGGAGTGTTGGCATATATGGCAGTCTGGTACACGATACCTGTCTGCACCTTTCCTTCCATAAAGATGGACAACTCCCACTTTTTCCATTTAAAAACATTTTCGATCCCTCCAAAGCATGTGGCATCCAATTTTCCCAGGACCGTGAGGTCGCTGTCATCGATCTTACCATCTTTGTTCAGATCCCGAAAACCAAATACCCCGTTTGAGTCCAATCCGGCATACTTGAACCCGCGCACCGCATTCAGCGATCTTCCTGTTATCACGGCATCATAGCCCCCCAGACGGCGATCAAAGCGCAGCACACGGCTGACAGGCAGGCTGGCATTCAACGATGTAGTCCAGGTGAATTGCTTGCTGTCGATGTTCCGGGAAGACAAGGTAAATTCCCAGCCGCTGTTTTGCAAGGCCACAGGCCAATTCCTTAATACGATAGGACCCGACGTGGCAACGGACAGATCCGGTAATAATTGACGATCACTCCGATGCTTGTACCAACTGATGGTCAAGGATTGCTTATTATCCCGAAATCCCATCTCCAGCGACACTTCCATCTTCCGTATAGTCTCCCAGGTCACTTCAGGGCTTAATTTTCCGTCTAGCAGGCCGGGAGACAGCACCTGGAACGTAAGACCAGCCGTCGGAGATATATTGTCCAAATAGCTGAATCCCTGCCCCAATTGGTCGTTGCCCGTGATCCCATAGCTCGCCTTGATCTTCCCATAGCTGATAAATTTCGGCGCTTTCCAGAAAAAGGGCTCATCCGAAAAGACCCAGCCCGCCCCTGTCGCCCAGAAAAAGCCGCTGCTCCTTCCACTATCATATATGGAAGAACGGTCCCTCCGGAAACTGAGGTTCAGACTGCGATTGTCCATCCAGTCGAATTGAACCCTTCCATAGAGCGCTGAATAAAGATTGTTCCCTTTCATCGCCGTATCTAACTTTGCCAAAACAGGGTTACTGAGCTGCTGATCATCGGTAAAACCCGTGCCGGACCGGGTCCACATAGAGCTAGCCGTACCTTGCCAGCTGCCCCCTCCCAGCATCCGGACCTTGAACGGTTCCCTCTTCAACGTATACTCTATCTGGGGTTCAAGTATCCAACCCGTGTATTGCGTAAAGGCCCAGTCGCTGTTGCCCTCTGTATTGGGTCCCGGGTTCTTGTACCGGATAGGCGCTTCACTATGCTCGCTGGACCGCATTCTATTCCAGCCCGCATTGAGCTTTAGCAGCACATCCTGTCGTAATTGGTACTGCAGGTTCTCATTTACCAATTGATGCGCGGAATGAGCTGTATAAGGATTCCCGATCTCACCCCAGGGATTAAAGAAATTCACATCCCCATAAGTATAAATAGGTCTGCCGTCCGATCCCAGCAGATCCGGTGCATCCGGCGCAAGGAACTGCATCCGTGTGATGTCGGTAATAAACTGATGATTCACGTCCCAACCCATCAAACCCGCCAGCTCGCTTCGCAAACGAGCATCACGGGACCCGTGGTTCCATCTGCCCGAAATATTCAGCAGCTCGTGTGCAGGTCGCGTAATAAATACATTCTCCTCCCGCAAACCCCTCGCACTTATAATGTAACTATCCCTGAGTTTGCCGCCCGTCAATGAAATATGAGCCTTCGTCGTGCGCGCCCACTCGCCCAGAAATTGCTTTTGCCAGTTGACGGACCGTGTCGTATCCCAGGACAAAATATCTCCTGCATTCTCGGTGGTCATGTCCACTTTGTCATTTGCAAAAGCTTCCCTGCGCATAGCCGTATATTGAGGAGTCGAAAAAAGCGTAGGCTGACGCCCCAATAGATCAAACCCTGTCTCGACACCTGCCGACCAGCGCGGCTTTCCTGCTATTGCCTGTTTTGTCGTTATCAGGATGACCCCATTAGCGCCCTTGGCGCCATAGATGGCTGTAGCGTCCGCATCTTTCAATACCTCTACACGATCAAATTCATCTTTGGAATAGAACGAGAATGGGTTGAGATTCCCCGCAGAACTGTTGATATTGCTCATCGACCTGCCGCCCGCAGACAGGGGCACGCCATCAATGACGTATAAGGGCGCCTTCCCATTGAGAATGGACATATTCCCGCGTATCTCCACCCTCGGGATGGCTCCATGTACCCCGCTGCGCTGCGACACCTCAAGACCTGCAACCCTTCCTTCCAATGCAAGAAGCACATCGGATACAGGCTGTGAAAGGGCATCGCGTTTTAGTAAAGTCCTATCACCTGCATTCGTCCTGAATACTTCGCCGGCAAAAGTATATCCCCCCTTTACGATAAACTCCTGCATAGCATCCACCGACCTCAATTGGACGACATAGTCCTTTCTTCCAACAAGAATGACAGTGTCAGGCTTCTTTCCGGCGAAGGTGCATATCGCCGTATCCGGTGTCCATTGAAGGTCTATCATTACACTCCCATCCGGTCCTGCTATCAGCAATTTATTGTGTCCTTGTAAATAGATAGACGCATAGGCCAGTGGCTGCCCCTCCTCATCGATCACATCCAACCTCACCCTGATATTGTCCAGTTGTTTAGGTATGGCAGGTTTGTCATTAGCAGAAGGCTTCAAATAGATTGTACGGCGATTTTTCTCTACTACCCACGTCAAAGGCTTGTTCCCTATCAGGATACGCATAGCCTCATCCAAAGACACCAGGCGCCCATCCCCATGTAACACCTCGTCAGGATCGATGGCATCATCAGGTACCCAATGTACCGCAAGGTGCTGATATGCCCTGATCAGCCCAATCAGTATTTTCTTTTTATAATCCCGCGCAGGTATGGGGATATTACGTTCCTGCTCCGGCTGTTGGGCGAAAAGGAGATTGCTCCCTATCAAGATCACCAACAGCACACCACTACACTTTAAAGCCAATTTCCTTGGTCTTTCCACATGGAATAACATAGTACAGCTTTGGTTTAAAAATTATCCTACCAGCGGACAAGGTTTGGCTTTGGAACAGGAAAAAAGTGTTTAATGGTTACGATCGTCTGACTCCGGCAGACATTCCGGCTAATAGTGAAGGTTAATGGCTATGGCAGATGACCGACATCCACCGATGATATGATCCTATTGCGAAACATAAATGACATTATTTTCTACATAAGACTTTACACCCCACTCTTTGAATTTCTCCTGCAATTCTTCCAGCGGGAGATCCTTCTTCACTTCCCCACCCCCTAATATCCCGCGTCTCACCGTATCTATCGATCTGTCATATACCGCCCCCCTCAATCCATACCACTGTATTACCTGGGCCATCACTTGCTTGATATTCTGGTGTGAGAACACAAAGACCGAATCAAGCCAGACAGACCTGTCGGGTGCGTCCAGGGGGTCAATTACCTGTATGCCCTTTATGGACTGACGTATCCGTCCTTCTTCTCCGGGCCTCAATATCTTGACCCGGCTCCCATTGTTGACCCGCACGGTCCCCTTAGTCAGCGAGACATAGAAATCCTCTTCTTCCGAATAATCCCGAACATCGAAGCTGGTACCCAATACCGTCACCCCTCCCTTCGTAGTAGAAAGCCAAATGGGTGAATGCACATCCGCGCTCATCTCAAACCATGCTTCCCCACGCAAGGCCAATTCACGTCGCTTGATCAGGTCTTCCTTCCGCATATGAAAAGCAAGCGAAGAACCAGGAGCCAACGCTACCCGGCTGCCATCCTGCCAGCTGAACCTCCATATCTCCCGGTAGGTAGTGGAAATGATAGGACAAGCGCCGACGGATCGATCATTATCGGACACGCCTACTGATGCCAGCTGTATACTGTTGCTATCATCCCTGTATATCCGCCAGCCGCTGTGAACGACCCCCTGCATCAACGGTATACGATCCAACCACACCGTATCTCCCAAATCCAACACGATACACGACTTCCCTGGCACAGTCTTGATGTCCACCAGCTTTACGCGAGCATCGAATTTTCCATAGACCCTGGGTAAACGCACGCCGTTACAGGATGTCAGGTAAACAAAACCGACAATTAATAAGATAGCAGCCGCCCCTATAAACCGCGGCACAGTAAATATGCGCCTGATAACAGGCCGCTTCATAACCTCTTCCGCAGCCTCCCGTTCGAGATCCATAGCATCAAGGTCAAGGAGTGCCTTGACACCCCAGGCTATCTCGTCCGGAGATAATTCGCCGGCCAGTCGCCGCAGCTCCGGAAATGTCCGTAACAGTTCCTCCAGTTCTATCTGTTCGGAGCCGTCCAGGGTGCCCATCCATTGTTTAGCCAGTAGTTGTCTGAACCTTTTTGAGTCAGGCATCTCCATATTGAACATCTTTTATAGATGATTATCGTGTCAGCTTTCCCTCATCGCCGAGAACCATCCTACCCGGATAGACGGCGATTCAAAGGAATAATTCTCAATTCCTGTAGATTTTTTTAAAAAAATATTCTTAGCAAGAGAATGATCCCGAAAATGATCTTCCAGCCCTTCTTTCTCAGTTCATTACGCACCCATTCCATTGACTCGTCCAGACGGCGGTACACCGTGGCACTGGGTATCCGGGTTCTTTCTATGATCTCCTTTGGACTAAGCCCCTCCTTGTGACGCATCATGAACACTTTTCGCAATTTTCTCGGAAGCCTTTCTGCTTCCTCCATGACTGCATCGTATGCATCCTTTATACGTAAAGCCCTTCGCCATTCACTGATACTTAACTCATTGGAAGCAAATTCCTCACCTGCCTGAAAAAGCCGCCGTTGATCTCCCCCCTGCTCCCTCCACATACTGGTACAGGTATTATAGATCGTCCTTGAAAGATATGCCTTGATATTTTCGATGTTTTTTGCATCCTTGATATTCTTCAGTATACGGTCAGCGGCGGTCGTTGCAAGAGATTTATCCTGAAGTCGCTTATAGCAAAGAAGATAGATGACCCTACGGATTTCCTGATAAGCATGCCGATCACCGGCTTGAAATAGCACAAAGGTTTCAGCGTCAATATTGAATTCCATGTTTGAATGGTTGTGAAAGGGAATTTAATCCAATAGATAGGCGCTGCCTTTACACCGCTGAATGGCAAGCGCATGGTAGGAGGGAACTGACGGTTTGGGAAAGCCGTTTTGATTGACGATATAATAGAAACATCTTACTTCACCTGTAGTACTACTCACTGGGCAGGAAAATGCTCTCAACTCCCTCGCTCTCCCCACCCGGCGGGCCCTCTCCCCCATCTCCCTGGTATTCTTTACCTTTGAATAGCCATGGACGAATTTGAACTATATCTTCGTGGGCATACCCATCTCAACGATAGGGACCTGGGCCAGATCCGGTCGCTGGCAATCCCCAGGACCCTGCGGCGAAATGAATTTTTGCTGCGCGAGGGCGAAATATGCCGTTACAAAATTTTTGTAGTCAAAGGGCTTTTGCGGACTTTCGGCACCGCAGCCGATGGCAGCGAGCACATCCTGCAGTTTGCACCCGAGCACAGCTGGACACTGGATGTAGAAAGTTACGACCGGCAGCAGCCTGCCAGCTCCAACATTGCAGCTATAGAGAACAGTGAGGTCCTGCTTTGGCCCAAGGCGGACTTTGACAGCCTGCTGGCAGACATCCCCCAGCTAAAGTCTTTTTCCCAGCAGCTCATTTCGCGTAATATTTACAACAGCAGACAGCGTATATTGACGGCATTGAGCGCAACGCCCGAAGAAAAATACCAGGAGTTTGTCCAGGCCTTCCCCGACCTCCTCCCCCGGCTGCCCCTGCATATGATCGCTTCCTATCTCGGCATCTCCATAAAGACCCTCACCCGCATCCGGCACGCACAGCTCAGGCGCTCCCCCTCGGTCGGGCCCTCCGGTTCGGACAGTTGATCGATCCCGGCATTTCCAAATATGGTCAAATGTCCTTTTTTGGCGGGCCGCCTCCACGCAATTTTGTGGAATAAAATCAAAAGTTTATGCGCGTATTTGTAACAGGAGCTTCCGGCTTTGTAGGCTCCGCTATAGTTAAAGAATTGATAAGTGCCGGTCACCAGGTGCTTGGACTGGTCCGCTCGGACAGTTCGGCGGACGGCATTAAAAAAGCAGGCGCCCAGGCCTTTCTGGGAGACGTCAACGACCTTCCCACCCTTCAAAAAGGGGCAGCCGATTGCGACGCCGTCATCCATACCGCCTTCAATCATGATTTTTCGCAGTTCAAGGCCAATTGCGAGGCCGACAGAAAAGTCATCGAGGGACTAGGCGCCGCCCTGGCAGGTACAGACCGCCCGCTGATCATCACCTCCGGGGTCGGCTTGCTGAGGTCCGAACACATCATTACAGAAGATGACGTTCCCCAAGGCTCCGATATCATCCCCCGCGCCGCTTCGGAAGAAGCAGCCGCTGCCGCCGCCGCCAAGGGCGCGAGAGCATATATTGTACGGCTGCCGCCAACCGTCCACGGCAAGGGCGACCATGGCTTTGTGCCCATGATCATCAACATGGCCAGAGAGAAAGGAGAATCCGTTTATATCGGGGAAGGAAAGAACCGCTGGCCTGCCGTTCATCGCCTGGATGCAGCAGTGCTATACCGCCTGATCGCCGAGCAAAAACCTCCTCAAAGAGTATACAATGCCGTTGCAGAAGAAGGCATCCCATTCCGGGACATCGCAGAAGCTATTGGCAAGGGACTAGATCTCCTCACTGTATCCAGAACAGACAAAGAGGCTGAAGCGCATTTCACCTGGTTCACCCATTTTGCCTCCCTTGACTGCCCCGCATCCAGCGCAAAAACCCGGGAGACCCTGAAGTGGCAGCCATCACAGCCCCGCCTGCTGGAAGACCTTGTGCCAGGCATCTATTTCTAATGACACGGGCAGGCCCTGGGACCTGCCCATTTTATTCCCCCTCCGGATCAACCACATCCGCCTCCGCCACCCTGCCGACCTGTCCATCCTCCAGCCGTACCTTTATCCCCCTTGAATGATACGCCGCCGACGTCAGGATATCCTTGACGATCCCATATGTCAGCTTGCCGCTTCGCTGATCCTTTTTTAATATAATGGCTACCTCCAGACCAGGATAAATATCTTTTCTGTATTGTCCGTTCATTTTTCAAATTTACCGGCTTTTTTGCCCCCGCATGCAACAATCCCATTTTTCTCACGCCCTTATAGCTACGGCGTCTAACATCCACAAACGTCAAACTGCTCAACATGTTGAACAATCACTTCAAAATAGCGCTACGCCACCTGCGTAAGAGCAAACTCTATTCGTTCATCAATATCACAGGCCTGTCCATCAGCCTGGCCGTAAGCATACTGCTGCTGCTTTGGACGCACGACGAGCTCAGTTATGACAGGTTCAATACCCGCGCCGCCGATCTTTATATGTTGTCGCCAAAAGTGGAGAATGCAGGCAGTTCATCCATTTGGAACGCCACCCCTGCCCCCATTGCCGTATATGCAAAAAAAGAAGCACCCGAAGTGATAAATGCATGCCGCATGGTCGATAACTGGAATGTCTCCTATGTCGAATACCATGGGAAAAAATTCGTGGAATGGCATAACAAACACATCGACGGCTCTTTCTTCAGCATGTTTTCTTACCCATTGATCAAAGGCGATCCGCAACACCCCTTTACCGACACCTGGTCCATCATACTATCCGAAACCACCGCGAAAAAGATCTTTGGCGACGAAGACCCCATGGGGAAGGTATTAAAAGCAGATGACAAAAAACCATACCATGTCACAGGTGTAATGAAGGATATACCAGAAAATGCTTCCATAAAATTCAACATAGTATTCAATTTTGAACAGCTGGACAAAGAGTTCGACACCACCCATTATTGGAAAAGTCTCAATTCCAGCTGGGGCCAGTTTAATTATGACACCTACCTGTTATTACGGCCCGGCGCCAATCCTGTTGCTGCAGGACAAAAGCTGACCGCCATACACAGACGCAACGAAAATGATGACTTTACCAAACACCTTAGCTATGTACTGAATCCTCTGACCAAACTTCACCTCTATGCCTTGGATGGCAGCGAGCAGGGCATGATGATCGTAAAGGTCTTCTTCCTGGTAGCCGTGATCGTACTGATCATTGCCTGTATAAACTATGTAAATCTCATCACCGCCCGGGCCATCAAGCGTAGTAAGGAGATCAGCATGCGTAAGATCATCGGCGCCGGCAAGGCAAACCTCTTTATGCAGTTTTTAAGCGAGTCGCTCGTGCTGTTTCTCATCTCGCTGACGCTGGCCACTGGTCTCATCTTTCTCGTAATGCCCTTGTACAACGGCATCGCAGACAAGAACATGGTATTCAAACCCTGGTCGCCCGAAGTATTGACAGTATATGGCCTCACCCTGCTGGCGACACTCCTGCTGGCAGGCATCTATCCCGCCATTACCCTGTCCTCCTTCCGACCCCTGGAAGCGCTGAAAGGCAGGCTCAGCGGCATTGGCAGCAAGAATAATTTTCGCAAGGTGCTCGTCGTGGTACAGTTCAGCTTTTCCATTATGCTGATAGCAGGCACCATCATCATAGGCCGCCAGTTAAAATATATCCGTGAAAAGAACCTCGGCTATGACAAAGAAAATGTCTTCAGTTTCTGGATGCGTGACATCAACAAGCACTACGAGACGGCAAAAGCCGAACTCCTGCAGCAGCCCGGCATTCTGGGTGTCACCGAGTCGGGAGTCAATATTATTGACAGCCATTCTGGCACCGTAGACATCGACTGGGATGGCAAACGCCCCGACCAGCAGGCATTTACCATTGTCCAGATGCCCGTAGAAAGGAATTTCCCCGAGGTGATGGGAATACAGCTCGTGGAAGGGAAAGGCTTTACCGGCACACCAGCCGATAGCACCAATTTTATCCTGAACCAGACCGCAATAAGAGAGGCTGGCATCAGCGAACCCGTTATCGGCCGGCGTTTTACCATGCACGGTGTCAATGGCGTGATTGCCGGTGTGGCAAAAGACTTCCATTTTCAGGACATGCGCACCCGCATCCATCCGATGATCATGCATTACAGCACCGACTGGCGAGGGAAGATGTATATAAAGACCACCGGCAAAGATGTCTCCAGAGCGCTCGCCTCCGCTGAACGGATATGGAAAAAATACAACCCCGATCATGATTTCCTCTATAACTTTTTAGACAGTGAGTTTGCCGACCATTACAAGACCGATATGCGCGTCGGACAACTCTTTAATTGTTTTGCCGTATTGGCCATCCTGATTTCCTGCCTCGGTTTGTTTGGTCTCGTAACCTATACCGCCGAGAGGAAAATAAAAGAGATTGGTGTACGAAAAGTGCTTGGTGCAAGTATACCGCATATTGTCACCCTGCTCTCGAAAGATTTTTTGGGACTCGTGGTGATCGCCGCCGCCATTGCCTTCCCCCTCGCCTGGTATGGGCTGCACGACTTTTTGCAGGGATACGCTTATCGCACCGACATCAGCTGGTGGGTATTTGCCGCCGCCGGAATTCTAACGCTGCTCGTTGCCATCCTGACCGTTAGCTTTAAATGCATACAGGCCGCACTGGCCAGCCCCGTAAAAAGTCTAAGGACAGAGTAACAGGCTCTTCGGGAAGGCCAACTATTAGAGAACTGAATAAAATGCCCTATATTCGTGTACCTCCCGCATTTACTTCACTTCTCAAATTCCGGCATGGCAGCAAAAGAAAATTTTAACACCGCAAAGGCTCCGCGTATGAGCCAGGTCTTTCCACAGGCAGTCATCGCTGAAAAATTCATTTTCCTATCCGGCACCGCCGGTTTAGACCCCCATACAGGGAAGATCGTGAGCGATAGCTTTGAGGATCAGGCCAGACAAGCCTTCCAAAATATCAAGGCTATCCTGGAAGACGCAGGCAGCAGCATGAGTAAGGTGATAAAGACAACCATCTTCATGGTCCATGGCAATGACTTCAGCATTATAAATAAGGTCTATTCGGAGTTCTTCCCTGAGAACCCACCGGCACGCAGCGTACCCCAGACACTGCCCTTCCCCGGAGGCATCCTTATTTCCGTGGAATGTGTCGCGCTTCAGTAAAAGCGCCGTCCCCGCTTAATCGGTCAAGCGCTTCTGCCCGACGATAATTTTATTTCTTTCTTAAGTGTTCAAATAGTGTTTGAATTTACAAGTAGAGGCATATCTTCGTCACGCTAACTTAGTTACTCACTCCTAACTAAAACACTATGTCAGAATTAAAATTCGCGACACAGGCAGCTATTTGGCTTGTCCTGATCCCCCTGCTTACGTTCCAGACAGCTTATGGATTCACCAGTACAGAAAAGTTTAAGGACTTTTCTCCTTTTCAGTCAGCAATAAGAATATCGGGAAAGATCAGTCAGTCTGACGGCACGCCCCTTGTCGGAGCTACAGTTTCCGTCAAGGGTAGCCAGCAATCCGTGATCACCGATAAGAATGGCAATTACAGTATATCCGTCCCCGATGGGAATGCAACGCTTGTTATTTCCTATGTCGGATTCACCACCCGGGAAATGCCCGTCGGCGATAAGACACAGCTCGATATTGTCTTGCAATCCTCTTCCACAGAGTTGACAAATGTCGTCGTAATGGGCTATGGCACACAGACAAAAAGAGATGTCACCGGCGCCGTAAAATCATTAAAGACCGAGGATTTCAATCGTGGGGTCGTGACCTCCCCCGAACAGCTCATCCAGGGCAAGGCCGCCGGCGTAAATGTCACTTCCTTCAGCGGCGAGCCTGGAGCCCCCATGGCGATCTCTATAAGAGGTCCCGGCGGCATCCGCACTGGCAATACCCCTCTTTTTGTGGTAGATGGCCTGCCGCTGGATAACTCCTCCACCGGAGGTGGCGATCCGTTGAACTTTATCAACGCAGCCGACATCGTTTCCATGGACGTACTAAAGGACGCATCCGCCACCGCCATCTATGGCTCCCGCGGCGCCAACGGTGTGATCATCATTACGACAAGAAAAGGACGCGCCGGCGCTTCCCTCCTTACGATTTCCGCCAGCCTTGGCGTTTCAAAAATGGCCCGGGCCCTTCCCGTATTTTCAGCCGCGGAATTCAGAAAGATCGTCCCCGAGATTGGCGGCACCCTCGATGATAAAGGCGGCAATACAGATTGGCAGAAGCTGATCACAAGGACAGCCCTCACACAGAACTATAATATGGGACTCAGTGGCGGCGCCGACAAGCTGACTTACTACGCCTCTTTCAGCGCTCAAAAACAGGAAGGCGTTATCAAAAAGAATACATTGGACAGATACACCGGGAGATTCAACGCCACCCAGAAATTTCTGGATGACAGGCTGATCATCGATGCCGTCCTGAATTATTCCAGTACCAACAATGTACGCCCTCCATTTGGTATTGCCGAGGCTTTGACCAACAATCCCACTTATCCCGCTTACGACTCGGTTGGAAAGCCGGCGGTGTACCTCAACATAAGCAATCCGCTGATCTATTTCAACCTCGACAAGGATGTTTCGACCATCAATCGTCTCATCGGCAGCCTTTCTCCTTCATTCAGGATCGCAAAAGGCCTCGTTTATAAGCTCAACTTCGCCATCGACAATTCCACAGGTACCAGGAACTATCAAAGCCTCGCCAGCGCAACACCCTCCCGGCCCGGCAGCCTGGAGACCTTCTACAGCACCAACAGGAACACCCTGATCGAGAACTACCTCACCTGGTCATTTGTCAAGGCGCAGCATAACCTGTCCGTGTTGGGCGGTTATTCTTACCAGAAATTTTTTATCCAGACAAGGGACTACCTCACCACCAACTATCCCGTGGGTAACATTCAACCTATCTACGATCCCAGCACCGGGCAGCCCGCATCATCGACCAATAACACCGATAAAGGTTCCGCCGTCATCAATGAACAGCAATCCTTCTTCGGACGGGTGACGTATCAATACGATAACAAATACCTGGCCACCGTGAATTTCAGGGCCGACGGTTCCACCAAGTTCGGTAGCAATAACAAATATGGCTATTTCCCCTCCTTCTCCCTCGGATGGATCATCACCGAGGAAGATTTTATGAAGAAGGGCTCCTCACCTTTCAGCAATTTGAAACTACGGGCCGGCTGGGGCAGGACGGGCAACCAGGAGATCCCCGCCAAAAAAACACAGCCCTTGTTTACCGCGTCAGGGGGTAGCTATCCTTTATACGAATCCGGGAATTATCCTACAAGCTATACCTATGTCAGACCAGCCAACCCCAACCTTCAATGGGAAGTCTCCAACCAGGCAGACATCGGTCTTGAGTTCGGTTTGTTCCAGGGAGCTTTGACCGGGACAGTCGATTATTTCAGAAAACGTTCCAGCCGCATCCTGCTAAAAGGCTATCCCGCCGACCCCGTACAGCCCGCGCAGGAATATTGGTCGAACATCAAGGATATGACAGTCGACAACAACGGCCTGGAAGTAGAATTGAACTACGCCAGAAAGATCACTAAGGATATGAACTTCTCCATAGGAGGTAACATAACCAGCATCCAGAATGAGGTGAAGCATTCTCCTTACACCGTCATTACGACAGGTTCCGCACAAGGCTCCGGACTGACCTCCGCCACCATCAACGGGTATGTCAACGGTCACCCCATCGGCTCATTCTATATGCTTAAATATCTTGGCATCGACGCCAATGGCCTGAGCAAATACGAAGATCGCGACCACGACAATATCATTTCAGACAAGGACAGACAGGTATTAGGAACAGCGCTGCCCAATCTGTTGTATGGCATTTACGGCAATTTTGGCTTCAAGGGATTCAGTCTCCAGGCGAATTTCAACGGCATCTCCGGCAACAAGCTGTATGACAACACCGCCAATACCAACTTCTACAAGGCCAGGCTCGCCAAAAGTGTGAACACTACACCCGCTGCCGCGGCCGAACCCACGGAGAGCATCAATAACCCAGCCTCTGTAAGTAGCCGGTATCTTAAGAGCGGCGCTTACTTCCGTCTGAATAACCTTTCCCTGGCCTATGACATTGACACAAAAAGATTGAACATCGATAAATGGGCAAAGGCCATTCGCATCTCTGTGACGGGGCAGAATCTGTTTGTCATCACCAAATATGACGGCTATGATCCCGAAGTCAACACCGACAGGAGCGATGACGGCGTCTCTTCCTATGGCATAGATTACAACAGCTACCCTAAAGCAAGGACCATCCTTTTTGGTATCAATGTATCACTCTAAAAAAGAACAGAAAATGATAAACAAATCCATAAAATATTTGATGTGCCTGTTAGGCATCACCATGCTCGGCTGCACAAAATTAAATGAGCAGGTATTGGATGAATCTTCCGTCACCGGCCTCACCGACAAACAGCTCGCGGAAGGTCTCATCGCGCCCGTATACAATGTATTGCCCGATATCTTTCTGCACACCCGGTATTTTACGCTGCAGGAGATATCCACCGACGAAGCTATCCTGCCATACAGGGGCGGCACCGATTGGGGCGACAACGGCATTTATCTTTCCATGCATAGACATGAGACAGTCAGCACGGATCCCAACGTACAAAACACCTGGACCTCCATCGTCACCGGGCTGTCCAGATCCGTCACTGCCATCAGCGCGCTCAAAACAAATAAGGACGCGAGCGCCCCCTTATTTTTGGCGGAGGCCCGGGGTATGAGAGCATATTACTCCTTGCTGACCCTCGACCTCTTTGGTATCGTATTTATAAAAGAAGATCCAAATGCCACCTCCAAAATAGTACGGGGCGATGAGGCCGTAAAGTACATCGAATCCGAGCTCCTGGCCATCGAGCCTGTTCTGGATAACACCACCGGCCCCGGTCGTATCACCAAGGCCGCCGTCTGGGGTCTCCTCGCCCGGTTGTACCTGAATGCAGCTGTCTATAGAGATCGCTATGCCGCTACTTTCTCTTTTCAGAGCGATGACATGAATAAGGTCATCGATTATTGCAATAAGATCATCAACTCCAATCAATATACCCTCGCCGCTGAATATTTCTCGATCTTTAGCAATAACAACCATACCAATAAAGAGCTCGTCTTTGCCGTGGACCAACGCCCCGATCTGAGCAATAGTCACAACAGGATGGCCTACTTCTCTTTGTCGGGAGACATGTTCCCGCTACCCGCATTTCCCTCAGCCAACGGCACCGATGGCCCCGCCATTACACCCGATTTCTATCATACATGGGTCGATGCCAATACACCCACCGATCCAGCTGCCGCTGACCCCCGGTTTTACAAGGAGAACCTCCCACAGGCAGACGGCTGCGTAGACGCCGCTTCTTTCAACATCAATCGTGGTATTCTGAGAGGACAGCAATATGGCCTAACCAAGGATGCCAGCGGCGCATTCATCACCTGCCCCGACGGGAAGCTGCAGATCAGTAAGCTCTACAATACGACGAGAAGCAAGCCTACACTCCCCGTGGACTTTACTGAACAGGTCGATTATACTACGGCAGGCAGCAATTACAGCACCGGCTACAGGGTGGAAAAATATGAATTCAGCAAAAGCTCCAACACTGGAAGGAACAAAGGCGAGGCCGATATCGTCATCCTTCGCCTGGCCGACATTTACCTGATGAGGGCCGAAGCCAAACTAAGAGGATCAAATGACGCAGCTGGCGCCCTGGCAGACGTCAACATCGTCAGAGCTGCCCGCACCGCAACTACACCCGCAGCAGCATTGACTTCCATGACCAGCGACCTTCTGTTCAGAGAGAGAGGATTTGAGCTGTATTGGGAAGATGTACGGCGCACCGATATGATCCGTTTTGGCAAATACGAAGGCAGCTGGACGGAAAAAAGCAATTCGGATGTGAAGAAAAGACTCTTCCCCATTCCACAAAACGCTATTGATGCAGCATCCAACCTGACAGGCTATCTTCAACAAAATGATGGGTACTAGACAACTATTGGGTCACGAATATACGAATAATTTCGTATATTCGTGACCTAAACTATCTCCCATGAAGCTCCTCTTCGCTACCCTTATCATGCTTGCATGGCAAGCCCCTGTCCTCACCCCCAGGCCCCATCCCATCATTTCATCTCATGGTCCCATCCCCCTCCACAAGACATACCCCGCCCTTTCATCGCCCGATTCGATCCTGAACGAGGTCGCCCAAAAATTAAACACCCTGAAAAGGTTCGAATACGAGATGACAAGGGAACTGAGCTACGAGACCGACAATTATCATAACATTTCCACCTGGAGGATCCTGTATGATTTTGACACCGCAGATACGCTCACCGGCTTCAAATACCAGGTGGAAGATTCCACCTTTAAAGAAATATACAACGGCGCGGAAAAATTTCACCTGGACAAAAAGAGCAGGACCATGCAGGTCGACGATCATCCCGGCAAAAACAGTTTCCAGTACCTCTCTTTTTTATACAACTCCATTACCACGCTTAGAAATATACTGCCCCAGCTTATCAACGACCCCACCGTGGTAAAGTCAGTCTCCGACACTACCGCCGACGGCATACCCTGTACACAGATAACCCTGAACCTTGGCCGGCGGCGTATACAAAACCTGGGTCGAGGCCTGGACCACATGGAAACAAAATATAATTTTATTTATAAGATCCTGGCCCAAAAGGCCACCGGTCTCCCTTATAAAATAATTCAGCTCAACGATCTGAATAATGATCGTATCACCACCACCTTTACCCATCCTGAATCCGATCCCAAAGCGCCCGGCGACCTCTCCTGGTATTATTCGACATACGCCGATATATACAGGATGGCTGAAAGCAAAGCCTCTTCCTCCCTGATAGCCGTGGGCTCGACCGCTCCCTCATGGAAACTGGAGTCCCCCGCTAACAGCAGCGTCATCTCGCTCGATGAATTAAAAGGGCAGGTAGTTTTGTTGGACTTTTGGATAAAGAATTGCGGCCCCTGCATACAAAGCGTTCCGCATTTAAATCAGCTAAAGGAGAAGTTTAAGGACCAGCCCGTCCGGATCATCAGCATCAATGCCTATGACTCAAAAGCTGACATTGCCTGGTTTTGTAACAAACACAACATCCAATACACCGTTTTGTCAAATGGACGGGAAGTGGCAAAAGAATACGGCATCGACCGCTTCCCCACATGTATCATAATTGATAAGACTGGGAAGGTCGTTTATGCGCAGGCCGGATTTGATGCATCCGTTCAGGCAGCCATGGAGGAGATCTGCACCAATCAGGCCAGGCTCCGCCCCCGTCTTCCAGCCCAAACCCAGCAAACGCCAAAATAAATAGCGGCCATCCCTATAGTCAGGCCCTTTCCCGGACTGAGGTAATAAGTTGACCATACCGATGGCAGATAATCCCTGTACGCAGAGAAAATAAGAAGGATCAGATCGTCAAAGTTTACATAAATAGACAACAATATAATAGAGATCACCGTCAGCGATACCTTCACCCTGTGCTTCTTATAAAGGAAACACAGCTGAAATAAAAAACCCAACAGCACCGTGCTGATCAGGAAAGAATAAAAATATATTCCATAACATACGTCGCAGCGTATAGTCTCGACTGCCGTAATGAGCAGGTTAAGGAATAACAGCACGAGGGCCACCCCATTGGCCGCGTAAAGAAAGCCCTCTGTCCTCCCGCGCACCTGTCCGGAGAATAATCGCAGGAGCAAAAAGACAAGGGTTGAGCATATATACGCTGTTATCAATTTTTGGATCCACCAATGATATATTATCATAAGAAATAGGTTTTATTTAAAACTTCTGACCCATCCTTTTATCAATCCTCCCAGCGCCATCAGGTCCACCAGAATAAATATAGTAACTTCCACCCATGGCAAGAATTTTCATCACAGGCTCCGCCGACGGTCTCGGCCAGATGGCCGCCCAACTGCTCGTTCAGCAGGGCCACACCGTCATCCTGCACGCACGTAACCCCTCCCGCGCAAGACAGGCGATGGAAGCCGTCCCCGGCGCGCAAACAGTATTGCAAGCCGACCTCTCTAGTATCTCCCAAACGATCCAGCTCGCCAAAGAGGTCAACCAGCTTGGACATGTTGACGCCGTCATCCACAACGCAGCCGTAGGTTATCGTGAGTCCAAACGCATAGCCACTGTCGATGGCCTACCCCAGGTCTTTGCCGTCAATAGCCTCGCACCTTATATCCTAACCTGTCTTATCCAGCGGCCACCCCGGCTCATCTACCTCAGCTCAGGCCTTCACCGGCAGGCAAATGGCGGTCTCGACGATCTGGAATGGAAAAAAACAAGATGGGACGGCTTTAAAGCCTATTCCGACTCGAAGCTGCACGATGTGATCCTGGCTTTTGCCGCAGCGCGCAAATGGAAAGATGTATATGCCAATGCCCTCGAGCCCGGATGGGTAGCCACTAAGATGGGCGGCCCCTCGGCGCCCGACAGCCTCGAAGATGCTCCAAAAACACAGGTCTGGCTCGCCGTCAGCAATGATCCCGGCGCGCTCGTGACAGGGAAATACTTCTATCACCTCCGGCAGAGCCCCGTCAATCCCCTGGCAAAAGACCAGCAGGTACAGGAGAGTTTTCTGCAGCAATGCGAAAAGCTTTCCGGTATCGCATTCCCGTCATAGGTCCGGTCACGTCCTGGACAGCTGGTCATGTCTTACGCACCCGGCCACGTCATAGCCCCAGCCAATGTCTCAGCCACCCGGCCACAGGTCTCCGATTAGCGCACCTGCCCGATGCCAAACTGATTTCCCGCCCGTACAGGCTTATTCCCATCGAACTGGACCTCCACCATTTTTTCGCTCGCCACACTATTGTTGAGCTCATCCTTCAATGTCAGCAGTACTTTCCGCGTCTTCACCTCTATCACCTCCCCGCTGGATGGATACGCATATTTACCATCCATGCTGAACATTACCCACCCCGGCATATCCTGCAGCGGAATAGTCGTCAGCTGCTGATAAGGCGCCGCCGCGCTAAACACATGCAGCCGCATATTGTGCCCGTCACAAAGCCATAGCTCCTTCTCATCCGGCGTAAGCCCGATGCCATGACTCGGATTGCCATGCCGCCGCACAGGGCCCGGCTCCCATCCTTCCACCACCACATGAGCGAGTTTTACACCCGTCTTCAGATCGCCCACCTCAAAACCCAGCAGACTGTCCACTGTCACATATACCAGTGACTCCCTGCCATTCACCGTAAAAGGACGCACATTATTCGCAAAAGGCCCAATCTTCCGGGCCAGCTCATGCTTTTTCGCATCAGCAACATACAGCCAGGGACTTCCGATATCATCCAGGTACACCACATCCCCCTCCCGTCCATAGATCGTATTGTGCGCCCGCTTGTATACAGGTATCTTTTTGATAATATCCCCCGTCCGGCAGTCCACCACATTCCAGAAAGTATTCTCCAGGCTCGGCAGGTACATCGTAAGCCCATCCGGAGAAATAGCCATACGGTCACAGCCCCCCTCGAATTTCTTCTCCCATAGCACCGAGTCCGTCCGCAGATCGATACGCTGCAGCCCCTCCAATGTGCTCACATAGATACTATTCAAAGGAATGCTCACCGCGATCCCCTTCACATTCGAAGGCTTGCCGTCCGGATGAAAGCCCCCCATAGGAATTCTCTTTACAAATTGATGATGATGGTCTATGTCGAAGACCAGTATTCCGTGTCCGCCATACCCAAGGTAGTCACGGATGCCCGGTGTGGCCACATAGAGATAATGTTTCTGCGCCCGCAGGGCCGCCGGTAGAACCAGGACAAATAGCAGCATGAATAAAGCACATCGCTTCAAAAGGTATTGCATATTCATAGATGATCATTGGGAATGTCTTAAATATACAAAAATCCCGATACGGTCCGCATTAAAACCTTAGCTTAGCCTAACAATCTCTGATACAAGATGAAAAAATACCTTATCATCATCGGTCTATATCTCACAAGCCCTGTCTTTGGTCAATCCACAGCCGAAAAGACCCTGGCATCCGTGGAGAATGTCAATGACGCCGCCGCTTTCACTACCCACCATCCGCTGCTCAAACCAGAGATACGCATCCTCACCCCTCAGGACACCGACACCTCTCTCTACAACCAACTATGCAGACGAAAAAAAGGAGACGTGGTCACCATGGAGGATCATTCCTATAAAATAGTAGAAGATACCACCCAATATACGTTCGAGGCCAGCTATATCTACCTGGACGGCTCCAGGTTGTCACGGCCCGCTATCGACAGCATCCGCACGCTGATCCAAAAAAGATACAAAGCAGGCGCCACCTTTGAAACACTGGTCGATGAATACACCATGGATGGCAACACCCAGCATGGCGCTTTACGCTTTATCGCAAATATGATGGTAAAGGAATTCGAAACCGCCGTCCAGGAGCATGCCAACGGCGATATATTCACCGTAGACGTTCCGAACCGGGAATGGTATTATGTCGTTAAAAAAACTTCAAATGATCAGGCCACCAGGATGATTACGGTACTATCCATATTTACCCCCCATTGATCTCTTTCCCATCTTCCCTTGTCACATCATGGTACTCCTCCATCCCTGCCCTTTCATTTTACCATCTCACCGCATATACCCCGACCGTAACAGCTTGCTGAACTCCGTGATCTCCTCCCGCGACCTGTCCGGGTCCGCCTCGATCAGCGAGGCTATCCGCTGCAGCTTCACCATCATACCCTCCATATCCGTACCCGATTCTTCGCACTGCTGTTGCATGACATCTATCCGCTGTTTCAGCTCTCCCGCCCGAACACATTGCTGACGGCTCCTTTGTATCTCATGATAGAAGAAATAAATCCCCGTCCAGGGCAGCAGCAGGAGAAAATATTCAAATACCCCCGGAAGAAATTGCCCTCCCGGCCAGCCAATCAGCCAGGCACAACAACCCAGCTTGATCCCGGATGCAATCATACAAGTCAGCAACACGGCCACTGCCACACGCCGCCAGCTCCTGACAAGATATCCTTCCAACCACCCCGCCCGAATAATGACCATCCTCAGCAAATGGGAAGATACCAGTCCTGCAAGGACCTCTATTTCCAATACGCGTGCCCAGCCATACGCCAACAGGTGCATTCCCAGCATCACCATCCCCCACCCCGCCAGCTGACACATGTAATATGGAGATATTTTCCGGACCATACTTGAATATAACCCAAATATCGTCAGCGAAAAGAAAATTTCCACGAGCCTTGACACTTTTGGACCATTGGTTGAATAATTTGGCCGGCGGCAGTCCGGGGAAGAAATGTATCTTGTACACCTCATGAATATATCCATAAATATTACCACAGATACAGGACATCAGGAATTCCAGCTACGCCTCCTTAAAGAAGATGGAGTAGGTCTGCTGACCACCGCCGACGGCTCGAACTACCTGATGCTCGACAGCCTGGATTACTGGTATGACCTTATCCAGGATGAATACCCTAAAAAAAGGAAGTGCCGTTGTAAAAATGAATGGTTCCATGTAAAATTCGATTACACCCAAAGAGAAGGCACCTGCGATATCAAGAACATCGACGTCATCACTACCTGCACGCAATGTAATAAAGTGTCCACAGACATGACCGTCGACATCGACTATTCTCCCACCGAAGAGCTGCTGACCCATCCAATCACCTACTGTGAAAGACCCCTGATCAAATACAAGTTCAAAAATTTGCATTTTTCCTGGAACCATCAGGACCTGAAGGACTTCCTAACCTATATGTTCAATGATCTCAAGCTCCATGTGTATTGCTGGTATTGGTATGGGCAACGACGATACTTAGAGCAGGTGTCCTATGAAAAATCCATGGAGATCATCACCGTCAACCATCGATATCTCTATTTCTATTTTTCCATCCAGCCCGTCGACCTGTTGGAAATAGATACATTCGACCATGAAGACGGAATATATGTAATGCATGACCCCTGGAGAAAGCTGGAATTAATAGAGCTAACACATCCTACCAATGACGTAATCTATTACATTCGATACTGCACGCAATATCTCGACATGGGCAATGTCGCAGATAAGTCGCGGCTTTTCAGCGAAAAGACCAACCAGTTGGCCGACTGGTTAAAAAGCCGGTTCCTCTAGTCATGATTTACCCTCACCGCGCCCCTTATTAAATTCATACTCCAGCTCCGGATCAATACCCTGCGCCTCCACCCTCCGCGCCTTCTCCGCCAGATCATCCTTATGCGCCTTCAGCCAGTCCAGCTGTTTTTTCCCATACGACCACTTCGTGAACAACACATACAGCACCGGCACAATAAAGATCGCCATCGAAGTAGAAGCCAGCATTCCCCCCAACACCGCAAACCCTATCGTCTTACGCGCCACCGCCCCCGCCCCCGAAGCCAGCACCAGCGGCATCACCCCCAGAATAAAGGCCAGCGACGTCATCACGATAGGCCGCAGACGCAGCTTCACCGCCTCCAGCGTGGATTGCAGCAACGGCTCCCCCCTGTCCACCCGCACCTTGGCAAACTCCACGATAAGAATGGCATTCTTCGCCGACAATCCGATCAGCGTGATCAGCCCTATCTGCGCATAGACATTATTGGTCAGCATCGGCAGGAACGTCAGCGTCAGTATCGCCCCAAAGGCACTGATCGGAAAGGCCAGCATCACCGACAACGGCACCGACCAGCTCTCATACAAGGCGGCCAGAAAGAGAAAGACAAATAGAATAGAAAACGCAAAAATATAAATAGTCGTCTGCCCCGCCTTGATCTCCTCATAGCTAAGACCCGAGAACTCATACTTATACCCCTGTGGCAGCACCCGCGCCGCAATCTGCTTCAACGCCTCGATACCCTGACCCGAACTATAACCCACAGGCGTCGACCCATCCACCTCCGCGCTGCGAAATATATTGAAGTGCGTGATCAACGGCGCCGTCTCCACCGGGTCATAGCTGATCAGCGTGCCCAAAGGCAGCATCTGCCCCGCCTGGTTGCGTACGTAATATTTATCCATATTGGAGATCAGCGCCCGGTACACCGTATCCGCCTGCACCACCACATGAAAGGTCCGGTTGTACAACGTAAAGTTATTGACGAACAGACTCCCCATATAAGCCTGCATCGTATTGAATACATCCGAGATGCTCACCCCCAGCTTCTGACATTTATCCCTGTCCACCGTCAGGTTATAGCTCGGTGTATGCGCGCCATAATAGCAGAAGGCCGTGGAGGTAGCCGGGTTCTTCTTGCAGGCCGCCACAAATTTCTTTGTCACCTCCTCGAACTGGTGAACATCGTCATTCGTATTACCCTGCTCTATCTGCATGGAAAAGCCCGCTGCCCGGCCAATACCACGTATAGGCGGAGGAGCCGCCACCACCACATTGGCATTCTTGATCCCCGCCTTGGCAATACGTGCCTGCAAAACATTCACAAGCCCCGGCAGCCGCTCCTGCGGCGTCTTCCGGTCATCCCACGGCTTCAGCATGATAAAGATCGTCCCGCTGTTCGAGTTGGAGCCCCCATTGAGGATATTCAGCCCCGACAGCGCCGCATAATGATTTATACCCGGCGTACCGCCCACAATACCCATCAGCTTTGTGATCGTTTGTACCGACTGCGTCACCGAAGAGGCTTCCGGCAGCTGATACGTTACATATAGCCGGCCATCATCCTCCGTTGGAATAAAGCTCGAAGGCTTGACCTTGAACAGCCACACCGCCCCTACGATGATACACAGCAATAAAATAACCACATATCGCGCGCCCTTGATACAACGCCGCACCCCATTACCATACCGATCCGTCATCTTCCCAAACCCGCGATTGAAACTCGTAAAGAACCGCGCCATAAAATTGCGCTTCTTCTCCATATGGCTCGGCCGCAGCAAAAGGCTGCACAAGGCGGGCGTCAACGACAGGGCTGTAAAGGCGGATATGATCACCGAGATGGCGATCGTGATCGCAAATTGCTGGTATAGCCTGCCCACAATACCCGGAATAAAACCCACCGGCACAAACACCGACGCCAGTATCAGCGCAATCGCCACCACCGGCGC